>ERZ1034928.406-NODE-406-length-20804-cov-534.879994_pt1 | contig 20804 bp, 30 predicted proteins | sample MGYA00520627_ERZ1034928 | MGnify/ENA primary metagenome ERZ1034928 (study PRJEB33766, sample SAMN09781755) | gut metagenome | biome: gut microbiome | host: Homo sapiens | place: Madagascar | study: EMG produced TPA metagenomics assembly of the PRJNA485056 data... | reverse complement strand
GTATGCGCACAAATACGGAATTGCATAAACAACAAAACCCCCGGTGTTCCGTTTGGAGCATCGGGGGTTTTATGCCGCTCAATTATTTGCACGCAAAGCGTATAAAATTTTCAAAAAGCCTTGACATTTACACGCAGTGCGTGTATAATAAGGACAGTGAAAGACACAAACACACAACAACATGGAGGTACAAAATTATGAGAAACGCTATTGAAATCGCCGCTGACATCCGCAAGTCCGATGTCTGGGATTACGAGCTGTGCAAGGCAGCTGGCATGGAAGAAGAGTGGGAAGCTGCATCCGCTGGCGACTACGACTGGAACGACCCGAATCACGGCCCCTCGTTTGAAGAAGTCGTTGAAGCCGCCGCCGAAAAGCTGGGCGTTGAGATCTACTAAATAAAAAAATCCCCCGCCCGATGCTTGCCACACCGAACGGGGGATTTTGTGAAAGATACCTCACACGGAGGTGTGCAACTATCCTATCACACGAAAGAAAGGAAGTCAATCATGTATACCAAAGCAGAGCTTTTTTCAATGGCCGCAGAGCAGCCGAAGGAAATCTTTGTCAATAACATTACTCTGAGCGTACCGGATGACACTTCTGACTGCGTTGATCTGGACGCTGAGAAGGACAGGCTGTCTTCCATCTGGGATCTGGCGCACTTGTCTATGCGGGAGCTGGTCTCACGCGCCGGAATGTCGCAGACAGCTTTTGCGAAGGGCGCAAGCATCCCACTGCGAACCGTGCAAGACTGGTGCTGTGAAAAGCGTGCGTGTCCGGCATACGTCCGCTTCCTGCTGGCCGAGCACTATGGACTGATCTGAGGGGGATTCCAGTATGGCAACAAAAGATTTGACGGGTCATACTTTTGGGAGCTGGATCGTGATAGGTGCATCCGAAAAGAGCGGCTATGTAAAGTGCCGCTGCGAATGCGGCACCGTGAAAGATGTCTATATACAGTCTCTTAAAAACGGAAAAAGTACAAGCTGTCAGGCTTGTGCAAATCGCCGCATGGCAGGACAGCGCAGTCAGGAATTTTTGAAAAAAAGAAAGGAGCAGTACATCGGCCAGGTCATCAATGGATGGAAAATTATTGATGTTTATAAAAATCCGTCTGTCAAAGGGAATGACCTCTTTTGTACCGCATTGTGCCCTGTTTGCGGCAGAAAGTCCGATATGCGTCTGTTTCAAGTGAAAAAAATTTCAAAGTGTAAGAAGTGTACCAATAACGTTAGGCCCTTCTCTGACGCGATTCATCGTGAAGCGGATGTGGACGGATCGAGCCTTGTATCTGTAAAGTTGCGTCTTAGCGGGAAAGTCAATCAAAACTCAACCACAGGGCACAGTGGTGTTTTCAAAGACAAAAATCGTTACCGTGCTGTGATCTGCTTCAAAAGACACAAGACGTACCTTGGAACCTATGAGACAATCGAGGAGGCTATCGCGGCCCGCAAAGCAGCTGAGGAGCTGATATACGCCCCATTTCTAAAAGAACATGAGGGATGGGAGGAAGAACTTGCAAGCCGTCTCGAAGAACTCAAAAAAGAGAAAAAATAAAAACCCCCGATGCTCCAAGTGGAACACCGGGGGTTTGCTGCGTCTCCCGCATGGTACGCACTGCAAGTAGGCGGGAGGGAGACTGGTCGGCGCCTATCTGGCAACCGCTTTTTTCATTTCCCGATAAAGCACGGGGCTAGCTGGCAAATATCCACCCTCTTGTGCTTCTTTGAGAGGCCGGGAGGATTTGTTGATGTTATTATACCACAAATCGTGCAAAAAGAAAAGCGGCAAGCTCTGGAATAGCCTGCCGCTTTGTTGTGTTTGTAGAATCAGCTTCAAATATGCGTCCTACATACACTCAGCTCGTAAAAATATTATATCACATATTTAGCATTTTATCAATGCCTTTCAGCCGGTAGCCTATCGCCGTCCGGCTGTAATGTGTCTGCGCTGCAATGTCCGGCAGCGGGAGCCGCTCAACGTACCTCAGTAAGGCAATCTTACGGTCTACCCTCCCAAGCGGTGCGCTCTTGATGGCGGCGGTCATCTGCTGTCGGTCAAGTCCTTGCAGCGCAGCGGGCAGCACTACACGAGCCGCCGCCACAGGCAGCACCGAGCCAGAAAGGCTGCGGCAGTTCTCCGGCGTTGCGCACCATATTGCCAATTACGGCGAAACGGTGACAAAATGTCACCATTTTGTTGACGTTACCAAAATCGTGATGAGCTTGACTTTTGAGGCTGGAAAAGTTGAACTCATTTGCAAAAACAGCCTGTTTCGGCCACTGTTGTGCGTATGTAGTGCTGCTCATGGTCTCACTCCTTACTCAGTGCCGCTTTCATGCGGTCAAAGAAAAACTGGATGACCGTGCCGATGGTTTCATCGGTGATGGCCCACGAAATAAATTTGCCCCACTTGCTGGCGTTCAGGGCCGTGCGGAGTATCTTGACGCACCACGCCTTACGTTCTGCGCCGCGCTTGGTGCCTTGGATTTCGTGCTCTGCCTGCTCGATCAGGTCAAGGACAGTGCCCTTGACAGCTGCACCATAGCCCAGCCGGATGCAGCCCAGGGCGTAAAACGCAAAACCGCCCAGCATGAGCACAAGGGCCAGAGGGGCAGGGAGTGCGGTCAAAAGGTTACGAATCGCTTCCATGATTTGTTACTCCTTTCAGCAGGTAGTTGTTAATATCGGATTTGCTTTTTTGCATACCTTCGCGGTTGTTGCCGGACAGTTGCGAATCCAGAAGATTCTGCACGCCAACAAGGACGAGACGCATTTCTTCATCGAGGCCGTCAAAGCGGCGCAAGTCTCTTGCAAGAGCCTGTGCGTGCTGAAGCTGTCCCTGTTCCAGCACACCAAGTCTTTTTTCGAGCGTATCCATTCTCTTGTTCTGCGCGTCATCAGGGGCTTTTGCCTTTTTGATGTACTTGTGGATGATTTCCAGCACCTTGTCGATGGTGATGGCAGCGGCACACAGGCTGCCAAGGATGCCAAGCACCCACAGGAGAGCTTCTTTTTCGGTCATGCGCCCTCCCGAAGACGGGTCAGACCCTTCTTGCGGATGATACGGGGGTAGTTGAGGGTGGTCACATTGAGGTCAACGTTTCCGGAGATGCCCGGCACAGCACCCTTGCTGGTGTGCTGGTGGGCATTGTACTTGAAGTCCACCTTCGGGGTCTTGCCGGTGTAATCAGCAAGCCACACGTCATAAGGATGCAGAGCTGCACCGCCCACAAAGAGATGTGCCTTTGCAAAGCTGGTGTAGGTGTAGAGCTGAGCGTAAAAGCCCATCTCCTCGATTTCGTGCAGAGCATAGGCGGTCAGGTCAGTCAAGTCCTGCTTGTCCAGCGCAGTGAGCTTTGCGTCCTCTACGTCCATCGCTACAGGCAGGGTCAGCTCCTTCCCTCTCAGGGCATTTTTGAGCATAGACAGCTCTGCATTTACCAGTGCCTGAGTGGTAACGGTGCTGTACCAGTACACGCCAACGTCAAGCCCTGCGGCTTTTGCGCCGGCGTAGTTCTTCTCAAAGCAGGTGTCAACGTAAGGGGCAAGATTTTTGTTACCGAGCGCCCGGATCATCACACCCCTGTAGCCCGCTGCCTTGACCTTTGCCCAGTCGATGGACGTGCCCTGCCAGCGGCTCACGTCAATGTACCGGTAGGGTGGCTCCCCTGCCCACCCGGTCACGGTGTCCACTGTGGACACGTCCGGCGCAGGGGCAGGCTCTTCCTTGTCGGCACTGTCACCGGCAGCGCGGGAGAGCGCAGAGAAGATATCCCGCAGGAAGTCAAGCATCACTTTCCACCTCATAAAAACCCTCCTTCATCAGCTTGTCCCGCACAGCATCACGCCAGCGGGTGGGCACGTTGTCGATGGTAAAAGCGCCGTCAAAGCGATGCAGTTTGATTTGGGTCACATAAAACTGTACCATGTGTATCCTCCTTTACTGTGCGGCCAGCAGGTCGAGCATAGCCGCTTCCAGAGCGGCAAGGCGCTCTTCTGCGGTAGGCAGCTGTGCCTTTTCCTCTGCTTCCTTGCGGGCCTTTTCCTGTGCGGCCAGCTCTTCGGCGGTGTACAGCACATACCGCTGCACTTCCACCTCTTCGTCATAGGCTTCCCGTGCGGTCACACCGGGCACGTCCACCACCTTCCAGCGGTCTTTTCCGCCGTTGGGGTAGGTCTTGTACTCGTAGTGCCAGGCCTCTTCCACGCCCGCCACAGCATCGTGGTGGACAGTCTGGGTCTCGGGCTTGAGATAGCCTTTCGTCAGGTCGGGGCTTTCGATGGGGTTGCCGTGTTCGTCAATGATTTTCATAAGGTCTCCTTTCAGGCGACACGCCGCCAAATGTACACGGAGTAATAGGGGTTGAGGATGTCCATGGGTTTACCGCCGCCAACAATAGATGTATAAATTGTATATTCCCAAACTGTATCTCCACCAGAAAGATACGGCGTACCATTACCGATTTTGTTATATCCATTGAAGACATGTTTGTGGGGAGCGATTTCATCCACTGTCTGCGTATGCGTCGCACTGCCTCCCGTACTCCCTGCCGGGTAGGTATCGCTTGCACCCATGATAAATTTGCCCTCAATGCGTTCCCATGTGCCGCCGTAAAGCTCTGCCGGGCTGGTAGGGTCATTACTGTGGAACAGGCTGCCCTTGGGGTGCATCAGCAGGAACAGGGTGGATATGAATTTTTTTGTAAAACCTGCGTTTCCAATGCTCATAGTACCATAAGCCATTGTAAGTCTCCTTTTCAGGAAACTCGCCTCCAGAAGTAAAAGTAGTATGCCGGGGGTTGGACGGTAGTGGAAGCGCCGTAGATGGGGTTGGAACGAGATGCGTCAAAAGAAACCGTGTCCGCTTTGTATGTGTCATCGACCGGGATTTGGATAGGGGACGTATTGTCATCTCCGGTTTTCACACTAACAGCAAATGCTCCAGATGCGTTTCTAATCACACCAAAGTAATTGCCTGTCGTTCCAGACGTACGTGATTGTATTGTGCCCTTAATATTTGGCAGTCCAGCTTCTACCGTCTCTCCACCTTCGTGCCCATCTCCGGCACCCATCGGCACTCGATCCTGTGCGACGAGTTCCCACGTTGTGTTTTTATAGCGTGTAGCCGGGGATGTTTTTACGGTGGTGACGATGGTATCGCCAATACGGGGGATTGCCCCCCCCAACAATAAATGCTCCGTATGCCATGTTGAGCCTCCTTATCTCACGATGTACCATGTGGCGTTGATGGCTGCCGTAGGCACATCTTTTGCCCGCAGACGCAGGATGCCCTGCTGGGTCTCGGTGTTGGCGAAGCAGGCACCTGCCGCTGGTGTAGTGTCGTCCGGAGCCACCACGACATTTACGATGTCCTGCGCGGTCAGCTCTGCGATGGAAATGTCCAGCTTGTGCGGGAAGTCCGCCACAGAGGTGTCATCCACCCAGCCGGTCGTGGGTATGGTGAAGGTGTGCGGGACGACGACGGCGGCTTTGCCCTCCAGCGCATCACCGGTGGCCTTTGCATCGGCAGGGGCGTTTTCGGTCTTGAGGGTTTTGTCGGTACCTGCCCGTGTGCCTGCCAGCGCTGCACTTGCAGCGGCTTCCTCAGCGCTCTTCTGGGCAGCGGATTCGCTGGCAGAGGAATTGGTTTCGGAGGTAGATGCAGCAGAAGCGCTGTCGGCAGCGGCAGAGGCAGAGGTGGCAGCAGCTTCTTTGCTTGCGTTGGCATCCGATGCAGAATCGGCTGCTGCGGATGCGGCAGCTGTAGCCGCAGCGGTGGATTCTGCCACCTCCTGCAAAGCGCCGTCCTTAGCGTTGCTGATGTCGGTCAGGGCTGCGTCTTTTGTCTGGGTGATTGCCGCGGTGGCCGTGGTCTGGGCTTGCTGGACGGCGGCCACAGAGTCCGCTTTCTGCTGGTCGATGTTTGCCACAGCATCGGATGCCTTTTTTTCGCTGGCCGCAGCCGCTTCTGCTTTCTGGGTGGCCGTGGCAGCGAACTGCTCCACATACTCACCCATCTGGGCAATGTCTTCCCGGACTTCCACACCTTTTTTTGCGGTACGGATGCCCGAGATGACTTCCGGAAAAGTCTTTGTCATAAACTGATCACTCCTGTAGGTACATCATAGATGGTATCGGTTTCAAAATCAAAGGTATCCCAGAGCCAGTCCGCACCAGCGTCCGCGGTGATGTTTCGTTTGTACGGGTTGCAAGTACCTTCGATGGTAAAGGTCATATCATGGCGGTTTTTCTCACTGGGGTCTACCCGCCAAAGGCCCTGCCAGTACCAGGTATTGTCCTCATCAAAAACGCACCGCAGCCACTTGCCCTGCAAGGCGTTTTCAAGGGCGCTCTGGATAGTCGTCCATTGCTTTTTCGGGGACTTACAGATGAGCTCCAGCTTGATGGTGCGCTGCTTGTAGTGCACTTCCCCATCCAAAGCCCGGGACAGGTCGAGGATAAAGTCAGAGCCCGGGACGTTGACAAGCATCGTCTCTGGCTCTGCACCGGATATCATAGGGCTGCCCACCTTCAGATAAAGGCCAAGGTCTTTGAGGGTATGGATATTTCCGATCTGTGCGCCCATCAGCATTTGAGCTCACCTCCGCTCTGGATCACGGCCAGCTGCTCCGGGGTCAGAGGGCTGTATACCAACTTTTCTCCGTCCCATACATAGTGCGAGCCGCCATCCTCCCAGTCCTCCGGGAACTCATTGAAGACCATGCAGTTGTCTGGGAGAGGATTCGGGATTACTTCTTCAGCGCCCCATCCGCCACTGTAAATGCGGCCATCGGAGCACACCTTGCACATAAATTTACAGCCAGGTACTTTCATTTTTTCTCCTCACATAAAACCATACAGTTCCCGGGGCATACAGAGCGAGTCGTTTTGCACCCAGCCGTCAGAACCTGGACTTTCCAAATCAATTTTGAAAGTCACTGGCGTGACTACCGGAGTGAAATTGTTGCCCGTGACGTAGTTCGAGGTGCGCTCACGACCGGGCCCGAAGGTGATACCTGCGGCATTGACCCGTACCGTCCGCATGTGAGTGGTGTTCCACGGGTAAGTCATGGCGTATTCCACGCCATTGACCGGGATGACCATGGTCACACATCCGGCAGTGCCGCCGCTGGCCCACCATGTAGCTCCTTTTTTGCTGGTATAGGTCAGGTACACGGCAGAATAGTTGGACAGATCCAGCTGGATGGTCTGCGCTCCAAAAGAGCTGTTGTCACCAAAGTCCCAGATGCGAGCGTTCCGGATGCCGTAAAATGTGATCTTGCCGGAGTTGATGGTACAGCTTCCGTTTCCGTCGGTAATGGAAATGCTATCCGACTTGATGTTGACCATGCTGGAACCGGAAAGCACTTTTATGCCGTCGTTGGTGATCTGCACCATTTTGTTGGGCAGCTTGACATGCCGGACGATGAGGCCTTTTTCCGGGGTAAATTCCAAAAAGCTGGTGGCTGTTTTGGCTGCTTCACCAGCCTTTTTGTCTACATCATCTACCCGCTTGTCGTTGGACTTCTGGTACTTGAAAAGCTGGTTGAGGGTACTCTGCTGGTACTTTTCAGCGGATGCCGTATCCTCATCCAGCAGGTTGGTGCGGCCCAGGTTGGCCACTTGTCGGTCGGTCAAAGTCTGCCGGGTCATGCCGAAGGTATACTCCTTTTTGTCCGGCTGATCCAGCGGTTCCACCAGCTTTGTGCACAGCATGATGACATCGATGCTGTGGGGCTTGCTGATAATGTGGGCATAGCTGGCAAAAGTCAGCCTGTCCTTGTCATAGCCTGCGTCCCGCAGATCCACAGCCTTGACGGTGTAGCTCGTCACCATCAAGCTGTTTTTCTGAAGATCCTGCACGCCTGCAGCAAAGGTGTCGTTGTCGCTGTCGGTGTCATACTCGCCCAAGGCGGACACAATGCCAAACTTCTGGGCCGCTGCATCGTTCTGGATCCATCCGCAGTCGCCGTCACTGCTGTCCAGCCGGTACGAATACCCTTTGGGCAGATATTTGTTGACGGTCGCCGCGTCCGTTCCAGAGATGCCATAGCGCTCTTCATGGCTTTCTGTGTACTTTTCACCCCACCACAAAAATTTCCATTTCCACTTTGTCTCCTCGACCGTGTGCTTGCTTCCCATGGGATACACACGGGTAAAAAGACTGTTGGTATCGGTTTTTTCTGTGAAATCCAGCAGGTTCACGCCGTACTCAATGGTCTGGTTGACCAGCCGGTCGGCCTCATACGCCTGGTCGCAGTAGTTGAGCACGTTGTTTCCGGTTGCCGCATCGAAGGTGCAGTAAGCATAGCCGCCGTATGTTTTGAGTACCATCTTATCGATGATATCCCAGGTGCTGCCATAATCTTCACCCACGCCGTAGCTGTCCCGGTCTCCGTAGTGCACAACAAGATCGCCCAGTGCTGCGGTGACAGTGCCCAGCTCGAAGCGCTTCATTTTCATACTGCCGCACTGCTGGTTGTGGGCATCGATGAGGTGCTGCAAAAACTGCGCCAGCTTCCCCTCGTAGTTAAAAGGGGTGATTGCGCTGTCGTTGAAGTAAGACAAAGCGCCCTCGCAGTATATGACGCGCCGGTTGTACCAGTCTGCCTCATGGCTCAGGACACGCCCGCGCCAGATCTCTTTATCGTCCTGTTCAACGGAGATGCAGGTGGACATCTTTTGCAGGCTCTCATACTGCTCATGGTCGCGCGTCATGGTAAAAGAAAGGCTGCCGCCCTTGCTGACCTCTCGGGTCAGCTTGGGAGACAGCACAAGGGCATTGCGGTTATTGGGAGCGTAGATCAGGCGCTTGTCGTTGGGGTTGCCAAAGGGATATGCAAAAATTTTGTACAAATTTTAATTTCCCCTTTCTGCCAGCGTGGCCAGATGGCCCAGCTGTGCATCAATAGAAGGTGCCAGTGCGCCCACCAGCGTGCCGTCGTCCAACTTAATGACCTGATTGCCTGCCTGAGGGAGGTACTGCTGGACGACACTGTACAGTGCATCCAGAGAGGTCTGCATTTTCTGCTGGTAGGCCGTCAGGCGGCTGTTGGCCGGGCTTTCTCCAAAGGCATAGCCATCGGTGCGGAAATCGTACCCCGCCATGGAGCGCATATTTCCGTACCAGTAAGCGTCCTGGATGTCCTTGTAGGAAAGCGTCGAGCTCTTGCTGTCAGTACTTTCCTTTTCGCCGTTCTTACTGCCCAGCCATGCGGCCAGGCCGATGCCGCCCGCCACAGCAGCCACGCCCAGGATGGCAGCCAGCACAGGGTTGGATGCCACAAGCGAGACGATATTGCCCAGACTGCCCATGATAGAGGTGGCCATGCTGGACACCCCGCTGGCGACGTTGGCCAGCTGGGCACCGGCCCCACCGGACGCGCTCAAGCTGGAGAGGATCGAGCCAAAGCTTTGCACTGCCGTCCCCGCTTCTGTCGCACTGGCAGCAATGCCGTCCGTAAAGAGTGATTTGATGGTAGCAAAGGCTGCTTTTACGCCACCCCCGCTGTATGCATCATTGATGACACCCAGCGCATCCGCTGCCCACTTGGAGATAAGCTCCCGCTGATCCTGCGATACCTCACCCCAGATGAGCTTTACAAAATCCATGGCCAAGCTGTCCCAGCTGCCATTTTTGAGGTCAGTCAGGACGCTCTGGAATGTGCCCAAAATACCATTTGACCACTCGCTTTTGGCAGTGCTCAAATTTTTATCGATTTTGGACTGAATGGCACTCACGCTCCGGTCGATCTCCTCAACGGTCTTTTCGACCTTTGTCTGCACGCCATCCACATACTTGGTAATGGTCTTGTAATTCTTGGCCACGCCGTCCACGATTTTAGTGCCGGATTCCGTCACTGTCTTGGTGATATGCTCGGTGCCGTCATCATACTTTTCCTTGACAGTCTGGATGGCCGTTGTGATACCATTGGCAACGCTTTCGCTTTTCTCAGTCAGAGCATCGATGACCTGTGCGGTTTTTTTTGCAGTGGTAGAGCTATTACCGGATTTTTTTGAGGAGCCGGACGAAGAAGAGCTTGTTGAGACCGTCGGCTGCTCGACTTGTGCAGCAGCTTTGGCGGCTTCCTGCCGCTCCGTCCAGCTGGCGGTGCTGATACCGACTCCGGCCAGAGCCTCCTGCCGCCGACGGTTCCGGTTCTTCTGGGATGTCTGTGCAGAAGCGTACTCATCATACGAGTTATAGCCGGATACCGAATCCTTTTTTAAGAATTTGTTTAGAGCATAGCTTGCCTTATCCAGCGAGGTCACCACAGAGCTGCCAAAACTGACAAAGTTGTCTTTCAGGGTCACGACCCAGTTTTTTGCCTGCATCATGGCGTTGGTCAGGCCCTGCATACCAGCGGTGACATAGGGCAGAATGTTGGCCACAAGTTCACGCTTGAACCACCCCGCCGCCGTTTCCAGGTCTTGCAGTGCGTCCTTGAACTGTGCGGATGCAGCCACAGCCTCATCACTCATCACGCCGCCCAGGTCGTTGACGGTCTTCCGCATTTCTTCGGTAGCCTCAGCTGAGGTGTTGAGCAGAGGGCCCAGCTCCTGCGCAGAGCGGCCCAGCAAGGTGGTGGCGATATTGGTGCGCTCTGCTCCTTCTTCCATGCCCTGCAGGCCGGTGATAACAGCAGCAAACACGTCCTCTGTGGACATCTGCTGGACTTCATCCAGGCTCAAGCCCACAGCCTGAAAAGCCGCCACCTGGTCGGCAGAGCCGTCAGCGATGGCTTTCGACAGAGTTTTCATGCCAGCTTTCAGGCTGTCCATGGATGCACCACAGTGGCCGAGAATGGCATCCCACTCCTGATAGGCTTGGGCGCTGATCCCTAGCTTCTGACTTTGCTTGTCGATTTCATCGCCCACAGCGGCCACACTGTCAGCCACCTTAAAAACGGCCACGGTCGCCGCCGTAATCGCCGCTGCTGTGCCGGTAGCCCAAGCTGCGGCTTTTTTGACAGTGCTGGCAAGGGTATCCTGCACCTCTTTGGCCTTATCGTCCGTCTTGCCCAAGCTTTCCTCAGCCTGACTGCTGTCAATGAAAATCGAGCCAAAAAGCCGGAAAATCTCAGTCCCGCTTGCCACTTGCTTCCCTCCAGTCCATCTGCATCAACTCTGCCACATCCGCCTCGATCGCCGCCCGGCTCTTTGCCGGGGCCTGGGCCGATTCCTGCAAAGCCTTTTTGAAGCCTGCAAAAGTCGGGTAGGCCGACTCATAGCTGATAAACCAGCGCAGCAGCAGCATATCGTCGTTTGAATATTCCAGCATTTTGGGAATAAAGCTCACAGCCTCTTCCCACGTCCAGTCCTTCAAAAAAGAGACATTGCCGCCGTACCGGTGCAAAAAAGCGTCTATGATCTGGGCCGGATCATACGCTTTACACGCTCGAAAAAAAGTTTAAGGTCGTTTTCCTCAGCCAGCCTTTCCAGGCACTCGCCCAGCTCATCCAGATCCATAGCACGGACACCAGCGGCGTTCTCTTTTTCAAAAGGCCCCGCCAGAAAGGTAAAGAGCAGATCTTCGGTCTTTTCGTCCGTGGCATTTTTGATGAGCGCTTCAAAAAGGGCCGTGTTGGCAGCCTTTTTTTCATCCTCGGTCTTGGCAACTTCAGCCCTCTCAGTGAAGGCCGCCACTGTTTCCTTCAGGTCAACCGCGCGCAGAGCGCGCAGGGCCACAAAAACATCTCCGCCGTTGAGCTTACGCATATCTGATCCCTCCTTTACCCTTCACTCAGGGTGGGATAATAGATTTTGAAAGGCGGGTTTTCGGGGTCGTCCGGGGTATAGTGACCGGCCAGAGTGACCTGAATGGAGCTTTCCTGCCCGTCCTGGGGGTTCAGGCTCAGGTCGGCGTTGTTGAACGCATTAAAGACGGTGATGACCACGGGGTCATTGCTGCCGCTCAGGCGGCCGATAAAGGAAACGCTGTCGATGTAGTCCTCATCCTCCATACCGTTTTTGGGGATGATGGTGGTATAGCCGGTGGTCGTGGTGGTGTCCAGCTTTGCGGCAGCCAGACCCATCTTGATGTTGTCCACGGTGGTCTCCTGCAAGGTGATCTGCAAGGTGGTCGCCCAGGAATCCAGGATATAGTTGCCCTTGGTATTCTCGGGTACGCCGTCGATTTGGAGATAGTGGCCATTCTTTGTGGCCGTAAAGGTGCCGCCGCCCGTGGTGGCACCGATGAGCTTTTTGCTGGTTTTCAGGCTGTCCAGCGTATCCTTGCCCGGCTCATAACCCACTGCAAAGACACCCGCGCCCAGCAGCAGGTGCTCTTTGGTCTCAGAGGTCTGGCCGGTGATCCTTTTCTGATTGAACATTTTTTTATCCTCCCATAGCGTAAAATTCGAGAGTGACAAGCCGCTGGCGAACTGTTTTGTCCGCCTCTTCCAGTGGAGAGACGCGGCCAGAGTGCAGATAGTACATCAAGTCATCCGCACAAAAAGAAAAGCCCTCCAGCTCACGCAAGAGGGTGTTGGCGATTCTGTCCACCTCTGTGGACGATTCTTTGTTGTCGGCCACTGTGCAGGACAGCGTCCCTTTCAGGGCGCTGTCCGATGTCCACACGGTGGCAATGTACCGGACGCGGGGATACCCCGCCATCCGGCTGTGCTCGTAGAAAACCTCATTGATGCCAGACACTTCTTTGAGTTTCTGGCAGATCGCTTTTTTGAAGCGCTCTATCAGAAGGTCATCGCTCGCTGTCATCTGGCACCATCTCCTCCTCATCAATAAGGCCAAGCGCTCGGTTTTCATCCTCTATGGCAGAGAGATAGTGGCCTTCAATGCGCCTGATCTCGTCGATATTTTTTTGTACTGCATTGGTCAGAATGCTTTTCTGGGGCTGATTTTTTTCGCCCAGCTCCTGCAAAGCACCATACCAGGTATCATGCTTGATACCCACCAAAAGGTCGGTCTCACGCTTGCGCACCCAGTAGGAAAACGCTCCCCCTTTGCCGTAAAAGCGATATCGGACAGTTTTTCTGCCCATATGCGGTCGGGCCAGAGAAGCTACGCGGGTCTGCCGGACGATGTACTTGCCCACGTCACGAAGAGCGGCACGGCTCAGCTCTCGGATGGTATACTTGACACGATCCACGTTGGACTTGTAGACCACGCCGTTTTTGGTGATTTTCATGCCGCTCGGGGGGTTAGCCATCCTCGTCAGCCCCCTTCTGCTGGCAGTGCAGCTCGATAAAGTCGCCGGTAAGGTATGTGCGGATAACAGTATACTGCACGTCATCCACACGCAGGCGCTTCTGGCCGTGGTACTCCTGCGCATAGACCTTTACCACGATGTCCGCATGATACCCGGCATTGGCTGCCTGGTAAAATTCAGCGGTCGTGGCGCTGGTCAGCGTCCCGATGACAGTTTCCTCGGCCAGCGTTGCCACCTGGTCGCCGTTGTCATCCCGCCCCAGGGTCTCCCCGATCAGCGTTACCTCAGCGTATCGTTTCATCGATGCTCTCCTTATCCGTGTAGCCGTAGGCGGTCATAAGCTGGGCCTTTTGCTCATCATACGCCGCCTTCAGCCGGTCATACTGGTCAGGCTCTCCGAAATGCACTTTGCAGTAGGTGACGACCGCCCGCTGGATCAGGGGCTTGTCCTGATTTTCACGCGCAGCCACCCCGGCAATGCCCAGGTCATCCAGCGCCGCCTCGATAAGGCCGGTAAGCTCATCGTCAAAGACGCTGGTAGAGATACGCAGCGCCTGCTTTACCTTTTCCAGCATCCTTTACTCCTCCGATCAGCCTGCCGAAGCGGGCAGCTGTACGGCCACAAAGCCGTTTTTGACCACGACATCGGCACCAAGCTCCACATCGCCACGGATGGTATCCAGCAGCTTATCAAAACGGAAGTCCTCAGAGACTGCGATCTCGTAGGCGCTGAAAAGGTCCAGCTCAATGCAGGTGGGCACGCCGTAGAACATCGTTTTCTGTGCGGCAGTGGTCTGTGCCGTGCCGTTCAGTGCGGTCAGATTTTTGTTCAGGCAGTAGCGCACGGTCAGGCCGCCATCCTTGATGGTGCCGGTGTTGGGATTGGCAGTATCCGGGGTGATCTCATACACAGGCTTTTTCTCATTGGCACCGCGCACGTCGCCAAAAGCGATCAGGTCGGTTTTGTTGAGGAAAAGCACAGCACCACCAGCAACGCCCTCATCGCCGCCGTACGCCAGAGCAATCTTGCGCAGGGTGCCCGCATTGATAGCGCCCTTCTTGCTCACCACATCACCGTCCACAGTGGAGTTGAGGGTGCTCTCCTGGAGCTTCTTGGTCACAACGGAGGCAGCCTTTTTGCGCAGGCTCAGCATGGCCTGCTCACGCACCTTGGCCTCGTACATCAGCGGGGTCTGCTTCTTGGCCTGCTTGCTGATATAGGACAGAGTGGCCACGGATTCCGGGGTGATGGTGATGGTGGCGAAGGTAGGCTCCTTTTCGGCGGCAGCACTGCCCTCGGTCTGATTGTCAGCCTCGTCAGCGTCCGCACTCAGATAGGCGATCTTGTTGCTGCCCATGCCCTCGCAGTTGACGACCTTCACCATGTCGATGATGCTCGACACCCGCACATCCGCACTGTCATTGATGCCGGAAACGCCGGTGGGGGTCAGCAGAGTGCCACCGCTCACCAGCACAGCACGGGTCTCGGTAGTACCGATGGTTTCGCGCCGGGTCTCCTTAAAGGCCTGAGCGCGCTCTTCGTTCTCGTTGTGGGCAGCAGGATTCTCCATCCGGGAACCTGCGCCATTTGCGACCATCTCACGGATGGCCTGCCGCTTTTCTGCAGCGGCCAGCTGCTTCTTGCGTTCGCAGATGCGGGTAGCCTCAGCTTCCAGCTCCTTCAGGGCATCGCCCTCAGCGGTCTCGCATTCCTTGACGATTTCAGCCTGCCGGGTCTCCAGCTCCTGAGCGGTCATTTCTTCGATTTTCTTAGACATAGTTACACTCCCATAAGCTTGATTTTGATTCGTGTGACGGTATCTGCCCGGGCCAGTCGCTCCGCTTCCATTTTCTCGATCACTCCGTCGGAAAATTTCCGGGCACTGATAGATGTGGCATCGTTGGCCGGAAGGCTCACGGCACTCACATCAAACAGCTTCTTGAATTTTGTGATGGTACGATAGACGGTCAATGTTCCGGTTTCGTGGTCTTCCACGGATTCCCGTTTATCTTCTCCGACGATAAAGCCAAAGCTCATCTTGTCGGTGTACCCACCTTTGATCTCGCCATACAACTGGCGGCCGATTTCGGTGCCGCTCAGATCAGCGGTCACTTTCAATCCGGTGGCATCTGTTGCCAGGGTCAGGGTGCCGTTTTTTGTCCGGGCAAAGACGCGCCCGTTGTGATCATACTGGAAGATGACATCTGTCATGTCACAGTTGTCAAAAGCGTGCGGGTCTACCTGCTCATAGATTTTGTACCGCTGACCGTCGTAGAGCAGATACTGCTGGTTAAAGGTCGTGGCGTAGCCCTCAACGATCATTTTGCTATCGCCGCCATCCTGGTCATCCGCCCGGACTTCCAGCTGCATGGCACGGTACTCACGCCCGCCGTCCAGCTTTTTCAAAAGCTTTTCATTTTCCATTAGTCGGCTCTTCTCCTCCCTTTTTTACCTGTCCATCCTGACCGATGAGGTAGTACTCACCACGGATGGTGTATGCCTGACCCATACCATCCGGCAGCGGGTCAAGATTCCAGATCTCGCGGATCTCGTCGCGGTTCATTATGCCGCGGTCGGCCATACCCTGCGAGACATTGAGCTTTTCGGTGTTGCTCATGTACTGCAGCCGGTTAGCTGTGGCCATGATTTTTGCGCCCCGGGCCAGCTCGTTTTCAGAGAAAAGCATCCGGCTGACAGCATCGCTGAACTGGATTGAAAACGGCTTGATGCGGCCTTCATAGAAAGCATTCCATGCATCACCGTAGGCCTTGTTTTGGATGACCTCTTCATTGACACCAAAGTAGTCAAAAACGCTGGTACGGATGCGCTCCATCTCCTCAGTGCTTGCCACAAAAGGCGTGCTCTTGAGCTGCTGGACGTTGTCATAGGTCTTAGGGAAGAGCAGGATGCCGCCGCCCTCGCCCTGTAGATTCTCCTTGCTGAAGTTGTCCCGCTCTTTCTTCAAATCCTCAGACTTGGCGAAGTTAGAAAGCCGGGCCATAAAGCGGAAAGAGGCAGAGTTTTTGACTGCCTCTTTGATGCCCTGATTCTGGATGTTCACCAAGTCCATGGTCGGGTTCAATGCCCGGTTATTTTCGCCGAAAAGGTCGTTTTTGTACTGGAATTTTGTCAGTATCGCACACTTTTTCATTTCAACGGATGCCGTCTTTCCGTTTTGGAAGGTATAGACCAAAAAGGGCTGCCCGGCATACTGTTTTACCTCGCAGTTACTGGGCAGCACCGGAAAGATGCCAACGACCTTGTCTTTTCCGTCTGCATCCACGCCCTCCAGCACCGGCACCACAAAAGCGGTGTTCTGCATATCCAGGATGGTGGACAGGCGATATAAAAACTGACCCCAGGTCTGCCAGGAGTTAGGGCCCTGCCTGAGCCGGGTCTGGAGCTCAGGTTTTGCGCTGCCGATGATCTTCACGTCCAGCTTGCTGGCGTGGTTGGCCATAGCGTGCACCGCCGCCCGGACAATTTCACTTTCGTACAGCTCACCGCCCCAGCTGGTAAAGCTCGGGGTGTAGCCGTCCAGCAGCTCCCAGAATTTCTGTCCAGCGCTCTGCACCTTGGGTTTTCCGAAAATCGCTTCAAAAAGTCCCACACTCTCACTCCTCATTTTTCAGCTGTTCTCCGATTTCATCGGCCCATTTTTGGCGCACGGTCATAGCATCCAGCAGAGCAGCGCCGCCGTCGATATGCTCGTTGACGCTGATCTTGATGGGGCGCATACGCCCACTTTCGATATCCATTTTCATGCCCATAGACAGCAGGTGTGCTTTCAGCAGGTCGTTATCACCAATGTCAAAAGCGCCGTCTTTCATAAGCCCTTCGGTTTCTCGGATGACCGGTGTCAGGTTAAACCCCTGAAAGACATCATCCATCTGAAACCCATAGGAATCCATGTCCTGTACAAGATATTGCGCCGTGTACCGGTCATAGCCGACCTTGAGCGGCAAAATCTCGTATTTTTCCACAAGCTCTGCAAACCATGTAAAGCAGTCGTGATAGTCCACGAAGTTGCCGCCAGACAGCGTAAGAAGTCCACGCTGGACATATATGGGGTACGGGAGGCCGTCCCGTGCGGTTGCCTCCTCCAGCTTTTCGCTTGGCATAAAAAAGTGAGCAAAAACATGCAGCCGTTTTTGCTTTTCGATGACCACACAGCAGGCGGTCAGGTCTGTGGTACGGGAAAGGTCGATACCGCCCACACAGTAAGTAGAGCGGAAATCTTCCAGCTTCAGCGCATCTCCGCTGCATTTCTCCACGGCCTGCGTAGGCAGCCACGCCTGGGAGCTGTTTTGTTTGATGTTGCAGTATTTTGTGATAAACTCAGCCTTTTTGGAAAGGCTGCCCTCTGCCACGGCGATTTCTTCCAGCAGATAGTCCACCGACACCGAAACGCCAAGATTTGGGTTTGATTTGCGCAGCTCATTGATGTCATTCCACTTGGCAACATCGTCGATCATGTACAGGAAAGGTGCCAGCCTTGCCTCTTTGGAATCGCCCAGCAAGAAACGAGTGCTTCGCTTGACCAGCTCGTCATAGATGCCCTCGTTGATATATCCTGCCGTGCTGATACTCAGGATGATAGGCTGCCGTCTGGCACCCAGAGCAGATTTCATTACCTCATACTGTTTCAGGCCCTGATCTCCGGGCCAGGATGCGATCTCATCGCAGATGGTCAGCGAAGGGTTAAAGCCATCACTTTTCTTGGCGTTAAAGGCAATTTTTTTGATGCTGGAGTTGGTAGCCTCCACATATAAGTCAGACTTGCGCGGCTTGATGCGGCAGGCCAACTCAGGCTCATTGCTGGCGCTTTGCCAGAAAGCCTGATAGACCAGGTCAGCCTGATCCAGCTTGGGAGCAACGCAGTACGTCTTTGCGCCATACTCTCCATCCATAAAAGTGCAGTAGGAGATGATGGCGCTGGCAAAGAGCGTTTTGCCGTTTTTGCGCGCCACTACCAGAATCACCTCTCGAAACTGCCGATTCCCGACACCGTCGAGAATCCCGAAGACCACCGACACAAAGGCCTTTTGCCACAGCTCCAGCTTTATGGTGTCAGATCGTCCTTCGCTGTGGTGGCAAAAGGTTTCAATGTATCGAATAGCTTTGGATGCCTTTTTCTGGTCAAAGAAAAAGGACTGCTTTTGCAGTCCATCAATGATGTACTTGTAAAAAAGACGGATCCACCGCCCTACGACGATGGTCCCGTCCTCGATTGCTTGATAGTAAGCCAGCAGGTAATTATCCATCTTCCTGCATCTCCGTCAATCTGTCTTTCGGGGCGGGCGGCTTCCCCAGCTCCTTGATGATGGTGAGCATAGTTTGCAGGGTGCGGTTGGCCGCGTCTGCATGTTTCGGCAGCTCTTTCACGAGCGGATTTGCATAGATATTGACCCGGCCCTTGACGTACTCTTTCGAGGTAGTCAAATCTCCATCCTCTTCATCCAGAGCTTTTTTAATGTTCTGGATCACCCGCGCCTGCACGTCGTACTGCTCAATGGCCTGCAAAAACAGTGCATTTTTATCTACACCGTAATCCTGCGCCATCTTGAGCAGCTTCGTGTAAGTCGTGCTTTTTCTGGCCAACTCCTTGCATCTCCTTTCCAAAAAAATACCTACGCACCAAAGAGAGGAAAAATGAACCCTTGCCCATCGGTCTTCAGGGGAGGTGCATTTTTGCCGAACAGGGGGGCATCCCTGGTCATTCGGCAGTGATTTTCCCATCTTCTCCGACAGAAAAACGCCGCTTTGTCCGGTCAGCTGGCTTGTGAATTTCTCCATCATGGACTTTGTGATGGCATTCACGGCATAAAAGTTCCAGGTTGCCCCAGTCCAGCAGCACTTGCGGGTCGTTGATGGTATCCGGTGTCACACGAATTTTGTGGTGGACGATTTCGCCCGCCGTCACAATGCCGTCACGCAGGCACCGCTCACACAAGCCGCCCACACTGGCCACATAGGCAGCGCGGCAACGCTGCCATGCTTTGCTCTTGTAAAAGCCTTGTGCAAACTCTTTTGCCATATCATATTCCTCGATGCGCCCGGCGAGATTTGAACTCGCGGCCCATGGATTAAGAATCCATTGCTCTTCCATTCTGAGCTACAAGCGCATAAAATAAGCGGCCCGTTTGCGGTCGGGCCGCTGCATCTGGAACTTTCGCGGCCAGATGCCCCGCTATTCGCGCCGCCCCCTTAAAAGGTGCGCGTCTGGTGCTGCCAGTTGGATTTGAACCAACGCCGCACCGCATTAACTTCTGGCTGGCTAGGCGCAGGGCCATAGACGGTGTGTATCGCCAATGTTGCTTTGCACATCTTATGCCAAAGTGCTCTTCCGCTAAGCTATGGCAGCATATCAAAAAGTGTCCACAGTGGACACCCGCCGGGAAAGATTTTACTGTGTGCGCCGCTGGATTTTGAAGCGGACGGCGCTTGTGTCCATTGAGCGTGCTTTTCCCCAATACACGCTATGCTTCCCGCCGGGATGGAATCCTCAATGAAATGGCCCAGGTGCATTACCCTGTAACCGCACTATGATGATATCACATCAAAATCGGACATTCAGGACAAAACGACCATTTTCGGACAATCCGGACATTTCGGACAAATCGGACATTTCGGACATCACCGCACGTTTTGATCTATCCACCGGTCAACTCTGCGCCTGATGGCTTCTGCATCGATATCATAACCTTGCTCTGTCAGGGCCACGGCCACCTCTTGCGGCTTTTTCCCTTCAATGCACACATCGGACAGCATTCCGCGAAGCACCACGTCATCACAGGTCTCCACGATGTGCAGACCTTCCATGTATGCAGCATCCTTTTCGGCATTAAGCTTTTTCAGCCTTTGGATTTCATCTTCACGCCGGGAAAAGGCAATGTCTGTGCCGGACACAGTAGCGTGACCCATGATGCAGGCGTTGCCCTCTCCCCGGGAAGATTTTACCACGTCCGATGCCGGTTGTGGCCCATCGGCCTGCATCGCTTCCAGCCGCTTGATACGCCGCTTGCGGGCTTCGATATCATACGGGATAGCGTGCAGTTGTCTGAACTCTCGCGGTTTCATCCATGGGCCTCCTTACCTCATCGTTATTGGTTAATATCAATTCCAGTGATTTTCTTAAAAGTTTCCGCATTAAAATTCGGCAGACTTAAGATTTCATTGCGATCATCAGCATCCAGACTGGCCCACAACTTGCGGGCATTATCCGCCGTGGTGCGTTCCTTCAGATAGCCGCCAGTCGTTTCAGCTTCAGGGTGCGCCGCCTTTTCTTCATCGGTCATGTCGTCAAGCCAGACGTATTCATGCGTGCAATTGTCAATCTGGTTCAGCAGATACCAGGCACGGGAATCAAACCAGTTCCGAAGCGTCCAATTGGAAGGCTTGTTGAACATATAGATTTTGGGCTGTTCAGTGTTAAAGCAGCCACCGGAAAAAGAAGTAGCGTTCCAGTCGCCGGAGTTGCGGTCGCCGGAGTTGCAGTCGCCGGAGTTGCAGTTGCCGGAGTTGCGGTTGCCGGAGTTGCAGTTGCCGGAGTTGCAGTTGCCGGAGTTGCAGTTGCCGGAGTTGTAGTCGCCGGAGTTGCGGTTGCCGGAGTTGTAGTCGCCGGAG
>ERZ1034928.405-NODE-405-length-20971-cov-24.379470_pt1 | contig 20971 bp, 31 predicted proteins | sample MGYA00520627_ERZ1034928 | MGnify/ENA primary metagenome ERZ1034928 (study PRJEB33766, sample SAMN09781755) | gut metagenome | biome: gut microbiome | host: Homo sapiens | place: Madagascar | study: EMG produced TPA metagenomics assembly of the PRJNA485056 data... | reverse complement strand
GCTGCTTCTGCGAAACGACAGACCCGCTGCTGAATTGCTATCAGAGAAAGGATGATGATATCGATGACAAACCTTGAGAAGATCGTCAAGAGCATTGACGCTGAGAGAATACTAGATATTTTAGTCCTGATTGCGCAGTCGGAACAATGTGCGGCACCCGTTGAAGATAACTGTTATGCTTGCCCGTTCTTTGATCTTTGTATGTTCGAAGAAGTACCGGCGGCTGACATAAAGAAGTGGCTCGAAAGCGAGGTAAAGGACGATGCATAAACTCTGTTACGGCAAATGCCCCCGCTGTGTGTGGCGGGATAATGGGGGGTGTAGTGAATGGCGAGGTTGATTGACTCCGAAAGCCCGCAGAACAGAATATACGTTTCAGATCTGGTTATCGAGGAAATGAAAAAGATTCCGACGGTCGATATAGACCGCCCCACCCGCAGCCAGTTTAAGCGCATGGCGGCGCAGCTGGGATATGAAAAGGTCGTTCATTGTAAGGACTGCAAAAGATACAGCGAAAGCGAGCCGCACTACCGAATTTATGGCGACGGCAACTGTAGAACATGGAACTCTTACGTAAGCGAAAAAGGCTTTTGCCACTACGGAGAAAGGAAAACCGATGAAAAAGTATAACGCAAAGTTGATCCGCGATTTTGTTGAAGCCAACAAAATCGGAATAAAAACCGTCCACCTCGGCATGAAGGAGGATTGGCGCTGGACAAATGACCTCTTGTACGACGCCGACAACGGCGGGTATCAGTTCGACCTTGGCAAACGCGATATAATGGTGCAGGGAATTACCGGCTCACCGTGGGCAACGCCGGTCATGTTGGTGCGCTTTGTCGACGGGATGAAATTGGTTGCACCTTGTTATTACGAGGATGGCAGAAAATTTTCATCGGCGCACATAGCGATGTGCATGTATGGCGCAAAAATGACCGGTGGCATGGATGACGTGTTGGAGAGTTTAACCGATGAGTGCTGAATGGCCGCTTTTCTATTCCCTCCGTCAGCGGGTGTTCGATGCAATTAAAAAGGCGATTTCCATTGATCCGGCCCATAAAAGCTATGAGGGAACGTTCGAGTTGACGCGCATATTCCCCGGCTACTTCGAGGACGAGAACGACACAGCGTGGCGGGTGACGCTTCATTGCTACGTTCTCGGGGACGCACGGCATTATTCATGGACGGGGGAAACCTTTTCCGCCGCTCTGGATAAGGCCGCGAAGGACATAGACCGGATGATAGGGGAGCTTGACGATGAGCAGTAAAACAAACTGCCCAAACTGCGGAGCGCCGATCACCGGTAGTGTGTGCGAGTATTGCGGGACAACGCACGATACAGGGATTACGTTCCACTTTGTTCCGCCGAAGCGGCTGCTCTACGATTCGTTTTCGCTTTCGCGCCGCATTCAGCAATGCAGCAGCTCGGAGATTGAGAATCTGCAAACACGGCTTGCAAAAGAATCTGTAAACGCTTTAGACAGTCTCATAAATTCATACGAGAGAAATAGAAACGCTGCACAGCGTATTTAACGGGTGATGGCATGACTGACGAAAAATATGTATTCATTTCTGATTGCGCCGACAAGAAGCGGACGGCGCGGGGTATCCACAATAAGCGCACCCACACTGGCAAGGGCGGGAAAGTCCTATTCCCGTCCGACTATCTCACGAGAAAGGAACGTGAAGCCATGAACGGCGAAGTAAAGACCTACGCGCTCAACCGCCCAATGCGGTGGAAAGAATTTAAACTGCTCCCGGATGATGTGCGCCGGGAGTACATAGAGAATCTGCAAAACCGCTTCGGCGTGATGCAGAAAGACCTTGCTGTGATGTTCGGTGTTTCTGTTAATTCGGTTGCTTTGGAAACAAAGAAGCTCGGAATTAAGTTTCCGCATCGCGGAGGATGGGCGAACACCAACAACGGCGGATTCCGTGCCTTTTGCGCCGAAGAGCCGAAAGCCAATCCCGTAGAAGCGCCGCCGGAAACAAAACCGTCCGAGTTGGAAGATGAAGAACCGCCGGAGGAGGTCAAAGCCCCTGACGCTCCGCCGGTACAGAACAGGGGGGGCGCTCCAAAGAGCGGAATCCTCTGTTTCGAGAACACCACAACCACAGAAGCGCTGAACCTCGTTTACTCTGTCCTCGGCTCTGTGAGCATGGCAAAGTTAAGCGTTTCGTGGGAGGAATGAAAAGATGCGCCTGACAATCGAAAATTCCGTACAGATCGTTTAACGCTGCGAGAACGGAGGAAAAATGAGCAAGACGAGATACAAGTGGTGGGGGTTCGTGAAAGCGATCATCCGGGCGTACCCGATGCATTGTGAGGATTTGCGGAATATGCGGGAGCAGTCTGTTGTTCCCGCATACGGCGCGACAGGGCGAGGGACGGACGTAAACCGAGCCGCTGAAAGCGTAGCCTTGCGCGAGCTGCCTTTCGATGATATGAAAGAGTATTTAGCTGTCGAAAAGACGATACGGGACACTATGCGGTATCCTAATGGTGCGGATCGCGTAAAGCTCATCGAAATGGTGTTTTTCAAGCGCACACATACTTTGCATGGGGCAGCTATGGCCCTGTTCGTTTCCTACGGAACCGCTAAGAACTGGCATAATAAATTCATCGAAAGAACAGCAGAGAACTTTGGACTCACAAAAAAAGGGGCAGTCGAATGACTACCCCTTTGCTTTATATTTCTTTTCCGTCCGGGAAAACAAAGCCGATATGTGGTTCTGCGCCAATGGCTTTCGCAATAACGCACCATTCTTCAACGGAGAACTTTCCGGTATTTAGGCGTTTGCTTAACAGTTGCGGAGACCAGTTTAGGCGGCGGGCAAGTTCTGATTTGCTCATCCCGGCGTAAGCCAGCGCCATATCAACCAATTGTTTAGCGGTCATTGGATCACCCCTTTCGATCTGATTGTAAACTATATGATTTTATTTGTCAAATAAAACTTTTCAAAAATATCCCAAAAAGTTCAAAATAATGGTTGACATTCTAAACCAAATAGTTTATAACTACAACTGTAAGGCAAATAAACAAGCCGACAGGCAGAAAGGAAATTGAAATGAACGCAACAGAAACGATCGTCCGGGTAATCCGAAACAAGATTGCAGTCATGAACAGCGTGAGGAAAGAAGCTGCGGCTGAAACAATGGAAAGATTCAGACATGAGCTTAATGGTATGCTGGTTTGCTTAAAGAATGTTGCATCGGAAAATAACTTCTATAATGTCAACTATCTCGATGACGGCAGTTATGAGTTCGGTTACTACGATGAAACCGGTGAATGGGTTTCCATCGAAAAGTAAAACGTGAGCCGAAGGGCGGCGGCTAAACCGCCCTGAAAGGAAGCAAAATGAAAGCAGTCAAGAAACCGTTTGTCGGTCAGTTGGTGCAGATTCCTGCGTTTGAATTTGCCCCGATGCGTTCTGGTTGGAACGGCTGGATTTTCCGGGTTGGTGTTATTGAAAAGCTGTACATTTCTAAGAGCGGGAGAAAATGCGCAAAGGTACGCTATTGCACCAAAACCGTAGGGCGGTATCACCTTCTTCCCTGCACTGAGTATTCAAAAGGCTTCGTTATCGAAAATGTGTTCCAGTGGGATGGCTTAGAAAGAGCGCAGAAAAGCTATACCGAATTCAAGGCTTATGAGGATAACGGCGAACCGGTTTGCTGGGATCAAGATACAGCGTTTCTGCTCAAAAACGGATATATTCATTAGAAGGTTGGATGGTGTAACATGACTGTTGAGACAATGACGTACCGGCGATACAAGCAGCATTTTTCTGACTGCGACACGGTTGCAGGAAGCTATGACAAGGAGAGCAAGACCATCGAAGTTTTCCTTCCAGATGGCCGTTTGAAGCCGTCCGGCGTCCGCGGGCAGTCGTTCCACTGGATGGAGTTTACCGGCGTTGAGAATGCCACCGGGCGAGAAGTCCGCTGCACAATCAAAGCAACATGCCGCGCAAACGCAATCAAGCGGCTGCCGACAGATTGCACATGGCAGATATAAACTGTGAAAGATTAGCCTAAAAAGCCAAAATCAAGTGCTATAATGGGTACACTCGAAAGAGCTGGAAGCGATTCCGGCTCTTTTTTGTTGGAAGCGGAAAGGAAGGAACTGAAATGGAACTTGTCAAAAAGCCGTTAAGGGACATCGTACCTTATGAAAAGAATCCCAGAAAGAATGATGATGCTGTGGCTTATGTCATGGAGAGCATTAAGCAGTGCACCTACGTTGCACCTATTATTGTGGATGAGAACGGCGTGATCCTTGCCGGGCATACGAGATACAAGGCGTTGAAGAAACTCGGTTATAAAGAAGCGGATGTTCTTATCAAGGAGGGGCTGTCGGAGGAGCAGAAACGGAAGTATCGTCTGCTGGACAACAAAACAAATGAGTTTGCTGAATGGGATGATGCGCTTTTATCGGAAGAACTTGCGGAGCTTGATTTCGAGGGCTTTGACTTCGGATTTTTTGAGGAAGAAAAAGAGAGCGAGCCTAACCAGTACAGCATGAAAGTCAATATTCCGCAGTATGAGCCGGACGGGATAAAGCCGAGCCTTGCCGACCTGTACAATACGGATAAGACGGACAGCCTCATCATGGAGATCGAGGCCGCAGACATCCTGCCTGAACAGAAAGCGTTCCTTATTGCAGCGGCAAACCGGCATAATGTGTTCAATTACAGGAACATTGCGGAATACTATGCGAACTGTGCAAGCCCTGAAATGCAGGAACTGATGGAGCGTTCCGCACTTGTCATCGTCGACATCGATAATGCCATTGCCAATGGGTTTGCAGAGCTGCTTGACGGCTTGGTAGAGTTAAAGGACGGTGAGGGCATTGACGAGGAATGAATACCGCGATTCTTTCGCTGTCTTTATTCTAAGCCACGGAAGAGCTGACGAGATAAAAACAGTAAAGATGCTGAAAGACAGCGGCTACACCGGAGACTGGTACGTTGTGATCGACAATGAGGACGACCAAGCCGATCAATACTTCTCTAAGTTCGGCGAACATGTCATTCAGTTTGATAAAAAGGCTGTTGCGGAAGAGACGGATACTGGCGACACGGACAATGACCGCCGAGTTGGAGTGTTCGCAAGAAACAAGATACAAGACCTCGCCGAAGAGCGCGGGTACAAATATCATTTACAGCTTGACGATGATTTTACGAGAATTGATTTCCGCTATGTAGAGGACAACAGGCTTGTTACAAAGGCTTGCCGAGACCTTGACACGCTTTTTTATTATCTTGTGCGGTACATCGATAAGACGGACATTGCATGGCTGTCCTTTGCGCTATCGAGCGAATACCTCGGCGGGATCCTGGGGAAAAAGTATTTTCTGGGCCTGAATCCAAAGACGATGGGATCGTTTCTGATGCGTGCGGATAAAAAGGTTAAATTCCGTATGCGGATGAATGACGATATCACCACGACGATAGACGAAGCAAGCCGGGGGCTGCTGATGTATTCTGTGATGTATTTACAGGTACAGACACCGCCGACACAGCACATGCGTGGTGGAATGACGGACATATATCAGGACAACGGGACGTACCGGAAGAGCTTTTACAGTGTGATGTGCTGCCCGTCGTTCGTGAAAATCGCAAAACAGGGCAGAATCAATTTCCGCATCCATCATAAAATAAGCTGGAACAATTGCCGCCCGAAGCTGGTGAACGAAAAATGGAAAAAAACTACGATTACTTAATAGTTGGAACAGGGCTTGCAGGCTCTGTTTTTGCGTATATGGCGACAAAGGCCGGAAAGTCCTGTATCGCCGTTGAACGGCGTGACCATATCGGCGGAAACTGCTACCAAGAAAATGTTGATGGGATCGCAGTACACAAATACGGAGCGCACATTTTCCGAACGAACAATGACGAGGTATGGAAATTCGTCAACCAGTTCGTTCATTTCAATAATTTCATTAACAGCCCACTTGCCTGTTACGCAGGGCGGTGCTACAACCTCCCGTTTAACATGAACACGTTCCGGCAGTTGTGGGGTGTGAATTTCCCTTTCCAGGCGAAAGCGGAGATCAACCGCCAGCGGCTTGTGCTTGATCGTGAAGCGAAGAACTTAGAAGAACATGCGCTGTCGCTTGTCGGAGAAGACATCTATAAGATGTTTATCCGAGGCTATACCGAAAAGCAATGGGGCAAGCCATGTTCCGAACTTCCGCCGGATATAATGCGGCGGATCCCTGTTCGGTATACGGCGGACAATAACTATTACAACGCGAAATATCAGGGCATCCCGATTGAGGGGTATAACAAACTCATTGAATCGCTGTTAAACGGTACAGACGTAGCCCTAAATACGTCCTTTGAAGAAGCAAAGGAAAAGCATAAGGCAAAGAAGATCGTTTATACTGGCGCACTCGATGAGCTCTACGGATATGAGTATGGTGAACTCCCATGGCGAAGTTTGCGCTTTGATCAGATGACGGTTGCTACAGACAACTATCAAGGCGTGGCTGTAGTAAATTATACCGCGCGAAGCATTCCATATACTAGGGTTATAGAGCACAAGCACTTCGTTTTTGACACAGAAAGCCCGAAAACCGTACTGACAATCGAATACCCTGACACATGGGAACGAGGGAAAGAACCTTTTTATTCTGTCAATAACGCAGAGAGCGAAGCTCTGTATCAGAAATACCGTTCGAGAGCGGAAAAGGATGGTCTAATCGTTTGTGGCCGTTTGGGTGATTATAGATATTATGATATGGCCGAAACCATAGAGAGCGTTCTCGCGTTGTCTACGAGGTGCTTATATGGCGAAGACTGCTGAACAGCTCGGAGCGTTTAACAAATATCTGAATAAGCAGCCAAACGGAAAAGGCCGACCGAGCCTTGTTTTGAGCGTCGAGGGCAAGCAACTGGTCGAGATGCTGTCCAAATACATGTGCACTGATGAAGAAATGGCCGGGGAGCTTGGCACTACGGTAGAAACGCTGCATAACAAGAACAACCGCGAAACATTCTTAGACTGCAAAAAAAGAGGGCAGGCCAGAGGCAAAGTGAGCTTGCGCCGTAACCAGATGAAGCTATCGGAAACGAATGCGACAATGGCGATATGGCTTGGCAAGCAAGTTCTCGGACAGAAAGACTATCCTGATCCAGAAGTTGATAGAGGGGCTGTTATTGAATGGGACATATAAAAATGTCAGAAATGCTTGCCCCTGTATTCTATGACTTTGCGAAAGATGTTATGCGGCACGGGCATACGCATTATGATATTCGCGGCGGTCGAGGGAGCCTGAAATCGTCAACGGTATCCCTGCTTGTGCCGCAGCTGTTAATTGCAAATCCCAACACCCATGCGCTTGTGCTCCGTAAGGTTGCAAACACCCTGCGCGATAGCGTATTCAACCAGTACATGTGGGCGATTGCCGAGCTTGGCATGGCCGGGCTATGGTATGCAAAGGTCAGCCCTATGGAAATTATCTACCGCCCCACCGGGCAAAAGATCATGTTCCGTGGCGCAGACGATCCGATGAAGATCAAATCTATCAAGGTGCCGTTCGGGTATATTGCCGTTACGCACTTTGAAGAAAAAGATCAGTTTTCCGGTCGAGCGGAGATACGAACTATATTGCAGTCCACCATGCGCGGCGGCGATAAGTTCTGGAATTTTGAGAGCTACAACCCGCCTATCAGCCGCGATAATTGGGCGAATATAGATAGTGCCGAAGACAAGCCGAACCGACTGTGCCACATAAGCACCTACCTTGATGCGCCTAAGAGCTGGCTCGGCGAAGAGTTCTTAAACGAAGCCGAATTCCTTAAGCAGACTGATGAAAGAGCGTACCAACACGAATATCTCGGTCTGCCTGTAGGCACGGGCGGCAACGTATTTGAGCGGTTGGAGCTGCGGGAAATTACAGACGATGAAATAAAGCGTTTTGACAGGATTTATCAAGGCATCGACTTTGGCTGGTATCCTGATCCGTTTTGCTTTATCCGCATCTACTATGACGTTGCAAGAGAAACGCTGTATCTGATCGATGAGCATTACGTCAATAAGACGAGCAACGAAGATAACGCCAGCTGGATCCGCGACCGCCATTATAACGATTTCCCGATTACATGCGACAGCGCGGAGCCCAAAAGCATCGCAGACTTGCGGGCAAGCGGGCTTGACGCAAGAAACGCCATAAAAGGCCCTGGAAGCGTCGAGTATGGTATGAAGTGGCTACAGCGCCGAAAGATCGTTATCGATAAACGCAGGACGCCGAACGCATACAAAGAGATCGTTGGTTATGAGTACGAGCGGAACAAAGACGGCGAGATCATCAGCGGATACCCAGACAAGAACAACCACGCAATAGACGCTATCCGGTATGGGATGGAGCCGGTATTCAGATTGTACGGAGTGAAGGCATGAACATTTACGAGGTTTTACGGGCACGTGGCTACACCACCGTGCCAGAAGAGTTTTACACCTACATAGAGAATTGGAAGAGCTGGTACGACGGGTATGTTAAGCAGTTCCACCGTTACCGTATCTGGAACGGCATGAAATATGTCCCCTGCCGCCTGTACTCCCTCGGCATGGCGAAAAAGGTCTGCGAGGACTGGGCTAACCTTTTGCTCAATGAAAAGTGCAAGATAACGCTCGAGGGGAAGCCAGAGCAGGAGTTCATCGATTCCGTTTTTGAGCGGAACAACTTTACCGTCAAGTCGAACGAGATGCAGGAGATCAAGGCGGCTCGCGGCACGGTTGCGTATGTTCCGACGGTCGTAAATGCGTATGTTGATGAGCAGACGGGCAAGGTGAACGGCAGCGGCGGGGAAATCCGCATCGATTATGTACCGGCTGACCTTATCCTTCCCCTTACATGGGAGAACGGCATTGTAACCGAGTGCGCGTTTGGATCGCACAAGTCCATCAAGAAAGAATCGTATCTTTACATCTGCATCCACAAGCGCACGGACAAGGGCACATACGACATCGAAAACCTTTTGTATCGTGACACAAAGGGCAGCCTGTCGGAGGTGAACCTTGCCGATGTTCCTGGGTTTGAAAACGTCGCTCCTGTCGTGCATACGCCGTTCACGCAGCGGATGTTCGTCATTGACCGGCTGAACATCGTCAACAACGTGGATGTAACCCTCCCGATGGGCATTTCGGTATTTGCGAATGCCATAGATCAGCTAAAGGGCGTTGATTTAACATACGACAGCTATGTGAACGAGTTCCAGCTTGGCAAGAAGCGCGTCATGCTCAAACCGCAGGCAACAAAGAATTTCCACACGGGCGAGCCGCTGTTCGATACTAATGATGTGGTTTTCTATGTTCTCCCGGAAGATGGGAAAGACGGCGACATTGTAAAAGAGATCAATATGTCCCTCCGAACGGCAGAACACAATGCCGGTATTCAGGATATGTTGAATCTCCTGTCGAGCAAGTGCGGATTCGGCGAGAACCATTACAAATATGATAATGGCAACGTATCCACGGCGACGCAGATCATTAGTGAAAACTCCGAGATGTTCCGCACGATCAAGAAGCACGAGATCATCCTTGAGGGCGTTCTCATTGAGCTGTGCCGTGTTCTTCTCCGAATGGGCAATGCTTATATGCACGCTGGTCTTAACGAGGGCGTCGAGATAACCGTCGATTTCGATGATTCCATCATTGAGGACAAAGAGACGGACTTTAACCGCGATTCCCGTATGGTGCAGATGGGAATCATGAATAACTGGGAGTTCCGCGCTAAGTGGATGAATGAGGACGAAGCAACCGCGAAAGCAGCCTTGCCGAAGATGGAGAGCCTTGTATCGGGCGAAAATGAATGATGGGAAGAACAGTAATAGACTTAGCGGGAAAAAGATTCGGTAAACTTGTTGTTATTTCACGCTCAACAAATGCCGGGAAAAGCCCGAGATGGCTTTGTAAATGCGACTGCGGCAAAGAGGTCGTTCGGTATGGTAGTAGCTTAACTTGCGGAGATTCATACAGCTGCGGGTGTATCAAAGGAAAGGCTGCGAGCATAAGAAACAGGACGCACGGGAAAGGACATAGCCGCTTATGGTATGTTTGGGAGCACATGAAACAGCGCTGTTACAATCCTAATTACTCAAGGTATAAAGATTGGGGCGGTCGCGGTATTACGGTGTGTGAAGAATGGAAAAATGATTTTACGGCATTTGAAAAATGGGCAATTGAAAACGGATATGATGAAACCGCCAAAAGAGGGGCGTGCACAATAGACCGAATAAACGTTGACGGTAATTACGAACCAAGTAATTGCCGATGGGCTGATGCTAAGACGCAAGCCCAGAATCGGAGAAAGAAGTTGCGATAATGGCAACGTACCCGATCACGCCGGAGTTCATGTACTCCCTGCCACTGCCGCTTATGCGTCTCTATCAGCGCTTAGAGGAGCAGATACTTGATGATATATGTTCTCGTGTAGCCATGACCGGTGAAATAACGGAGACGGCTATAGAGCATATACGCTCCTTACAGCGGCGAGGATACGATTACAGGAAAATCAATGAGTACATCCGAAAAACCTTAAAGCTCACACAGAGCGAGTTTGACACCGTATGGAATAAAGCTGTTCAGCGAAACCAACAGTATTTCGATACGCTGATCGATGACAACCTTATTCTCGGCGAAAACAATTTCAACGCCAATCTTTTTATGGCGGAGATCAACGCCATTGAGATGCAGACGCTTGGAGAGCTGACGAACATTACCCGCAGCATGGGCTTTGCGTACAGAGCGCCGGACGGTACGGTAAAGGTCGATGATATAGGCCGGATGTACCAGCGAGTTCTTGATGATGCTTTGATGCGCGTGGAGAGCGGGCAGAGCTATAACGTTGCGATCCGTGACGCAACAAAGATGCTGACGGACAGCGGCTTGCAGTACGTTGACTATGAATCTGGCTGGCATAACCGTGTTGACGTTGCCGCCCGCAGAGCCGTTATGACGGGCGTTACCCAGCTTTCCCGGCAGTACACGGAGCAGACGGCGACGCTGCTTGACACGCCGTACAGAGAGGTTACGGCACACCGCGGGGCGCGTGACGGAGAGGGCAAAACGCCATGGGCGAGCCACAAGAAATGGCAGGGGCGTGTTTATTCCGTCTGCACCGGCGATATTTACCCGTCTATATATGAGGTCTGCGGCCTTGACGAGGTGGACGGCTTGTGCGGCGCTAACTGCCGCCATATGTACCACGTCTTTGTTGAGGGCGTTTCCGAACGGACATATACCGACGAGGAATTAGAGAACATCGACCCGCCGCCGTTTGAGTTTGAGGGCAAGCAATACACCTTTTACGAAGCGACGCAAAAGCAAAGGCAGGTTGAAACTGCACTGCGTAAAATTAAACGTGAGCTGATAGCCGCTAAAGGACGCGGAGACGATGAGGAATATACCACCAAGGCTGTGCGGTATCGTCGTCTCAACGAGGAATACGAGGCGTTCAGCAAGGCGGCAGGACTAAGACCGCAATACGAGCGCGGGAACATTGCGGAGTTCGGCGCGGATGCAGCCAGAGAGACAAATCGTGCATACCGAGAGCTTGTCAAACGGGCTGACGGGATGTATGATACAGGGAGCGAGAACGGAAACGTTGATGCGTATCTCCGCGATCTTCCTATCCGGCGCAGGATTCAAAATGAGTACTCGCACGAGATGAACGTCGGGCGGCAGAATGGGCATTATGTCGGAACGAACGAGTACAATATGTATGTCCAGAAGCAGCAGAGGCAAGGGTTGTATGGCCCGAGTGTTGTTACTGTAACGCCGGATGAATTGAAAGAGCTTTTCAATCAGTATTCGAGCACCGGAATCATCATGCGGGATGAAAAAACAGGCAGATGGAAAGAATCGGAATTGATTACGGTCAATGATAAGATTATCGGGCAAACAGTAGATTTGCAAACCGGAGAAAAAATTGACACGCCTTGCTTTACGATTCATTACAGCCGTAAAAAGGGCTGGCATATTGTTCCCGCTTATTCTGACAACAAGGGGAGGAAAGATTGTTATGTACAGCATCAATGAGCTGTTTTCATACAACTGCAAAGATGTTTTGGTAGAAACGAAAACCGGGCACAAATACAAAGGCCGCTGTCATGTATACTGTGAGTTTGGCGAGGATGAGGACACGCCGGAAGAGTATATCACTATCAATGGCGGGCTATGTATCGACGTAGCTGACATCTTCAAAATTACAGAGAATTAAGCATCGTGTAAACACACGGTGCTTTTTCTATGACCATTTTCGTGACCTCACGAAAATGATATCACTCTTCAAAAGCATAACAGAGAGCGCCGCCTGACCTTGTGGCGGGTACAGAAATAACGGTCTTGCTTCGGCAGGGGTTTCCTTCCTTTCCCTCTGTCTTGCCCCTGCGGAGGGGGATAGAAATACCGCGCCGCTACTGCTCAACAGCGGCCATGCATTTATAAACACTCAAGGAGTTTGTCCCATCCGGGACGGGCTCCTTTTTTGTTTGCCGACGGGCATAAACGGAATACGCCGACGGGCGGAAAACGGAGGAAATCATCATGGCAGAACCGAATACCAATCCCAACACCGCCGAGGGCGGGAACGAGCAGACCTTTACACAAGCCGAGGTCGATACCATCGTTGCAAAGCGCCTTGCGCGGGCAACTAAGGGAATGCCCAGCGAGGAGGAAATGAACGCTTATAAGGCTTGGAAAGCGAATCAGCAGAGCGAAGAGGACAAGCTCAAGGGCATTGAGAAAGAGCGCGACACCGAAAAGGCGGCGCGACTTGCCGCAGAAGCTAAGCTCACGCAGTACGAGAGAGAAAAGTATCTCACCTCTAAGGGCGTGGGGGCTGATGAGCTGGAATTTTACTGTTTCAAGATCGGTCAGAAAGTTACTGACACGGTGAGCTTTGAGAAAGCCGCCGACGAGTTTCTGAAAGACCGAAAACCCGCTTCCGTGCGCGTGGATATGTCTGCGCACGTCGGCAACAGCGGCAATAGTGCCACCGGCACGAACGACGCTATGAATGCCCTGATTCGGGGCAAATTTAAGTAATTTGTGAGGTAAAACATGGCTACTAACATTGTAAACAGAACTGACCTTTCCGGGCTTATCCCGGAGCCTGTCACCCGTGAGATCATTCAGGGCGTGACCGAGGGCAGCGCCGTCCTCCAGATGGGACGCCGCCTCCCCAACATGACGAGCAAGACCCAGACGATGAACGTTCTGGACATGCTGCCCACTGCCTACTTCGTGAACGGCGACACCGGCATGAAGCAGACCACGAAAATGAAGTGGGACAAGAAGAAGATCTATGCCGAAGAGATCGCCGTTATCGTCCCCATTCCCGAGGCGGTGCTTGACGACGCCGACTATGACATCTGGGGCGAAGTCCGCCCGCGTCTCGTTGAGGCGTTCGGTAAGGTCATTGACGGCGCTATCCTGTTCGGCACGAACAAGCCCACCTCTTGGCGCGACAGCGTCCTTGAGACTTGCACGAAAGCCGGTTCCGTTGTGGCGGCGACGCCGTACATCTATGATGACCTTCTCGCCGAGGGCGGCGTGATCGCGAAGGTCGAGGAAAGCGGCTATCTCGTTAATGGCATCATGTCCGCTATCCAGATGCGTGCGAAGCTGCGCGGTCTGAAAGACCTGAACGGCAATCCCATCTTCAAAACCGATATGCAGGGAGCGACGCCTTATGCGCTGGACGGCTCTCCGATGTACTTCCCGCGCAATGGCGCTTTCGACACCACCAAGGCGCTCATGTTCGCTGGTGACTGGTCGGAACTGGTGTACTCCATCCGCCAGGACATCACGTTCAAGATTTTCGACCAGGGCGTTGTGCAGGATCCTTCCGACAACTCCATCGTTTATAACCTTATGCAGAACGATATGGTCGCGCTGCGTGCGGTTATGCGTCTCGGTTGGGAAATTCCGAACCCGAAGACGGCGTACAACGACACCCTGTCGAAGTATTGCCCGTTCGCGGTGTACGCTCCTGCCGGTACGGTCAACACCGTTACCGTTACCCCGGCCACCGCTACCGTTGCTAAGGGAGCGAGCAAGGCGTTTGCCGCAGCTGTGACCGGCGAGGGCGCGGTGTCTAACGGCGTGCTGTGGAGTGTTTCCGGCACGACTGCTGTTAAGGCTGGAACGAAAATTGACGAGAACGGCACGCTGACCATCGCCTCCAATGAGACGAATACTGCGCTGACCGTTACTGCGACCTCTAAGCAGGACGGCACGAAATCAGGTACTGCCGCCGTTACCGTGGGCTGATAAACCGGAGGGGCGCAGATGTACGCAACATACACGTTTTACACCGATACTTATCTCGGCAGCGCCCTGACGGAACAGGAGTTTTCCCGCGCAGCAACGCGGGCAGACGCCTTTATCAACTACTATACCATGGGCAAGGCGAAGGATTACCCGGACACGGACAACGCGCTTGCAATGTGCTGCTGTGCGCTGGCAGAACAGTATCAGATCATTGAGAACGCCAAAGCGCAGAGCATGAGCGGCGGCGAGGTCAAGAGCCAGACCGTAGGCGCGTGGAGCAAAACATACGCGAGCGGCACGGAGACGGCGGAAGCCGCCCGGAAAACGCTGGAAAACATCGCTATGGACTATCTGGCATGGACGGGGCTTTTGTACAGAGGAGGGCAGCGCTGTGTTCCCACATGTTGTGACTGTCTTTAACTCCTACGAGGACGACGACCTAAAGATGCACAACAGCATTACCATCCTGCGTGGTGTGCTGCTTGACGTGTCCAAGGGAACGAATGTTGCGAAGACGGGGCTTGCCGACGCTGACGCTGCGACGCTGTATATCCCCTTTTCCGTCGATGCGGTAAGCACGACCGGCGACAAGAAAACGTATGTCGAGCCGAAAGCGTTTTACGCGGCGAAAGATCAACAGAGCTTGTGGGCGCTGGACAGCGGAGGAAAGAGCAATTCCACGTCCACCTACTTTGTCAAAGGCGAGGTTTCCGAAATGATGAGCCTTGCGGAGCTGCAGGAGAAATATGACTATGCGTTTGACGTGAGCACGGTTGATGTCCGGGATTTCGGCGGCGACATGATGCACTGGCAGGTCGGTGGCAAATGAGGATCACGCTAAAGATCAAAACGGTGAGCGGGGAAAACTTCAAATCTGCCTGTAAAGCGGCGGAGATCGTTGTTGCAACGCAAGCACTGAAAGACACGATCCCCTTTGTCCCTGCGCTGACGGGCGTTTTCTCCAACATGGCGCGGACGGATGGCAACGAGATCGTCTATACCGGCGATCAAGCCCGTTATTTGTATGAAGGTAAAGTCATGGTTGACGCCGCCACGGGCAAAGGCCCCATGAATATACCCGGTGTAGGCTTGCGATGGCATAAAGGCGCGACGCTTACGCCGACGGCGAAAGACCTTGTTTTTACGACGGATATGCACCCGCAAGCGCAGTCCCATTGGATGGATGCATCCTACAAGAAAAACGGCGACAAGTGGGCGCGTGTCGCAGAAAAGGCGGTGATTTCGTCCCTTGGATGAACAGAAACCTAAAACCTTAGTGTCTGCGGAGGAAAACGCAGACGTGAGCCGTGCCGTTCGGCAATGGTTGAATATGTACCCGGATAAACCGCTTTCCAAGCTCGACTTTGAATGGTTGGGCGAGAAAAGCGGTTTATGCATTTCCACGATACAGGCGGCGTACAAAACCAAGCAGTTTATAGACGGCTCGTATCAGGCGCAGTATCAGATGAAACTTATTTATCGCGTACCGGCAAAGAACGCCGACGAGAGAATGAGCGCGGATGAAGTGCTGGATGCATACGGCGCGTGGGCGGAGGCGAACGTGGATAGCCTGACGATTGCGGACGGTATCCGCGTGCGCAAAGTCAAACGAGACACGGCAGCGGCTCTTTTTGCCCGATACGAAGGAGACGTAGAGGATCACCAGATCCTCTTAACTTTAATTTACGAGGTGATTTAACGAATGGCTGAATACACGTTTACCACTACTGCGGGGCAGACTGTGGCGCGTGAGCTGCTTCTCGCTTATCTAAACACCGGCACGAGTTCCGCTCCTGTTTGGTCGGTGATCGGCAAGCGCGTGGAGGACAGCTCCGAGGAATACGACTGGTCTGCCGAGAGCAAGAAGGACATTCTCGGCGACACCTACGGCATGATGAACAAGCCTGTCATTACGCAGTCTTTCGAGCCGTGCGAGCTGGACAGCGGCGACGCGGCGCAGCAGAAGATTTGGAAGCTTGCCGTTGTCGATCAGGACGCGATGGCGCTTGCGGCTATGGATATGCTCATCGTCCACACTTACGCTGGCTTTGCCGAGCGCTACGAGGCGTGCATGGTCGAGGTTACTGGTCTCGGCGGCGAGGGCGGCGGCAGCGTTGGTATGCCCATCAACGTAACTTACGGCGGCACGCGCACGAAGGGCACTGCCACGAAGGGCACTGGCGGCGCTATCGAGTTTACGCCGGAGACCTAATTTCGGGAGGTTAAGCAATGCTTGAACTTAGACATGATACCGGAGTACAGGAAATCTCCATCAACGGAAAGGTGACGGTGTTGCTCAACCTCACCGACATTGACTTTATCGAGCGCGTTTTTAATGCGTTCGACGCGATGGACAAGCAGCAGGACAAATATCAGGCAATGCTCACCGGGGAGAACGACGCGAAGAAAATCTTTGCCGCCGCCCGTGCGATGGACGGGGAGATGCGAGAGCTTATCAACGGTCTTTTCGGCTTTGATGTCTGTACTCCCCTGTATGGCACGATGAACACCTACGCGATGGCGGATGGTCTGCCCGTGTGGTGCAACCTGATGCTCTGCCTCATCGACAACATGAACGATACCTTTACGGCGGAAAAGAAAAAGACGAATCCGAAGCTGCAAAAGTATCTCGCAAAATTCAAAAAATGATTTACTCCCTGCCGGTGTCGCTTGCCGTCGGCGGTTCAGACCATGCGATACGCTCGGACTACAGGGTTATTCTCGATCTCATAGAGGTATTGAATGACCCTGATTTTTCCGATACGGACAAGGCGGAGGCGACAATACAGACGATATTCCCGGACTGGGAAACACTGACGGACTATTCGGAGGCATTGGAGAAGTGCTTCTGGTTTATTGATCTCGGACAGCCGCACGGGAAGAAAACTGCCCGTCTTGTTGACTGGGAAAAGGACTTCCCTTATATCGTCGCGCCGGTCAACCGTGTGCTCGGTTACGAATGTCGGTCTGTCGAATATCTCCATTGGTGGACGTTCATGGGCGCGTACATGGAGATCGGCGGGGACTGCGCGTTCTCGCAGATCGTGTCGCTGCGCTCGAAGCTCGCCAAAGGTAAAAAGCTCGAAAAATATGAGCGGGAATGGCTGCGGCAGAATCGGGATTTGGTAACGCTCCCGACGAAGTACACGGCAGAGGACGAAGAAATGTTGAAGAAATGGACGTGATGCGATGGCGACAGAACTTAGATTCCCGGTAGAAATCGACGCCGGGCAAGCCGCCAAAGAATTGGACAAACTCCAACGCGACATGGACAGGCTCAAAAAGAACATGGAGAGCGGTGAGGCGAAACGCGCGCCCATCGTTGAACAGCTCAAGCAGGCACAGGACGAGGCGGCGCAGGCCTATGATAAGGTCGAAAAGCTGAAATCCTCATTGGCAGAGAGCGAGGCAAAAACCGCAATTAACGCCAATGCTGATCCGCAGACATGGATCGAAGAGACCCAGCGGCAGGCGGAAATCAAAGCGCAGCTTTCCGAGCAGGAAAAGATTCTCGCGGCGAAAGAGAAAGCCGCACAGCGGCTTGAAGCGCAGGACGCGAAAATCGTTGACAAACTGAAACAGCAGACAGCGGAGCTGGAAGCGCAGGAGACAAGAGCCGGAGAGCTGACGCAGACAATCACCGATGCGTCCAAAGGCGCTGACATCAAGGCCGCAATGGAGGGGGCGCAGCAGTCCATCAAAAGCGGCATGAAGAATCTGCTCAAATACGGAATCGGCATCCGCTCGCTGTTCGTTCTTTTCCGAAAGCTAAAGCAATACACCGTTGAAGCGGTAAAGGCTTATGCCGAGAATGACCTGGAGACGAAGAAAAGCATTAACGAACTGAAAGCGTCTTTGCAGGGGCTAAAGGCGTCGTGGGGCGCTGCGTTTGCCCCAATTCTTACTGCGGTCATCCCGGTATTGCAAACGCTCATCGGCTGGATCACAAAGGCCGTAGACGCTATCGCGGCGTTCTTTGCGGCTCTTAGTGGGAAAAGCACATTCAAGCGGGCCATAACCAACACGGGAAAGTTGAGCGACAATCTATCCTCCGGCGCTGGCGCTGCAAAGGAAATGAAAAAGCAGCTCATGGGCATTGATACGCTGACCATTGCGCAGGATTCCTCCTCTGGTGGCGGTGGCGGCGGGAGCGTTGGCAGTGGGCTTGAATATGAGGACGTAGAGATCAGCGACAAGATCAAGAACAACCTCGGGCTTATTAAGAACTTATTGGAGGGAATAACAGCTCTTGCGCTTGGCCTCGCTTTCGGCAAGACTGCCGCAGGAATCGCACTAATAGTTTTTGGAACGATTGACTTGATTAACGCATTTAAGGATTTTATAGATACGGGCGATCTTACAAAAGATACGTGTGAAGAAATGGCGACGGGTTTCGTTAAAATCGGCCTTGGTCTGTCTCTTCTTACCGGCTCATGGATACCTCTTGCAATCGGTGCATTCCTTGCTCTTGGCGCGTTCTTGTCTGGCTGGTGGGATGACATAACTGCGTTTTTCGACAAGATCAGCGGAGCGGTTAACAACTGGTTTGACAATGCGCAGAAAACGCTATCTGAAAAAGGGAACGCCCTTTCACAAATATTCATTCTGCTTTATGGCGTCGTTCAGTTTTCTTTTAACAATATCGTGGGCGCTATTCGCACGGCATTGTCAATCATAAAGGCTATCTTTGAAACGCTGGCCGCTGTTGTGTACGGGTTCGCTACCGGCGATTGGTCGGCGGCACTTGACAAGATCAAGAGCGCGTGGATTGACGTCTGGGTTGAAATCAAACGCTGGGGCGCGTCACTTATCAACAGTATCCTCGGCACTGTGGAAGCGTTTGTAAACGGCGTCATTACGATGTTCAATAACCTCGTCGGAGCGTTCAGCAGCGTTTTGCAATTCTTTGGCGGCGGCGGTATAAACTGGCGGGCAAGCTCGGTATCTATCCCGCGTCTCGCCAAGGGCGGCATCGTCAAAAAGGGAACTCCGTTTATTGCCGGTGAAGATGGCTCGGAGGCCGTCATTCCGCTTGAGAAAAACACACAGTGGGTGTCGATGGTCGCGGACGGAATCGTTGGCCGTATGACGGATAAGTTTGCTGGTTTGAACATGAGAATGCCAGCCGTTGCCATGGGCGGCGTTGTACCGCCTAATGCGTTTTCCTCCGGGTATGGTTATGGTATATCTCCCGAGCTGGAAAGCAAGCTGGACGCGCTTCTCGAACGTTTAACAGGAAGCCGCGAGCCGATAAACATCCACACGACGGTTGAGCTTGACAGGCGAAAGGTCGGCGATGCGGTTTACACCTACACCGAGGAACGGAACAGGGGGCGCGGTAAATGAAACTGATTGTCAACGGCGTTGATATGCTTCCGTATCTTGACGGCGGCGGGTACACCGTGACCAGAGAGGACGGCGATAGCTCGGACGCGGGGCGCACGATGGATTACACGATGCACCGTGCGCGGATCGCTACGAAATTCCGCATTGATGCAACGTTCAAACCTTTGTATACCAAAGACGCCGAGATCGTTCTACCGGCGCTTATGCCGGAGTACGTAGAAGTAACATACACAAACCCGTGGTTAAAGGGGACGCAAGTCACGACGATGTACAACAGCACCGGGAAAGCCACGGTCGATACATCTTTCGGCGATGGGAAAGAACGCTGGAATATTGATGCGCTCGCCCTTGTGGAGAGATAGCCATGCAGAACACAAGCGCAACATACAAGGAAATCGTCGCTGGTATACATTGGTTTGAAACCAAGCTCGTCATTGGCGACGAGTTTTATTTGATCGATGAGCACGCAGACTATATCACGTTCGGCGGGACGAGGATTTACTACGATTCCGATTCCGGCGGATACGGCGGGAACATGCTCAAAGAGATCAAGACCGCGCAGCACCTTTTCACGGACGACAAGCCGATGGTCGGGTGCTGTGTAGCCGCGGAAATCGATGTCACGATGGTAAAGCCGACGGCGACGATCAAGAGAATGTCCTCCATCAAGCTGTTTATCCGTGCCGTGAATGACACGAAAGCAAGCGAATGGATACCAAAGGGCGTGTTTTATATCGATACACGCTCCGACGGGGAGAGCACGGACGAGATCGTATTCCACGGATACGACGCGATGTTAAAGGCCGAGAACGATTTTCCCGTGAATGGGGACATCGGCGAATGGCCCAAAACGGACATTGATGTTGTAAACCTTATCGCTGGGCATATGGGCGTGGAGGTCGATACGCGTACGTCTGACATCATGCATCGCGGCTATCCGGTGCAGTATCCCGGAGGATATGCGATGAGGGAAATCCTCGGATACATCGCCGCTATGTACGCGGGAAATTTCATCATGTCAGACGATGGAAAGCTCCGTCTTGTCCGGCTGAATGAGATCGGCATCGAGACACACTATCTCGTGGATACCGCCGGGTATGTCGTCACGTTCGGAGGTGACAGGATTCTTGTCTGAATCGGTTTTTATCGGAAGAAGCGCAAAGGGATACACTTCAACACCGGAGCTGCCGAAATACACCAAAGTCCGTATCAACGTTGACGATGATTCCTTCTATGAGGCCGGGAGTGGGGATGATGTCTTAGAGCTTGACTGCCCGTGGGGTTCTCAACAGATGGCGAATGACATCTTGGCGGGCATCAAGGATTTTGTTTACCGCCCGTATG
>ERZ1034928.403-NODE-403-length-21061-cov-6.863706_pt1 | contig 21061 bp, 16 predicted proteins | sample MGYA00520627_ERZ1034928 | MGnify/ENA primary metagenome ERZ1034928 (study PRJEB33766, sample SAMN09781755) | gut metagenome | biome: gut microbiome | host: Homo sapiens | place: Madagascar | study: EMG produced TPA metagenomics assembly of the PRJNA485056 data set... | reverse complement strand
TCTCGATGTTCTGTGTTCGCTTGCACGCGTTGCCGCCGAAAACGGCTATGTCCGTCCGTTTGTCGATAATTCCGATGTGATAGAAATCAGCGGCGGCAGACACCCCGTTGTGGAAAAATATCTTGACGGTGCGCCGTTTGTGCCGAACGACACCTATCTCGACGGCGAAAATAACCGTACCGCAATAATCACCGGGCCAAATATGGCAGGTAAATCTACATATATGCGTCAGGTGGCAATAATCGTCATCATGGCTCAGATGGGGTCATTTGTCCCGGCAAAAAGCGCGAACATAGGCATTGTGGACAGCGTGTTCACTCGTGTAGGCGCGTCCGACGACCTCGCAGCTGGTCAGTCCACCTTTATGACGGAAATGACCGAGGTCTCGCGTATTCTTGCGGCGGCAGGCCCTCGCAGCCTGATAATTCTCGATGAGATAGGCAGAGGAACCTCCACCTTCGACGGAATGAGCATTGCCCGCGCCGTACTCGAATATGTAAACGACAAAAAGAAGATAGGCGCAAAAACGCTGTTTGCGACGCACTATCACGAGCTTACCGAGATCGAAGGAGAAATCCCCGGAGTTCTCAACTACAACACATCAGTAAAGAAACGCGGCGACGATATTACTTTCCTGCGCCGCATAGTCCGCGGCCCTGCCGACGGCAGCTACGGAATTGAGGTCGCGAAGCTCTCGGGTATTCCGCAGAGCGTTGTGAACCGGGCAAAGGTCATTCTCAAAGGACTTGAAAATTCCGAGTCCGAAAAGCGCGAGCCTCGTCCGTCCGTTCGGAAAGACGACGATATGCAGCTTGAATTCTTCGGGGCTGCCGAGAGTGAAGCGGACAAGGAGCTTAAAATGCTTGATGTGAACACCCTGACCCCGATAGAAGCGCTCAATAAGCTGTACGAGCTGAAAGCAAAGCTCACCGCGAAAAAATAAAAACGCAATAAAACTGCGCAAGAAAAAAACACCGTATCTATATACATTTATAAATGTCAGAGGAACCGATAATGGCAAAGATAAACATTCTGCCGAAAAGCATAGCAGAGCTTATCGCAGCAGGCGAGGTGGTCGAACGCCCTGCCTCCGTTGTGAAGGAGCTTGTTGAAAATTCAATAGACGCAGGCGCAAAAAGCGTCGCTGTTGAAATTCAGAACGGCGGCGTAAGGTATATCCGCGTGACCGACGACGGCTGCGGAATTGCTCCCGAGGATGTTCCCACTGCATTTGTAAGCCATGCAACGAGCAAGATAAAGGACGCGTCCGACCTTAATTCCATTCTTACACTCGGTTTCAGAGGTGAAGCGCTGCCGTCTGTCGCGGCGGTTTCGCGTCTTTCGATGCTCACACGCACCGAGGACAGCGACGAGGGCGTTGTCTACACTATCGAGGGCGGAGAGAATGCAAGCTGTTCTCCGGCGGGCTGCCCGGTCGGTACGACCATCACGGTTCGTGACCTGTTTTTTAACACGCCTGCCCGCATGAAGTTCCTCAAAAAAGATGTCACCGAAGGCTCATGCGTTACCGATGTTGTAACAAAAGCGTCGCTTGCGCACCCCGAGGTACGCTTTTCGCTTATCAGGGACGGCAAAAAAGTGCTGTCCACCCCCGGAAACGGCAAGCTGTCCGATACCGTTTATTCCGTGTTCGGGAAATCGGTCGCCGAAGCGCTTATACCGTGCGAATACTCGGCAAACGGAATTTCGGTCGTCGGGTATATATCAAAGCCGCTAAATAACCGCCCGAACAGGAATATGCAGTTTTTTTTCGTCAACGGACGAAGCGTTCGCATTCCGGCGGCAGTCCCGGCGCTTGACGAAGCATACAAAAACTCCATAATGGTGGGCAAGTTTCCCATGTGCTTTTTGAATGTGAGAATCGCAGCCGAAAAAGTTGATGTAAATGTCCATCCTGCGAAAACGGAGATTCGTTTTTCGGAGGAATCCAAAATATTTGAAGTTATATACTACGCCGCCAAAAGCGCGCTTACAAGAGGGGATGTTTCGCGCCCGGCAATAAAGCTTAACGATAACTCGGTGCTTGAAGCGCCGCGGCAGAAAACCGAACAGCTCAGCTTTTCCGCACGCCCGGTAAACGGTGCATCGGCTGCCGCCCGGCAGGAGAATCCGTATCTTTCGTTTGCCCGCAGTGATGACGCGCCGAGCGGTTCCGTTTTTGCAAAAAAACAGATTCCCGTAAGCATTGAAAACGGCGGAAATGCCTTTGCAGCTTCCCGAAACGGTCAAAGCGATAGCCTGTCCGGATACCGTTTAGGAAAGGACGAGGATACCGAGCCGGCAAGAGCCGAGCAAAAGGAATCCTCGACAGTTGCCGCGCAACAAAACGAAAACGCGTCAATCACCGGCGCTTCTTGCGCAAAGGGCAGTGAAGCCGGAATGACCTCAGGCGGCGAAAACAGAACTACCGTTATTTCCGGAAACGACCGTGAAAAGGTTCTCTCCCGGGACGGTTTGGCGGCAAAAAACAATTACCCGCAGACGCTGCCGCTCAGATCATCGGAAGCCGACCCCATTTCGGACGGCGCTCCGCGTGTTTTTTCTCCCGAAACGGGCTACAATGTCCCGTGGATCAAAAAAACGAACATAGATGTTTTTGTCGACGACGCGCCTGTTGAAGATAAAGGCGGCGCGGCTGAAAAAGAACAAGCCGACGCCGGGCAGGCGAACGGTTTCGAAGCTGCCTCCGACGATTTCAGGATAATAGGCGAAGCGTTCAAAACCTACATAATAGTTGAAAAAGACTCCAAGCTTTTAATTATAGATAAACACGCAGCGCATGAGCGCATGATATTTAATAAAATGACAAACTCTGCGGAGAGCTATTCGCAGGTGCTGTTAACGCCCGTTCCCGTCACACTTTCCGGAAAAGAATATGCAACGGTCACGGAAAACATCGGCATTTTTGCCGAAGCGGGCTTTACGGTGGACGATTTCGGCGACGGCACGGTTGCCGTACGCGAGTGTCCGGCGGAGCTTGCAAAAGAAGATATTCCGTCGCTTATCATAGAAATTGCCGGGGAGCTGCTCAAAGGCAACACGCGCGCAAAGCCGGAGCGGCTCGAGCGCGTACGCGAAACGGCTGCGTGCCGTGCCGCAATAAAGGCGGGCGACAGCTTAAAGCCCGAGGAAACATACGCTTTTGTCCGTCAGCTTTTGTCCGACAGCTCCGTAAGGTACTGTCCGCACGGCAGACCCGTTATGTACGAGCTTTCAAAACACGAGATCGAAAGGCAGTTCGGTAGATTGGGATGAACGATACACCCGAAAACAAAATACCTGTCATTGCGGTCGTGGGGGCAACCGCCTCCGGCAAGACCGCGCTGGCGGTCGAGATATGCAGACGCTTCAACGGCGAAGTCGTTTCGGCGGATTCAATGCAGATATATAAAGGTATGTCTGTGGCTACGGCGAAGCCGACACCGGAGGAAATGCGCGGAATAAAGCATCATCTTATAGATTTTCTGCCGGTTACGGAAAAGTACAGCGTTGCAAGATACATTGCGGACGCGTCTGCGGCTGTTGCGGATATCGTTTCCCGCAGCAAAACACCGGTAGTCGCCGGCGGCACCGGGCTTTATACGGACAGCCTTTTACAGGGAGTCGTTTTTGAGGACGAGCCCGACACCGCCGAAGTAAGGCAGGCGCTTCGTCTGCGCCGCGAAAAAGAGGGCATTGACTCTCTTTATGCCGAGCTTGAAAAAATCGACCCCGAAACGGCAGAGTCGCTCCATATAAACAACGAGGGCAGAGTTTTAAGGGCGCTCGAAGTCTACTATCTCACAGGCGAAAAGCCGTCCGAACGCCGTATTCGGTCGCGGCAGACGGAAAGCCCGTTTTTGCCGCTCTATATTTCCATTGAGTATAAAGACCGCGAAAAACTCTACGAAAAAATCAACAAACGGGTCGACAATATGGTCGCAAACGGACTTATAGACGAAGCGCACGGCTATTTTTCACTCGATAACGCCTGTACGGCTTCGGCTGCCATCGGATATAAGGAGCTTGCACCGTATTTCGACGGAGTGATAACGCTCCCGGAGGCGCTCGAAAATCTGAAAAGGGCGACACGGCGCTACGCAAAGCGCCAGCTCACATGGTACAGAAACAAGGAAGGCATTCACAGAATCTATGCGGACGAGCTTCCCGAGGGCGTGAGCGCGGCGGACGAAGCAGAAAAAATAATAACGGAATCGGGTCTGTTCAACAGATAAATAACGGAAAGGGGGACGCAGAACAAAATGGCTGAAAATAATACATCAAATACAAACGGCAATCGCAAGAAAAAAGGCAGACCGGCAATGCTGAGCGAAGCATTTCACAGCCATCCCGTCAACACAAATATCGATTTCCGACTCAGACCGGCGGTAAAACGCGTGTTTTATGTGCTTGTCGCGGTGCTGGTAATTGTGGCGGTAATTCATCAGATATACCTGAGATACAAGCCGCAGACGCAGCTCAATGTACAGACTGCCGTGCTGCGCAATGTCTATACAAGCGTTGACACGAAGGCATATGTCCTGCGCGACGAAACCGTTCTGCCGGCGTCCGGCGGCTCCACCGTTGTCCCGCGTATCGAGAACGGCGGAAAGGTATCAATAGGCGATACGGTTGCGGACATATATGTATCGGAGTCGGCGGCGGCGAACGCCTCGCTTATTCCGTCGCTCGAAAAAGAGCTTGATTATTATGAGGATATAAACGCGCTCGTTTCGTCGAATTTAGCGGCGGATATCAATGTTTACGAGCCTGCCGTCCTCAACAGCGTAATTTCAATAAAAAAGGACATACTTGCAGGTAACGCCGGAGATCTGCTCGACGAAAGCTACCGCTTCGGCGAAAACATGACGATGCGTCAGACAGCCGTCGGCAAGACCGTTGATGTCGGCGCTGCTATTACCTCCCTGACAAGCGAGATAGAAAAGCTTAAAGCGGCGGCGGGCATAAAAAGCTCCGTCACAGCCGATGCGTCCGGCAGCTTTGTAAACACAACGGACGGCTACGAGGGGCTGGGCGACTTTTCAAAGGCAAAAGAATTGACCTACGATGATGTTGAGGGGCTTCTGAACGCTCAGCCGTCAAGCACATACTATTCGCGCGTGGGCAAGCTTATTACTTCTTTTGTGTGGTATATTGTCTGCAATGTCCCCGAGCATGAGGCGGAAACGCTTGCCGTCGGCGATTTCGTGACCGTCACGATCGAGGGCTGCGGCGACTTGTCCGTTCGTACGGTCGCTAAAAATTCAAATCCGAACGGCTATGTTACGCTTGTTCTTTCGAGTAACGAAATGAACAAGGATCTTTCGCTTCTGCGGAAGGTGGACATAAAAATACATATGAACGAATTTACCGGCTACGAAATTCCGGCAAAGGCACTCAGAACCGTCGACGGCGAGAAGGGCGTATTTATACAGCTGGCCAATGTAGTGCGGTTCCGGAAGGTAGATATCGTTTATTCCGATGATACCGTTATTCTGTCGGGCAAATCGAGCAAATCGGGCTATGTGGCACTTTATGATGAAATAATTATCGAAGGGACGGATCTCTATGACGGAAAAATTATCGACTGAGTTTGATTTTTCGTACCTCGACCGAAATTACGCCGAGATAAAAGAAAGAATTGCTGCGGCAGCCGCAGCTTCGGGCAGGCAGCCGGAAGAAATAAAGCTCATGGCTGTCACAAAAACGGTGGCACCGCCGCCGATAAACCACATGATCTCTCTCGGGGTCGACCTCATCGGGGAAAATAAAGTTCAGGAGCTGCTTTCAAAAACTGACTTTCTGAACACGGATGGGCTTCAAATGCACATAATAGGTCATTTGCAGTCCAACAAGGTTCGCAAAATCATCGGAATCGTATCAATGATAGAATCCGTTGACAGTGTGGAGCTTGCCCGCGAGATTTCAAAGAGAAGTATTCTCGCCGGAACAACGACCGATATCCTTCTCGAAGTCAACATAGGCCGCGAGGAGGCAAAAACGGGCTTTGACTACGATGAAGCACTCGAACGCGCAAGCGAGATTTCCGAGCTGGAAAATGTCCGGATACGCGGTTTTATGGCGGTTCCGCCCATTTGCAAGGGCGATGAAGTGCGCAAATATTTTGCAAAAATGAACACTCTTTACATGGATTCGAAATCAAAGCTCGGAAACGGCAGTCTTATAGATACGCTGTCGCTCGGTATGTCGGCTGATTTCGAGGACGCAATAAAGGAAGGTTCGACCCTTGTAAGAGTCGGCAGCGCACTTTTCGGTGCAAGGCGTTATTGACGGCACGGAAAATAGCGGTTATAATAAAAACGCAGTGTAAAAATGTGTTTTCGGACAGAAAGAACCGTTTTAGTATACAAGCAGATTATTTTTAAGAAGGAAAGGATACGGGAATATGGGTTTCTCAGATAAAATCAAAAAAGCATTTTTCGTAAACGACTCGGATTATTACGACCCCGAGGAGGATGTGGAGCAGATAGAGGAGGACGAGGACGAATTCGACTCAATGTCGAGAAGAACCTCCGCGCCGCAGCGCGAAAGGGGCTTCGGACGCAATGACCGCGCCGAGCGCAAGTCTAATCAGGGCGCTGCAACAAAGGTGGTCGATATTCATACCACGGCAAAGCTCCAAGTCGTTCTTAAAAAGCCCGAGCATTTCGACGAGGGCAAGGCGATAGCGGACGAGCTTATCGAAAAGCGTACCGTCGTCATAAACCTCGAAGCTACGGCGAAAGACGAAGCGGGCAAGCTGCTCTGCTTTTTGAGCGGCGTTGCATATGCCAACGGCGGAAAGCTCAAAAAAATTGCGAACAACACATACATAATCACCCCCTACAATGTCGATGTGATGGGTGATCTGCTCGATGAGCTTGAAAATAACGGAATGTTCTTTGTTTGATAACAAACTGTTTTTCCATACTAATTCCGATTTGGAGAAAGGACGAGGCAAATGCTTACCCCGGCTCAGCTTAAACAGATAAAACTCGAACAGCGCGAGGACGGTTATTATTCCGCGCAGGAGGTGGATCGCCTTATCGGTCAGATAAGCGCCGATTATTCCGAGGTGTTCACCGAAAACGGCAACCTTGTAAGAAAGCTCAGCATTCTTGCCGCTAAGCTCGATGAGTACCGCAAGGACGAAACCGTTTTGCGCGATGTTCTTCTGAACGCCCAGAAAAGCGCAGACCTTATCATTTCCACAGCGCAGGCGAGAGCCGATGAAATGATCGAAGAAGCAAACAAAAGCGTTGCCGATATAGTAAAAACAGCCGACGGAATAGTTGACAACGCCAAGGCAAAGGCGGAAAAGGTCAACGCCGCCGCCGAAGCCGAATATGCAAGTATTATTTCCTCCGCAAAGGTTCTTGCCGAAGGTTACATAAACGCCGCGCAGGAGAATGCAGAAAAGGTAAACGCCGAAACGCAGCGCAGCGTCAACGAGCTTATCACCGACTGCGACACGAAAGCCACCGCCGTTCTCGAAAAGGCGCAGGCACGCGCATCCGAGCTTATGGCTGAGGCGCAGAAGGCAGCGGACGCAATAGCCGAAAACGCAAAGGCAGACGCGGACGAAATGCGCGAGGAAGCAAAGAGCGAAGCGGAAAAGAACGCGCAGGATATTATAGATAACGCCAACAGCGAAGCTAAAAAAATCGTGGACGAAGCCAATGCTTCGGCTGAAAAAACGATCGAAAACGCAAAAGAGGATTCCGACAGCCTTCGTTCGCAGACAGCCGCAACGGCTCAGTCCGTTATGAACGAGGCGCAGAACAATGCGGCAGAGCTTAAAGAAACAGTTGAAAAGTATTCAGCCGAGCTTCGCGAGGACGCACGGAACAAAGCTCAGCAGCTTTTGTCCGAGGCTTCAAGCAAGGCTGAACAGATGGTAGCCGAAGCGAAGGCAAGCTCTGAGGAACTGCTCCGTTCCTCGCACGAAAAAGCCGAAGCGGAACTCTCACAGGCGGCTGAAAAAGCAAAAGCTCTTGCCGAGGAAACGGAAAACGCAAAAACCGAGCTTCTCGAACAGGCGCGCGCTTCACTTGAAGCCGCAAAGACCGCCGAGAACGAAGCTCAGGAAAAGGCTTCCGCACTCCTCTCCGAAGCGGAGCAGAAAGCATACGATATGCTTGAAGAAGCCCGTGTGAAGTCGGTTGAAATGATAAACTCCGCCGAAAAAGAATCCACCGAGATGATAACCTCCGCCCAAGCTCAGTCGGACGAGATAAAAGAAGTCACGAACCGCAACGCATACGCAAAGCTCGAAGAAGCGCGTGCGAAGGCGGAAACCGCAGTAGAGGATACTCGTGCTCAGGCAACAGCGGCGCTCGACGCCGCAAAAACGGAAGCTCAGGCTATGCTTGACGAAGCCAAAAAGCTGGCAGAGGAAATCAAAACAAAAACACAGGCTCAGGCAGTCGAGCTTACGGAAGCGTCAAAGGCTCAGGCTCTCGGCATAATCGCCGAAGCCAAGCTCGCCGCCGCAGCTCTTGCCTCCGACACCGAAAAGCGCGTCAACGAAGCGCTTGAAGCGTGTGACGCGACTGTTGAAAAGCAGCTTAACGAAGCAAAAGAAAAAAGCAATATCATGGTCAGCATTGCCACCGAGAATGCGCGCTCCAAAACGGATAACGCCGACAGGAACGCCAGCGCAATGCTCGACGACGCGAAGAAAAAGTCTGCCGAAATGCTCCTTTCCGCGAAAAACGAATGCGAGCGCATGGCACTTCTCGCAGGCAGCCTTAAAAGCCGCATAACCGACCTTCTTACCACGGCTGCGCAGAACTACAACACCGTGAGAAGTCAGGCTGCGTCACTTCGCGAGAATCTTCAAAAGCAGGCAGCCGCGAGCGAGGAACTGCTGAAAGCGCAGCGCGACGCTCTTGCCGTTTTGCCGGCGTTTGAGGAGAGTGAAGCGTTCAATGTAAATCTCGACGCGGTCGTTGAACCGCTCACCGAGGGTATCGACGCGGTAGGCGTTTTGTCCGGCTTCGGTATCTCGGCGGAAAGAGAAGTTTCAAAAGATAAAATAGACGACGCACCCGATTATTCCGAAATGGCAGCGTCGGAAAAGACACCTGCCGTCGAGCTTGCCGCCGATACGGCATCTGCCGACGAGAAAGCAAAGGAAATAGGCGCAGTCAGCGCAGAGGAGAACATTGCGGAAAAATCGAATTTCGACGATCTGTCCGCCGTTAAACTCAGCGAAAACGAAAATGCCGCCGGGCAGGACGAAAGCACTGCGGCAGCAGACATAGACGGCACAGTCGGATTCGGTGAAAACGACACGACTCCGCAGTATTCCGCCGCCGCATTTACCGAATGGGCGGAAACCGCGAGAGGCACTGTAACACAGACGGCTGACAGCAGCGAGAAAAAGGTTGCGGATATAGCCGCCAAAGGTGCCGCAAGCGTTGAAGCCGAAGCAGCCGCACAGGCAGTGGCACGCGAAGCCGCCGAAAAAGCCGAGAAGGAAAGAATCGCTGCGGAAAAACTTGCGGCAGAAAAACTTGCCGAGGAAGCACACGCGGCAGAAAATACCGTATCTGCGAACAGAGCCGCTCCCTCCGATTCCGCCGAAAGCGAAACGAACGGAGAAAAAGGCGGTTTCTCGTTTGACTCGTCTGCCTTAGACACCGACGATACCGCTTCGAATGACGATGAACCGGCGCAGTCCGATACGGCAGCGTCCGGCGGCATTGATGTAAGTGCGTTTGACGACTTTGACGATTTCGGCGATTTCGAGGACATCGGAGCGAGCGCACAGAGCGCCGCGCCGCAGCCTGCCGAGCCGGAAGCCTCCGACGACAATGCTTATGACGAAGAAGTGGCAAGCGGAATTTCCGACAAGATAGCGGCGGCAATGCGTACCTCCGAAAGTGAAAAGAATGACTCGGATACCGACGGTATTTTTGACGATACACTCGGCGAACCCGAAAACATAACCGAGGACGCTCCTCTCGATTCCGACGACGGCGGCTCGGTTCCCGACGGTGGATTTGATTTCGACTTCTCGGTATTCGAGGACACGCCTGCTCCCCGGGCAGTTCCCGAAAAAGAGGACAAGAAAAAGCGCAAGGGCAAAAAGAAAAGATAACGGAGGCGTACCTTGAAAAACACGACGAAAAGAATTATCGGATTCGTTTTGCAGCTCGCGTCCGTCGGAGTCCTCGTTCTGATCGACAGGCTTATTAAAAATGTCGCTGCCGAAAAGCTCATCGGCGGCGGAACGGTCGTTCTGATAAAGGGTGTACTGGGGCTTACCTATGCGGAAAACACGGGCGCGGCTTTCAGTATGTTCAACACCTCCACAAATGTACTTTCGGTCGTTACCGGAGTCGTTATGGCGGTAGGGCTTGTCCTGCTTTTTGTGATAAAAAACAAGCCGAAAATATATGATATCTGCATTCCGCTCATTATTGCCGGCGGAATGGGGAATCTGCTCGACCGGCTCACGCGCGGCTATGTTATTGATTATATCAGAACGCTTTTTATAGATTTTCCCATCTTTAACTTTGCCGATATTCTTATCACCTGCGCCTGCTTCGCGATAATTATCTATCTTATCTACGAGATGGTGACGGACAGCCGCAAGGCGAAAGCCGAAAAAGCGGCAGCCGAAACGATAAGCGCCACAAAAAATGAAAACGAAGCAGCGGATGAAACGAAAGCCGAAAAGCCTGAACACGAAAAGAGCGAAAACACGGCGGACGGTGAAGTGAAATGACGGAGCTATCGCTTTCGATTCCGGACAGTCTTGTCGGTGAACGGCTCGACAGGGCAGTCCCTGTCCTTGAAGAATCGCTCTCGCGTTCCGCAGTGCAAAAGCTCATCGAAAACGGCGAAGTGCTTGTCAACGGAAAAAAGGCCGACAAGAAAACGAAGCTCGCCGCAGGCGGCATTATTACCGTAAATGTCCCCGAACCGGAGTGCCTTGACGCGGTCGCGCAGAACATTCCGATAGAGATAGTATACGAGGACGAGTATCTCCTTGTCGTGAACAAACCCAAGGGAATGGTCGTTCACCCGGCGGCAGGAAATCCGGACGGGACGCTCGTAAATGCCCTTCTTTACCACTGCGAGGGCAGACTTTCGTCAATAAACGGAGTTATCCGCCCGGGTATAGTCCACCGTATAGACAAAGACACCTCGGGACTTCTCATAGTTGCGAAAACGGACGAAGCCCACAGGGGACTTGCCAAACAGATAAAGGAGCATTCCTTCAAACGGGAGTACCGCGCGGTGACGGTCGGGCATCTGCCGAATGAAAGCGGCACGGTCAATGTTCCTCTCGGAAGAAGCCGTACCGACAGAAAAAAACAGACGGTGAACGGAATAAATCCGCGTGAAGCCGTCACGCACTACAATGTTTTATTGAGCTTCGAGGGCTTCGATTATGTCCGATTCGTTCTCGAAACGGGCAGAACACATCAGATAAGGGTGCATTCCGCGTACATAGGTCACCCCGTTGCGGGCGATGCAGTCTACGGTTCGCCCGCAAAGGGACTCGGTTTGTCGGGGCAGTGTCTGCACGCGGCGATTATAGGCTTTATCCACCCGATAACCGGCGAATATCTCGAATTTACTTCGCCGCTTCCCGATTACTTTACAGATTTTCTCCGCAAGCACGGCGTAACACCCGGTGATATAGAAAATGCGGAGAGGAATATATCCAACCAATTATAATACTGACAAGGAGAGTGCTTTTTATGGACAAAGCAGAGAAAAAACAGCTCAAAAAGATCGCCTGCAATGTGAGAAAGGGCGTTATCGAAGGCACATTCAACGCAAAGAGCGGACACCCCGGCGGTTCGCTTTCGATTGCGGACATTCTCACTTATCTCTACTTTAAAGAGATGAACATCGACCCCAAGGATCCCCATAAGGCGGACCGCGACCGTTTTGTTCTCTCAAAGGGTCACGCCGCGCCTGCTCTTTATGCGGTGCTTGCCGAGAGGGGCTTCTTCCCGGTCGACGACCTTAAAACACTCAGAAAATCCGATTCCTACCTTCAAGGTCACCCGAATATGAACTATGTTCCCGGCGTTGACATGAGCACCGGTTCTCTCGGGCAGGGCGTTTCCGCAGCCGTGGGCATGGCGCTTGCTTCAAAGCGCGACGGCGATCTGTTCAGAGTTTACACTATTCTCGGCGACGGTGAGATACAGGAGGGTCAGGTCTGGGAGGCTGCAATGTTTGCCGCCGCTAAAAAGCTCGACACGCTTACTGTTATTGTCGACAATAACAACCTGCAAATAGACGGAACTGTCGAAGAAGTAAATTCCCCCTATCCCATTCCCGAGAAGTTCGCCGCGTTCGGCTTCAACACTATTGAAATCTGCGGTCACTGCTTCGATGAGATAGAAAAGGCACTCGAAAATGCAAAGTCCGTAAAGGGCAAGCCCACCGCCATTATCATGAAAACCGTAAAGGGCAAGGGCGTTTCGTTTATGGAAAATAAGGTCAACTGGCACGGAAGCGCACCCAACAAGGAACAGTATGACGAGGCTATGGCTGAACTCAACGCAGCAGCCGCTGCAATTGACGCTGAATAAGGAGGGCATTAAAAATGGCAGATGTAATTAAAACGGCAACGAGAGATGCTTACGGCAAGGCTCTTGTGGAGCTTGGAGAAAAGAACGAAAAGCTCGTGGTTTTTGATGCCGACCTTGCTGCGGCTACAAAAACAGGTATGTTCAAAAAGGCTTTCCCCGAGCGTTTTATCGACTGCGGAATAGCCGAAGGCAACATGATGGGCGTGGCAGCCGGTATGGCTACCGCCGGATACACTGTATTTGCAAGCTCATTTGCGATGTTTGCCGCAGGCAGAGCGTTTGAACAGATAAGAAATACGATAGGTTATCCCCACCTCAATGTTAAGATAGGTGCAACTCACGCCGGTATTTCGGTAGGCGAGGACGGCGCAAGCCACCAGTGCTGCGAGGATATCGCTCTTATGCGTACCATTCCCGGCATGACGATAATCAACCCGGCAGACGACATCGAAGCCCGTCTTGCCGTCTTTGCGGCAGCGGAGCATAACGGCCCCGTCTATATGCGTTTCGGCAGACTTGCAGTGCCGAGAGTGTTTGACGAAAGCTACAAATTCGAAATAGGCAAGGGCGTTTATCTCAACAAGGGTACGGATGTTACCGTCATTGCCACCGGACTTCTTGTAGAAAGAGCCATTCAGGCTGTCGAGCTTCTGAAAAACGAGGGTATAAGCGCGTCCCTTATCAATATGGCTACCATTAAGCCCATTGACAGAGAGATAATCATTGACGCGGCGAAAACAACCGGCTGCATCGTTACCGCCGAGGAACACAATATTATCGGCGGACTCGGTTCGGCTGTTGCCGAAGTTGTTGCGGAGGAGTGTCCCGTTCCGGTTCTCAGAGTCGGTGTTGAGGATACCTTCGGAAAGTCCGGTCCCGCACTTGAACTTCTCGAAATCTTCGGACTTAACGCACAGAATATCGTTGCCAAGGCGAAGAAGGCAATCGAACTTAAAAAATAATAATTTATATACAAAAAGGACAGTAATCAGCTATGAACAGCATTTTTGATTTAAGATCAATGCGTTATTTTATCGACACCTGCCACCAGTCGTGGCTTAAAGGCTGGAACGAGCGCAACGGCGGCAACATGAGCTACCGCATGAAGCCCGAGGAGGTTGCCGAGTGTGAAAAATTCTTTTCGTACGAAGCTCCCGAAAAGCCCATAGGACTCAGCGTTCCCAACCTTGCCGGTGAATATTTTATTGTTACCGGCAGCGGTAAGTACTACAAAAATGTTCTCCGTGAGCCTGAAAACAACATATGTGTTGTAAAGCTCGACGACAAGGGCGAGAATTACAGAATAGTATGGGGTCTTGCAGAGGGCGGCGTTCCAACGAGCGAGCTTCCCACGCACCTGCTCAACCATTCCATAAAGAAGGAGCTTACCGGCGGCGAGTACAGAGTAATAATGCACGCCCACCCGGCTAACATCGTCGCTCTTACATTCCTTCTTCCGCTCGAAGATAAGGTCTTTACCCGTGAAATATGGGAGATGATAACGGAATGTCCCATAGTGTTCCCGGCAGGTATCGGCGTTGTTCCGTGGATGGTCTGCGGAAGTGCGGATATTGCGTACGCCACCGGCGAAAAGATAAAAAAGTATGACGCGGTAATCTGGGCGCACCACGGTATTTTCTGCGCCGGCGCGGATTTCGATTCCACCTTCGGTCTTATGGATACAATTGAAAAATCCGCAGAAATACTTATTAAGACAATGTCCTGCGGCGGTAAAAAACGCTGCATCACAGCTGAACAGATCCTTGCGCTGAGTAAGCCTTACAATGTCAATATAGACAAAAATATGCTCGAATAATTGACGCTTGTTACAAAAATTATTGTTTCACTTGTAATGCCTGCGCTTATGTGATAAAATTATTTGAAGAAATGCTTTATCAGGAACGGTGAATTAACTATGGCAACATTGTGTCCAAAATGCGGTTATAAGCTTAGAATACGCGACTGGCGTCCCGAATGCCCCAAGTGCGGCGTTAATGTCATGTACTACGGCAACGAGGAACGCCTCAGAAAAGAAGCGGACGCGGCTGAATTGCACCACGCGCTTACTCAGCCCAAATATGACCGTCTGAAATTCTCTCTTATCGGTCATCCTCTTTCTATTGTAAGGCTTGTTCTCGGGCTTCTTCCGATAGCTGCAATGCTTATTCCGTCCGGTACTCTCAAATATGTACTGCCCTTTGCGGAGCATTCCGATACCGTCAGCTTTATATCGGTCATTCAGTTTATTACCGATAAGGGGCTTGATTTCGATTTGCTTACATCGCTTTTAGGCTCCTCTCTCATAGGTCCTGCCATGGTATGCTGGGCGCTTGCTCTTGTGGGCGTTTTGGGAGTCGCGGTGGTTTCTCTTGTCGGGTGGATATGCCTTTGCCTGTCCTGCTCACCCAAGGGTATGCAGCGTAATATTGCGTTTCCCGTGATCGGTATGGTGTTTGCCACACTCGGTTTTGTTTCGTACGCTCTTATGGTACAGAAGCTCAATGCAGCTGTTCCCGATGTGTTCAGCGGAACCGTTACTCCGTGGGCATACATACTCGTTATGGTTCTTTTTGCGGCAATTATCGTCGTAAATGTCATTTATAAGAAGAAAAATATTCCCGTGAAATATAAAGATGTTTCCGAGCTTCTTATTCCTTATGACGAGCGTCCGTCCACCATCGCGAAGAAAAAGGCAGAGGCGGAAGCGGCAGCAAAATAAGCTGTAATAAATTACTCAGCCGGCGTATTTTTCGTAATTCGCCGGCTGTTTTTGACTGTTTTTAATTTTTTTTATTTCGTCGGAAGAGTCTTGTAAGGGACTCACGAAAACCGGTTTTCCGCAAAACGGGAATTTCTGCCGGCTGCGAAAGATTTGGTTTTTCGTTAATACGGCGGCGGATATATATTGTAAGTGAGTGAAAAAATGTACGGTTTTATTTGTCCCGTGTGCGGTGAGGTGCTGAACGGTACGGGCTCTGCCTACCGCTGTGTAAACGGGCATTCTTTTGACGCTGCGAAGGAGGGGTATGTCAACCTTCTTTTGGGCAGCCGGTCGGGTTCTCTTACGGGGGACAGTGCCGAAATGGCACGCTGCCGCCGCGCCTTTTTGTCGAAGGGATATTACGATGCGCTAGCCGAGGAGCTGTGTGACATCGCCGAAAGATACGGTGTCGGAAATCGAACGCTTGACATCTGCTGCGGTGAGGGACATTATTCGTCCTACTTCAAAAAGAATAGGCAGAACGGCGAGGTGCTGGGCTTCGACCTCTCGCGCGAGATGGTAAAACGCGCGGCAAAACAGAATAAAGATGTTTTTTATGCAGTCGCAAATATGACCTCTATCCCGGTCGCCGACGGTTCAACAGACTGTGCGTTCCACCTTTTCGCTCCCTTTTATGAGAGTGAGTTTTCGCGCGTTTTGTCCGACAACGGCATTCTCATAAGCGTTGTGTCGGGGGAGCGCCACCTTTTTGAATTAAAGGAGCTTTTGTACGAAAAACCGTATCTCAACGAAGTAAAAGAGCCGTCCGGTGGTAAGATGCATCTTGTTGAAGAATACGAGCTGAACAGGCGTGTTTCGATTGACGGAAATGAGGATATAACCGCGCTTTTCAGAATGACCCCGTACGGCAGTCATACGCCTGAAAACGGCTTGCGCCGATTGACCGAAACCGAAAAGCTCGACATTACCCTGTCTTTCCACTTCTTTATCTACCGGAAATGACGGGAAAGAAAGTCACTTTTCAGGCACGGCAGACGGACTCCGCACGACTAATAACTTACGAATATTAAAGTTTTATTTTCTTAAAACTTGAGATACAACAAAATATGAAGAAAGGCGGCTGAAAAAATGCCAATATCATTTAACAGCACAAAGAAAGTGTTTAAGCTCGATACACCGTTTTCAACTTACGCTTTCAAAATTTTTGAGGAAAACTATCTTGTCCACCTCTACTACGGCGCGTTCGTCCCCGACGACGAGTTCGGTGAGTATGAGAGAAGGCGCAGCTATGCTTCTTTCAGCGCATCGAATGCAAATCTGACGCATATGGATTTCTCCGCGGATGTATTCCCCATGGAGATAGGCTGCAACGGCTGCGGCGATATGCGTATTTCCGCTTTGCAGATAAGAAACTCTGACGGAAACGCATCTACCGATGTCCGCTATGTTTCGCATAAAATATATTCAGGCAAGCCCGCTATTCCCGGACTTCCCGCGCTTTATGCGAATTCGGACGACGAGTGTACCACGCTTGAAGTGACGACTCTCGATAAGGTCACGGGAGCGGAGGTCACACTTGTCTACACTGTGTTCGAAAAGCTCTCGGCGATGACCCGTTCCGTTGTCGTTAAAAACACCTCGGACAAATCCTTCGAAATAGAAAAAGTGATGAGCTTCTGCCTTGATATGGACAGCTCCGACTACGACCTTATTACTCTGTACGGAAGGCACAACTGCGAGCGCAACTTCGAAAAGCGTCCGCTTGCGCACGGCTATCAGGGTATAGGCAGCCGCCGCGGAACCTCCTCATCGCAGCAGAACCCCTTCATGGCGCTTCTTTCATCGAACGGCGGAGAGGATTTCGGCGAAGCGTACGGCTTTAACCTTGTCTATTCCTGCAACCACCTCTGCGAAGCCGAGGTAGATTTCAACAACTGCACTCGCGTTACAATGGGTATCAACCCCACCGATTTCGGCTGGACTCTTGCTCCCGGCGAGAGCTTTTATTCCCCCGAAGCCGTCCTCGTTTACTCAAATGAGGGCTTAGGCGGAATGAGCCGCACTTTCCACCGTCTTTACAACAACAACCTTGTCAGGGGTAAATGGAAAAAGCTCAAACGCCCCCTTCTCGTCAACAACTGGGAAGGCACCGGCATGGACTTCACCGACGAAAAGCTCTACAACATCGCGAAATGGGCAAAGGAAACCGGCATTGAAATGCTCGTTATGGACGACGGCTGGTTCGGTCACCGTGACGACGACCGTTCTTCACTCGGCGATTGGTTTGTTGACTCCAAAAAATTCAAAAACGGCATGACGGCGTTTATACAGAGCGTCAAAGACCTCGGTCTTAAATTCGGCATTTGGTACGAGCCCGAAATGATTTCGCCCGATTCCGAGATATACCGCAAGCATCCTGACTGGTGCATTCATGTCCCCAACCGCGAGAGAAGTGTCGGCAGATGGCAGTATGTAATGGACATGACAAGAAGCGATGTAAGAGATTATCTGTTTAATATGATGAGCGATATTCTCGGCAATAATCCCATCGACTACATAAAGTGGGACTTCAACCGCAACATCACCGAAGCAGGCTCTGCACTTCTTCCGCCCGAAAAGCAGAAGGAATTCTTCCACCGTTTCATTCTCGGCACATACGAGCTTATGGACAGGATCGTAAAGGCGTTCCCCGACCTGCTGTTTGAAAACTGCTCGGGCGGCGGCGGACGCTACGACCCCGGCATGATGTATTTCTCACCTCAGATATGGTGCTCGGACAACACGGACGCACTTTCGAGAGTCGATATTCAGTTCGGTTCATCCCTCTGCTATCCGGCTTCCGTTCAGGGCGCTCATGTTTCCGCAAGCAGGCGTTCCGGCTATGAAACAAAGCGCAATGTCGCAATGTGGGGTTCGTTCGGCTACGAGCTTGACCCGGCAAACATCAGCGAAGAAGCGCGCGAAGAGATCAAGGGACAGATCGCCGATTACCACAAGTATTACGACCTCATTCATTACGGCGACCTCTACCGTATAATCTCCCCGTGGGATGACCCCTACAAGTGCGCGTGGGAGTTCGTCAGCGAAGATAAGACTGAGGCAATGCTCACCGTTCTCATTAAATTTGCTATCGAGCGCCGCTGCTTTATAATTAAGCTTAAAGGACTCGACCAAAAAAAGAAATATCTGTGCGACTACGACGGACTGGTTCGCTCCGGTGCGCTTCTCATGAACGCCGGAATCAATCTCTACGAGCTTCCCGAACGGGACGGTTACAGCACAGCCCTTCACTTTACCGAAGTAAAGGACTGACGCACCGGCTGCGCCGTCAGCCTCGGAAGTGAAGGACCGACACATTAGCTTTTGTCGGCAATGTCAATGACAAATGACCGACCTACCGACTTTTTACCGGTGAAGTTAAGGGAAGGAAAACGACCTGTCAGATTTTATCGGTGAAAACAATCGTAAAAGAGTTTACCGAAAAAACAAAGCGCTCCGCCTGCGAAAATCGCAGGCGGAGCGCGGCATTGTCGGTGTCTGCCGTGCTTTTTAAGGGCGCGGCTTTTTTGTTTTGCTCGGTTAAAGAGGGCAGTGCCGTATCTTTCTCCGGGCGGTTATTTCAAAAAATCAATGACGGCAGAAAGCACATCCGGTCTTTTTGTCGTTATATTGTCGGGTGCGGTTTTCAGAACTCTGAGCATATCCGTAATGGAATTTGCCGTCCAAACAGAAACGAGCAGCCCGTTTTCGTGAAAGACTCTTACAAGTTTGTCGGAGGAGTATTTGAGGCTTATGTTCAGTCCGACAGCGCCCGCGTCCTTCACCGTCTTAACAAGCTCGAGAAGATAGTCTTTTTCGTCCAGTCGCGTTCTGTCCGGCTTAAAATTGAGATAATACATAAGTCCGGGCGCTTTCGTGCGGACTGCGTCAATGTCTTTCAGCTCAATGCCTGTGAAGAAAATCCGGTCGTAAATCCCCGTTTTTTCGGCAATTTCAGGCACTTTTTCGAGAAACGCCGTCGTTTTTACATCGACATTTATTTTCTTTGTCGCGTTTTCGGATATGATTTTGAAAGCGTCCGTAAGAAGCGGACATCCGTCCTCCGGCGTATTGTGTGACAAGACAGGTGTACCGTCCCGTGTGAAATTGAGGTCTATTTCCGCTATGTCAGCGCTGCTTTCAAGCGAAACGGACAGAGAGTTGAGCGTGTTCATCTCTGTTTTGTCCGCGCCCGTGTGAGCCGTTATCGTAAAGTCGTTCGGCAGACGGTCGATACCGTCCCGAACAGAGCTCAGCAGCTTACCCGTATATGCTGCGGCGGCAAAAACGCACGCCGTAAAAGCAGTTACGGAAGCGGAAAAAAGCCTTTTCTTTGTCTTTTGCTTCATGTTATGCGATAGGTTCACCCTTCGAATTGAACAGGGGAAGTTTTTCAAGATAAACAATGTCATCTCTGTCCTGTGCATCGCCCTCTGCGAGAATCGTCATCTTTCCGCAGATAATACCGCCGGCTTTGTGTACCAGCTGTTCGAGAGCCGAAAGTGATTCACCTGTTGAAATGACATCGTCAAGAAGGAGTATCTTTTTGCCCTTCATAAGCTCTGCGTCAGCAGTATCAAGATAGAGCTTCTGCTCCTTTGCCGTGGTTATCGAGTGAACATCGACCTCAAAAACACCGGTCATGTAGAGCTTGGGGTTCTTTCTCGCAACAAAATATTTTTTATCGCCGTGCTGGCGTGCCATCTCGTGGATGAGCGGAATTCCTTTGGCTTCGGCGGTGAGGAGATAATCGTATTCGGGAGCTTTTTTGAGAAGCTCTCTCGCGCAGGCAACGGTAAGCTCCGCGTCACCGAAAATAACGAATGCGCCTATCATAAGTTCATCGTTGAGTTTGCACAGCGGAAGCTGTCTTTTGCAGCCGGCTATTGTCATTTCGTAATACATTGTTCTATTTTCCTTTCGCAATCATTGCGCAGAATTAGGGCGGGAAAGAAGATAATATCCTTTTTTATCCGCCTATACAATTATAATACGAAAAACATAAAAGTCAACAATCTATCTTATCGGTGCGGCTGTTTCTTCCTTTTCGGAGGGGGTTCGCTTTCCATAGGCTGACGGGATTCAAACCCATGTCGCCCGTCAGTGCCCCTTTTCGGCACTTTTCGCCCTTTTCGTCTTGACTTGCGTCAGCAAGCCTGCACCTCAAAAAACGAAAATTGCTCAAAAATTGTCTACTGTCGGGTGCAGAGCAGTTTTGCCTGAGCTGATTTTTGTTCAGGCAAGGCAAAGCCCGCAGCGAATACTTGATGTATTTGCAAGGGTTTTAACGCGGCATGAGCGAAAATCAACCGGTCAAAACCGACACGGGTTCAAGTCCCGTCAGCCTAAGCTGTGCAGCGCCGTCTTTGGTGTATTCCGGTTGTGTTTTGAGCTTTTTTTGTCCGTCAGCTCGAATAGTCCTCGGCGATGCTCATAAGCTCGGCGTCCGACGACACGGAAATTCCCCTTTGAAGCGTTTTTATTTCATCGGCCGACAGGTCAAGTCCCTCAATCGAAATTTCCCTTGTGACGGCTCCGTTTTCGTCCGTGAAAATAAGAGTTGAAGTACCCTCCGCGAGCATTACAGTGAGCGGCGGCAGCGAGCCTTGCGCTTTTGTCAGACCCGTTTCGAAAAAGTATAAACTGCACACGAGCGCACACAGCAGCATTACAGACAAAAAAATATACAACATTTTGTTCCGATTATTCAAAAAATCACCTTTATAACAAAATTGTA
>ERZ1034928.400-NODE-400-length-21294-cov-7.501719_pt1 | contig 21294 bp, 13 predicted proteins | sample MGYA00520627_ERZ1034928 | MGnify/ENA primary metagenome ERZ1034928 (study PRJEB33766, sample SAMN09781755) | gut metagenome | biome: gut microbiome | host: Homo sapiens | place: Madagascar | study: EMG produced TPA metagenomics assembly of the PRJNA485056 data set... | reverse complement strand
GCCATGGGCTGCATGATGCAGCGCGACTGCCAGCAGGACACCTGCCCGGTGGGCATCGCCACGCAGAACTGCAAGCTGCGCGGCTGCTTCACCGGCAAGCCCGAGTACGTGGTGAACTTCATGATGTTCGTGGCCGAGGAGCTGCGCGAAATCATGGCTGAGCTGGGCTTCCGCACCGTCGACGAGATGGTCGGCCACCCCGAGTGCCTGCGCCAGGTGGAGGTGCCCGGCAACTGGAAGGCCAACGAGATGGACCTGTCCGACATGCTGGCGCCAGCGACCTGCGAGTTCGGCCGTGCCATCCCCGGTGCGGACGGTCGCCACTTCCTGCCGTCCATGGCGGCGGATTGCCAGCTTGACAAGTCGCTCGACGCCACGCTGTTCATCCCGTACACGGCAAGCGCGCGCGAGCACCTGGAGCCCATCCGCTTCCGTGCCGACATCGATAACGTGAACCGTTGCGTGGGCACCATGCTGGGCAGCCAGGTGACGCGTCAGCATCCCGAGGGCCTGCCCGAGGGGTCCATCACCGTGGACTGCGACGGTTCCGGCGGCCAGAGCTTCGGCGCATTCTTGCCCCGCGGCGTGACGCTCAATATCACCGGCGATGCCAACGACTACTTCGGCAAGGGCCTCTCCGGCGGCATCTTGACGGTGCGCCCGCCCGAGACCGCGACGTACAAGTTCGACGAGAACGTGGTCATCGGCAACGTGGCGTTCTACGGCGCCACCAGCGGCAAGGGCTTCGTCAACGGCCTGTCCGGCCAGCGTTTCGCCGTGCGCAACTCCGGCGCCACCGTGGTGGCGGAGGGCGTGGGCAACCACGGTTGCGAGTACATGACCGGCGGCGTGGCGTTGATTCTGGGCGAGGTCGGGCCTAACTTCGCGGCCGGCATGTCCGGCGGCGTGGCGTACGTGTACGACAAGTTCGGCACGCTGGCGGCCAACTGCAACCAGGACATGGTGCGCCTGTGCGAGCCTTCCGCCGACGAGATCGAGCTGATCCGCAGCCTGATCGAGGAGCACGCCGAGCGCACGCAAAGCCCGCGCGGCATCAAGCTGCTGTATCAGTTCAACACGCTGAAGCGCCACTTCGTGAAGGTCATCCCGCGCGATTACGAGCGCGTGATGAACGTGGTGGCCGAGGCAGAGGCGGCAGGCAAATCGCGCACCGATGCGCTGCAGATCGCATTCGATGCCATGACGGAAGGGAAGTAGGAGATGGGAAAGCCCGGAGCATTTTTGGAACACGGCCGCTGCGCCCACAGCCTGCGTCCCGTGCAAGAGCGAAGCCGCGATTTCGACGAGCTGTACGAGCCCGTGCCGGAGGAGCGGACGCGTGAGCAGGCAAGCCGCTGCATGGCATGCGGCGTGGCGTTTTGCCAGGTGGGAGCGCCGTTTGGGAAGGCAAGGCCTTCCGGCTGCCCGCTGCACAACCTGATTCCCGAGTGGAACGACCTGGTGTGGCGCGGCCAGTGGGAGCAGGCGGCCGAGCGCCTGGCGCTGACCAGCCCCATGCCCGAGTTCACCAGCCGCGTGTGCCCGGCTTTGTGCGAGGCGGCGTGCAACCTTGCCCGCAACGACGAGGCCGAGACCATCCACGACAACGAGCGCGCCATCTCCGATTGGCAGTGGGCACATGGCGGGCCGCGCCGTTTCGAGCCGGCGGGTCTGGATGCGCCGAGCGTCGCTGTGGTGGGCTCGGGCCCGGCGGGCCTGGTGGCCGCGTGGGACTTGGCGCGTCGCGGGGCGCGCGTGTGCGTGGTCGAGCGTCATGACCGTGCCGGCGGCCTGCTCATGTACGGCATCCCGAACATGAAGTTGGACAAGTCGGTGGTCAAGCGCCGCGTGGATCTGATGGCCGAGCTGGGTATCGAGTTCCGTCTGGGCGTTGACGCGGCCGATGCCGATGTGGCCGCGGGGCTGGCCGCGGAGTTCGACGCCGTGGTGGTTGCCGCGGGCGCCTGCAAGGCGCGCGGCGTGGGAGCAGAAGGCTTCGATGCCGGCGTTGCCGCGGGGGACGTGGTGTACGCGGTGGATTACCTGACCGAGCAGACGCGCGCGTTGCTCGAGGGTCGCAAGTCCGCCATCAGCGCCGAGGGCAAGGACGTGGTGGTCATCGGCGGTGGCGACACCGGCAATGACTGCATGGGCACCGCGGTGCGCCAGGGCGCGCGCACGGTTCGCCAGCTGGAATATGGTCCGCGTGCGCCGAAGGAGCGCGCGGCGTCGAACCTGTGGCCCGAATGGCCCAACGTCGCCAAGACCGACTATGGCCAAGAGGAAGCTATCGCCCTGCAGGGCGATGACCTGCGAGAATGGTGCGCTGATACGCAGAAGGTGCTGCTGGACGGCGCCGGGCATGTGCGCGGGTTGCAGGTTCGCTCGTTCGATTGGTCGGCCGGCAAGCCCGAGCCCGTGGCAGGCTCCGAGCGCGAGTTCGATGCGCAGTTGGTGCTGGTGGCCTGCGGTTTCGCGGGTCCGGAGGGCGGCGTGTTCGACGCGTTCGGCGTGCCGCTGGCAACGAAGGGCCGTCCGCTTCCGGTGGTGGCGGCCGGCGATTCGCATCGCGCCGTGCGCGCCGCCGCAGGCGAGGACGACGCCGCCGTGTACGTTGCCGGCGATGCCCGCACGGGCAGCAGCCTGGTGGTCAACGCCATGGCCGACGCCCTCAAGTGCGCCGCCGAGGTTGCTAGCGACCTGGGATTGTAGGGAGCTGGCTTTCCGTTCGGTGCCTAAGCTGTGGCGAAGTTAGCCGAATATCGGATGCATTATTGCGCTTCCTTGATTCGTGCAATAGCATATTCAGCTACTGCTAATCACAATCGAATCGGAGTCGCATGTCTCGTCGTCAAGCCATCTCACGCATCCTCTTCATCTGCCACGGCAATATCTGCAGGTCGACCATGGCCCAGTTCGTGATGCAGGACCTGGTGAACAAGGCGGGGTTGGCCGACGTCCTGTTCGTCGATTCCGCCGCCACCACCAATGACGAGATCGGGCATCCGCCGCATCACGGCACGGTTGGCAAGCTCAAGCAGGTGGGCGTGCCGGTGCTGCCGCATCGCGCTCGCAAGGTTCGTGCCGACGAGTACGATGAGTGGAACCTGTTCGTGTACATGGACGACGAGAACGAGCGCCACCTGAGCCGTATCTTCGGAAGCGATCCGGAGACGAAATGCGTGCGTCTGCTCGCGTTCGCGCCCGGTGCGGGGCTGATTGGCGAGGACGGGAAAGCCCTTCCCGATGCGCAGGATTCGCGCACGATCGCGCAAGCCGGCGCGAACGCAGCCGACGTGGCCGACCCCTGGTTCACCGGCAACTTCGATGACACCTATCGCGACGTGCTGGTCGGCTGCAAAGGCCTCCTGACCTGGTGCCAAGCGCAATAACATACGCTCGTTAAACGGGGCCGCCGGCAGATATGCCAGCGGCCCCGCGAACGTTTTCGGGGAGAGCGGCGGGCGGCCTGACGGTTGGGGGACGTAGCGCTAAGTGTCCGCCTAGCTGTCTGCTGGCGGCCCCGTTCTCGTTCCTGTGAAATCGCTCGCTATGCTCGTTGCTTGCCGGTGAAGCGGTCGATGTCGATGCAGTAGATGTTCGCGCGGGCGAGCGCCTGGTCGGTGAAGTCGGTCGAGGCTTCGGGCGCCAGGTGCTGCATGATGCGCGTGAGGCCGTAGTGCTTCGCTTCGATCCCCTGGATGCGATGGATGGTGCCCGTGCCCATGATGGAGCGGTACGCGTACGAATACGCGCAGGCGTACGTGCCCGCGATCACGCCTTCCTGCACGTCCATCTCGATCGCCACGCGCGGCTCCCGATCGAATGCGTCCACCTTGCGGCCGACGCCGGCCGAGTGCACCCACAGCGCCAGCCGCGGCGCGTCGGCGTCGATCTCCTCGGGGTCGGCCCAGTCGTAGCCGAAGCTCATGGGCACGATGAACGGCCCCTCCTCGTCCACGCACGCGATGCGCACCGTCTGGCAAGCCTCGACCACCGCATGCAGCTGCGTGGTGCTGCGAAGCTGACGACCCGCCTGTCGCATGGGGCGATGCGAAACAGGCATGGCGGCCTGCGCTGCGACACCGGCCTGGGCCATGCCGGCGATTTGCTGTGCCTGCGCGGCCTGCGCCATAGCGGTCGCCTGCTGCATTTGCGTGGCTTGCTGCTGCGCCGCGGCGCCCTCGGGATAGATGGCGGGGATGTTTTGCAAGTTCATGTGTGCTCCTGTGGTGAAACGCCTGCGTTGTGCCGGCCGCACGAAGGGCGGCGCTCGTGTTTCTCACCATAGTACGTTCCACGGCGGCGGTTGTGCGCGGCGTTCGCCCAAAGCGCCAACAACACATGGTTGCGAAGGCGCGTACATCGGGAAACGGTGCGCTGCGGTTTTCCACGGTAAGTGAACGGCTCCGCGTCAAAAGCGCGCAAACGCACGGAAGTCCTAAAACCAGTCGCTGCACCTGCTATGCTTTGCTGCATGATGGAGAACGGCCGCGCGGCGGCAGGTGGCGAAGGAGTTGGCGCAGATGGTGTTGCCGGAGAACATGGAAGGCCTCCATGGCGGGGCAGGCGTCGGCGGGGCGATTCCCGCAGGGGAGCCTCTTGTGCTTTGCGCGCTGGTCACGGGCGCGACGGGCGGCATCGGCCGCGAGCTGTGCGCGCAGCTCGCCCGCGAATGCGGCACGCTAGCCCTGGTGGGACGCGATCGGGGCAAGCTCGAGGAGCTGGCAAAGGACCTGGTCGAACGCTTCGACGTTAACACGCACGTTTTCGTCGCCGACTTCGCGCAGCCGGGCGCCGTCGATGCGCTGGCGTCGCAGGTGCAGGCGGCGAACCTGCAGGTGGAGACGCTCGTGAACAACGCCGGTTTCGGCTACGATGCGCCCTTCGCGGAAAGCAGCTTGGAACGCCAACGCGCGCTCGTGCAAACCAACGATATGGCGCTCATGGAGCTTTGCCACGCGTTCGCACCCGGCATGGCGGCGCGCGGGCACGGCGGCATCCTCAATGTGGCCAGCGTGGCGGGGTTCGTTCCCGGGCCGTACATGTCCACGTACTACGCCTCGAAGGCGTTCGTCCAGTCGTTCTCAAGTGCGCTGCATATGGAACTGCGCCCGCACGGCGTGCATGTGACCGCTCTGTGCCCCGGGCCTGTTCGCACGCCGTTTTGGGACAACGCCGACGCGGGCGGCACAGCGCTTGCCCGCATGACCATCAGCGCCCCGCGCGTTGCCTGTGCGGCTATCCGAGCGCTGGGCTGCAACCGCCTGCTGTGCTGCCCAGGCGTGCTGGCGAAGGTCATCGTGTTCGGCAGCCGCTTCGTTCCGCGCACCTGGGCCGCTGCAGCAGCCGCAGCCCTGCAAAAGCCCGAGAAGTAGCAGGAGACCCGCGTTCGCGTGCATTTGGCGAAGGGTGATATGTCTTTCCGCCGGTATATGGTTAAATCAAAGGAACGGCTTTTTCGGCGGGCAATGCCGCCGTGTCAAACATAAAGGAGCATCATGGCAGAGTTCATCTACCAAATGTACAAGGCGCGCAAGGCGCACGGCGACAAGGTCATCCTCGACGATGTCACCCTGTCGTTCTATCCCGGCGCGAAGATCGGCGTGGTGGGCCCGAACGGCATGGGCAAATCCACACTGCTCAAGATCATGGCCGGCATCGAGGAGGTCAGCAACGGCGACGCGCGCCTGACCCCTGGCTACTCGGTGGGCATCCTGCAGCAGGAGCCGCCGCTGGACGAGGACAAGACCGTCCTGGAGAACATCGAGATGGCGTTCGCCGACGTGAAGGCCAATATCGCCCGCTTCAACGAAATCGGCACGCTCATGGGCGAGCCCGATGCCGACTTTGATGCGCTCATGGAGGAGATGGGCAAGCTGCAGGACGCCATCGACGCGGCCAACGGCTGGGACCTGGACAGCCAGCTGTCCCAGGCCATGGATGCGCTGCAGTGCCCCGACCCCGACATGCCGGTGAACGTGCTCTCCGGCGGCGAGCGTCGTCGCGTGGCCCTGTGCCGCCTGCTGCTAGAGGCTCCCGACCTGCTGCTTCTCGACGAGCCCACCAACCATCTGGATGCCGAGTCCGTGCTGTGGCTGGAGAAGTTCCTGCATAAGTACCCCGGTGCCGTGCTGGCCGTCACGCACGACCGCTACTTCCTGGATAACGTGGCCGAGTGGATCTGCGAGGTCGACCGCGGCAGCCTGTACCCGTACAAGGGCAACTACTCCACGTACCTGGAGACCAAGGCCGCGCGTATGGCGGGCCAGAAGCAGCGCGACGAGAAGCTGCAGAAGCGCCTGGCCAGCGAGCTCGAGTGGGTTCGCAGCTCCCCGAAGGCGCGTCAGGCGAAGAGCCGCGCCCGTCTGGAGCGCTACGACCAGATGGCCGCCGAGGCCGCGCAGTCCAAGAAGCTCGACTTCACCGAGATCCAGATTCCGGCAGGCCCGCGCCTGGGCGCCGAGGTCCTCAAGGTCGAGCATCTGCACAAGCAGTTCGGCGACCGCGTGCTCATGGACGACCTGTCCTTCGAGCTGCCGCGCAACGGCATCGTCGGCGTCATCGGCCCCAACGGCGTGGGCAAATCCACCCTGTTCAAGATGATCATGGGCATCGAGCAGCCCACCTCCGGCAGCCTGAAGCTCGGCGAGACGGTGAAGGTGTCCTACGTCGATCAGGGTCGTGCGGGCATCGACGGCGACAAGAACGTGTGGGAAGTCGTCTCCGGCGGCTTGGACTACATGATGGTCTGCGAAACCGAGGTGCCCAGCCGCGCGTACGTGGCCAGCTTCGGCTTCAAGGGCTCCGACCAGCAAAAGCCCGCGGGCGTGCTCTCCGGCGGCGAACGCAACCGCCTGAACCTGGCGCTGACGCTCAAGCAGGGCGGCAACCTGCTGCTGCTCGACGAGCCCACCAACGACCTGGACGTTGAGACGCTGTCCAGCTTGGAAGAGGCGCTGCTGCGCTTCCCGGGTTGCGCTGTGGTGACCAGCCACGACCGTATGTTCCTCGACCGCGTTGCCACGCACATCCTGGCGTGGGAGGGCACCGATGAGAACCCGGGCAACTGGCACTGGTTCGAGGGCAACTTCGAGAGCTACCAGAAGAACCGCATCGAGCGCCTGGGCGAGGAGGCCGCAAAGCCCCACCGCCTGCACCGCAAGCTGACCAGGGATTAAGCCAAGCGCATAAACGCAAACGAACGGCTCCCGCAGCCTTGAGGCCGCGGGAGCCGTTTTTTACGTTGCAGGTGCATTGAGCATTTTCGCCTTGCGTGCGGTTGGGATGTGCGAAAGAACTTCTGCGAATCGTGTCGAGGCGGCAGGCATGTACTGAACTGCGAATATCCAAAATGGCGGAATGTCGCTAGGGGGTCTAGCTCGTCAGATTGCCAGCATGGATCGATTGTCGCTGTTGGGAATAAGGCACGGAAGCGATGTGCGACCGATAGCCTTAGTTGGCTTAGAAAGGTTTCGACCGGACAAACACGGTGGGGCGAGTTTGAGATTGCCGCTCTGATTTTGTGAGACTGTCGAACGCTGTGTAGCGGCGGCAAAAGAAAAGCGGGGATTCCGAGTGCTCGGAATCCCCGCTTGCGTTCGGGTGATATTTGCCGCGTTCGCTAGTTCTTCAGCGAGTTGATGGGGGCGGGCATGCGGCCGCCGCGGTGGGCGAACACGGTGCCGGCGTGGGTGTTCACGGGCATGACCGGCGCGTAGCCGAGCAGGCCGCCGAAGTCCAGCTTGTCGCCGACCTTCTTGCCGATTGCGGGGATGACGCGCACGGCGGTGGTCTTGTTGTTGATCATGCCGATGGCGCACTCGTCGGCGATGATGCCGAAGATTGCCTCGACCGGCGTGTCACCGGGGATGGCGATCATGTCCAGGCCGACGCTGCAGACGCAGGTCATGGCTTCGAGCTTCTCCAGGCACAGCGCACCGGACTCGGCGGCGCGGATCATGCCGGCGTCCTCGGACACAGGGATGAACGCGCCGGACAGGCCGCCGACGCTGGAGCTGGCCATGACGCCGCCCTTCTTCACGGCGTCGTTGAGCATGGCAAGCGCGGCCGTGGTGCCCGGGCCGCCGCACTGACCCACGCCGATTGCTTCCAGGATCTCGGCCACGGAGTCGCCCTCGGCCGGGGTGGGGGCCAGCGACAGGTCCAGGATGCCCTTGGCCACGCCCATGCGGCGGCTGGCCTCGCGGGCCATCAGCTCGCCGGCGCGGGTAATCTTGAACGCGGTGGCCTTGATGGCTTCGGCGATCTCGGTCATATCGGCGTCCTTGGGCATGTTCGCCAGCACCTGGCGCACGACGCCCGGGCCGGAAACGCCCACGTTGACCACGGCGTCGGCCTCGCCCGAGCCGTGGAAGGCGCCGGCCATGAAGGGGTTGTCCTCCACGGCGTTGCAGAACACCACCAGCTTGCCGGCGGCGATGCAATCGCGGTCGGCCGTCAGCTCGGCGCACTGCTTGACGATGCCGGCCATCTTCAGCGCGGCGTCCATATTGATGCCGGCGCGCGTGGAGCCGACGTTGACGCTCGAGCATACTCGCTCGGTGGCGGCGAGCGCATTGGGGATGGAGTCCATCAGCTTGTTGTCGGCTGCCGACGCGCCCTTGTGCACGAGCGCGGAGAAGCCGCCCACGAAGTCGACGCCCACCTCGGCGCCGGCCTTGTCCATGGCCACGGCGATGCGCGACAGGTCGGTGTCGGGCACGGCGGCGCAGATCTCGGCGATGGGCGTGACGGAGATGCGCTTGTTCACAATCGGGATGCCGAACTCGCGCTCGAGCTGCTCGGCGGTGGGCACCAGTTGCTCGGCGGCCTTCGTCATCTTGTCATACACCTTGCGCGCCATGGTGTTGATGTCCGAATCCGTGCAGGAGCGCAGGTTCAGGCCCAACGTGATGGTGCGGATGTCCAGGTGCTGCTTGCTGACCATAGCAAGCGTTTCGGCGATTTCTTCCGGGGTGATTTGCATGATGCTGTCCTTTTAACGGGCGACGCTTTTGCAACAGGATAGCAAATTGCGGCCGCTACCGGGCGCCGCGCCCAACGGTTCCACGAATGATTAACGCTCGGCGGCGCTATCTGCGGCTTTATCCGCGCGAGTGACGGCGCAAAGTGCGATACGTCTGCGTTTGAATTCGGGTGTTTCGAGTAGGTAGCAATAGGGTCAAGTCTCCGACCTGGGGTTTTCTGGCCGGAAGGCGTTGGCTACTTGCTGAGGCCGCGCTCAAACGCAGACGTATCGCAGTTGGGCTTCCGTGTGCTCGCGATGAGGCGGGTGGAGGAGCCTTTGGGCAACGAAAAAGCGGGCCCGTGGGCCCGCTTTCGCGATCGGTTCGTTGCTGTGGCTTAGAAGACCGGGACGACGGCGCCCTCGTAGGTCTTGTTGATGAAGTCGCGCACGGCGTCGGACTTCAGGGCCTTGGCCAGGGCCTGAATCTTCTCGGAATCTTGGTTGCCGTCCTTGACGACCAGCACGTTTGCGTAGGTCTCGGCGGCCAGGGAGTCGGTGGCCTCGACGGCCAGGGCGTCCTTCTCGACGGACAGGCCGGCGGCCTGGGCGTAGTTGCCATTGATGCAGGCGATGTCAACGTCCTTCAGGGCGTTCGGGATGTTGGCGGCCTCAAGCTCCTTGATCTGCAGGTTCTTGGGGTTCTCCACGATGTCCTTGGCGGTGGCGGTGATGCCTGCGCCGTCGGCCAGCTTGATCAGGCCTTCCTGCTGCAGCAGGAGCAGGGCACGAGCCTCGTTGGTGGTGTCGTTGGGCACGGCGACGGTTGCGCCGTCGGTCAGGGCATCAAGGGAAGCGGTCTTGCCGGCGTACAGGCCGAAGGGCTCGAAGTGGATGGCCTCGACGGAGACCAGGTGTGTGCCCTTCTCCTCATTGAAGGAATCCAGGTAGGGCTGATGCTGGAAGTAGTTGGCGTCGACCTCGCCCTCCTCGGTGACCGTGTTGGGCTGGACGTAGTCGGTGAACTCCTTCACCTCGAGCGTGTAGCCCTGCTCCTTGAGCTGGTCGGCCACGGCGTTGGTGAGGATCTCGGCGTGCGGGGTGGGGCTGGCGGCGACGGTGATGGTCTTGTCGTCGGAGCCGGAGTTGGAACCGGAGCCTGCGCAACCGGCCAGGACGCCGGCGGCCAGGACGCCTGCGGCGGCGAACGCCGCGAGCTTCTTCAGTGCTGACTTTTTCATGTAGGGTCTCCCTCCCATCGTTTCGCGCTTGGACGGCCTCGTGAGTTTGCGATCGGGGCGGCCAGGCGCCTTGTTTTGCGTGACGCCTAGTATACCGAGCGGGGATTTTTGGGCAATAGCTTTGCTCATACGAAAAGGCGGGTGGACGATATCTGCAAAATCGATAACCCAGTCGGCTATGGTGTAGAACGGGGGTGAACGGCGGCTGTGCGGTCGCCATCGGCATCGCAGCGACATGTTGGCTGTCGCTCCGCGCTGGGGCGGCATCGGAATCCATATTGCATACCTATATATGTAGAGGTTGCGGGACTCGTTTGCAGGCGCGTTGCGTTCGTTGATTCCCACTTGTCTGGTCGGTAAAATAACGCTATTGAACAACTTGTCCATTATTGCCCGGGTTGTTCAAAACGCAAAATGCAGCAAGCTGCGTCGCGAGGCCATTATCGTCCGGTCATCGCGTGTTCGCAGCCTGTATACACAAGGAAGGGGGGGCATATGTCCACGCAACGAAGCTCCGCTTCGAACTCGGCGATAGTGTCTGCGGATACGCCGCTTGCCGCCGAGGATCGGCGCATCACGCGCTCGAAGCGCGCGCTGCGCGATGCGCTCGTTGAGTTGATCGAGGAACGCGGCCTGACCAACTTCAGCGCCAGCGACCTGTGCGCTCGCGCGGACCTCAACCGCGGTACGCTGTACAACAACTTCGGCGACATGGAGGGCCTGCTCGCCGCCCTTGAGGACGACATCATGGACGACCTGGAAAACCTCCAGTCATGCATGCAGCAGCTCAGCCTAAAGGACGTGCTGCGCTATCGCGTGAACAAGAAACCCATGCCGTTTCTGGTGAAGCTGTTCGACTACCTGCGCGAACAGGGTGACTTCCTGCACGCGATCATGGGCCCGAAAGGCGATCCGAGCTTCGGCCCGCGCGTGCGCGATGCCGTGTGCACCGAGATCATCCAAACCATCCTGCACGAGCGCTACCGCAACGACCCCTCGCCGTTCGTGCAATATTACGTGGCGTTCTACGCCAGCGCGTATCTAGGGGTCATCACCCACTGGATCGAGACGGGCATGAAGGAAAGCTCGCAGGAGATGGCCCTTGTAGCCATGCGCCTGTTCTTCATCAAACCCGGCGACCCCATTCGACTGTAAGGAATAAGGCGGAACATGAGCGAGAACAACCAGAACGAGAACCTGCATATCGGCATCGACGTGGGCTCCACCACGGTCAAGCTGGCCATCTTGGACGACGCGGACCAGATCCGCTACGCGGTGTACCGTCGTCACCACGCGGACGTGCGCGCTACCATCGTCGAGGTGCTGTCCGAAGCCGCGCGCGACTTCGGCGACAAGCGCATGACCATCGCCATCACCGGCTCGGGCGGCCTGCTGCTGGCCCAATGGCTGGGCATCGAGTTCGTGCAGGAGGTCATCGCCAGCAAAACCGCCGTCGAAACCTTCATCCCGAAAACCGACGTGGCCATCGAGCTGGGCGGCGAGGACGCGAAGATCATCTACTTCGACAACGGCATCGAGCAGCGTATGAACGGCACGTGCGCCGGCGGCACCGGCGCGTTCATCGACCAGATGGCGGCGCTTTTGAACACCGACGCCGGCGGTCTGAACGAGCTGGCGCAGCACGCCACCACCATCTATCCCATCGCCAGCCGCTGCGGCGTGTTCGCGAAAACGGACGTGCAGCCGCTGCTCAACGAGGGCGCGCGCCGCGAGGACATCGCCGCGTCCATCTTCCAGTCCGTGGTCACGCAGACCATCTCCGGCCTGGCGTGCGGCCGCCCCATCCGTGGTTACGTCGCCTTCCTGGGCGGCCCGCTGCAATACCTGCCTGAGCTGCGCAAACGCTTCTATGAAACGCTGAACCTGGACGAGGACCACCGCATCGTCCCGCAAAACGCCCACCTGTTCGTGGCCGGCGGCTGCGCCATCGCCGGCGCGGCCAGCGAGACGGTGAAGGCCGAGCTGCTCTCAGACGTGCTCGAGCGCCTGAAGAACCTCGGCGACATCCAGGGCAGCGAGGTTGTGCGCCTGCCCCCGCTGTTCGCCGACCAGGCGGAACTGGACGAGTTCAACGCCCGCCATGCCGGCGAGCGCGTGCCCCGCGGCGACCTTGCCAGCTACCGCGGCACCGCCTTCCTGGGCATCGACGCCGGCTCCACCACGTTCAAGGCCGCGCTCATCGGCCAGGATGGCGAGCTGCTGTGGACCCATTACGTGTCGAACAAGGGCGACGTGCTCGGTTGCGCGAAGGCCGCCATCGCCAAGCTCTACCGCGAGCTGCCGCGCGACGCCGCCGGCAACCCGCTGGTGACCATCGGCCATTCCACGGTCACGGGCTACGGCGAGCACCTGCTGCTCGAGGCGCTGCGCGTGGACTCGGGCGAGATCGAGACGGTTGCGCACCTGCGCGGCGCGCAGGAGATGCTGCCGGGCGTGGAGTTCATCTTGGACATCGGCGGCCAGGACATGAAGTGCCTGCGCGTGAAAGACGGCGTCATCGATCACATCATGCTCAACGAGGCGTGCTCCTCGGGCTGCGGCAGCTTTATCGAGAGCTTCGCCAGCGGCCTGAACCTGGACGTGTCAGAGTTCGCGAAAACCGCTATCGGCGCGGAAAACCCCGTCGACCTGGGCAGCCGCTGCACCGTGTTCATGAACAGCCGCGTGAAGCAGGCGCAGAAGGAAGGCGCCACCGTGGGCGACATCGCCGCGGGCCTGGCCATCTCGGTCATCAAGAACGCCCTGTTCAAGGTCATCAAGATCCGCGACCCGCACGATGTGGGCAGCAAGGTCATCGTGCAGGGCGGCACGTTCCTCAACGACGCCGTGCTGCGCGCCTTCGAGCAGCTCTCGGGCGTGAACGCCGTGCGCCCCGACATCGCCGGCAATATGGGCGCGTTCGGCGCGGCGCTTCTGGCCCGCGACCGTTTCAGTCGCCAGGATTCGCAGGTCAGCGGCCTGCTGTCCCTAGATGCGCTTGAGGCACTCGCTCCCACGCACAGGACCGTGCGCTGCAAGGCGTGCTCGAACCACTGCCTGCTCACCGTCAACGACTTCGGCGTCGACGAGGCCACGGGCAAGCACCGCCGCTTCATCACGGGCAACCGTTGCGAGAAGGGCGCCGGCGCGCTCGGCCAGGCGACGAAGGCCGACAAGGTTCCCAACCTGTTCGAGTACAAGTCCAAGCGCCTGTTCGACCACTACACGCCGCTGGCGGAGCAGGATGCGCCGCGCGGTACCGTGGGCATCCCGCGTGCGCTGAACATGTACGAGAACTACCCGTTCTGGTTCACCTTCTTCACGAAGTTGGGCTGGCGCGTGGTGCTTTCGGACCCGTCCACGAAGAAAACCTACGAGGCCGGCATCGAGTCCATGCCTTCGGAGAGCGTGTGCTACCCGGCGAAGCTCTCGCACGGCCACATCATGAACCTGCTGGACAAGCACCCCGACTTCATCTGGTTCCCCTGCAGCAAGTGGGAGCGCCAGGAGGACGAGGGCGCCGGCAACCACTTCAACTGCCCCATCGTGGCCAGCTACGCCGAGGCGCTGCGTCTCAACATCGATGAGCTGCGCACCTCGGACACGCAGTTCCTGAACCCGTGGCTGCCCTACGATAAGAAGGAGCACCTGAAGAAGCGCCTGTTCGTGGAGCTGATCCAGGCGCATCCCGAGCTGTGCGGCAAGGGCGTGGCAGCGCCCACGCAGGCCGAGGTCGACGCCGCGGTCGACGCCGCATGGGCCGAGGACGAGGCGTTCAAGGCAGACATCCGCGAGAAGGGCGCCGAGACGCTGCTGTGGATGGAGAAGACCCACACGCACGGCATCGTGCTGGCGGGCCGCCCGTACCACAACGACCCCGAGATCAACCACGCCATCCCCGAGCTTCTGACCAGCTTCGGCCTGGCGGTGCTCACCGAGGACTCCATCGCGCACCTGGGCACGCTCGAGCGCCCCATCCGCCTGGTAGACCAGTGGATGTACCACACGCGCCTGTACGCCGCGGCGAAGGTGGCGTCGGAGCGCAAGGACCTCGACCTCATCCAGCTGAACAGCTTCGGCTGCGGCCTTGACGCGCTGACCACCGATCAGGTGCAGGAGATCTTGGAGCAGGCGGGCAAGGTGTACACCGTGCTGAAGATCGACGAGGTTTCGAACCTCGGCGCCGCACGCATCCGCGTGCGCAGCCTGCTTGCGGCCCTGAAGGATCAGGCCGACGAGGAGGCCGAGGCCCGTGCGGCCGAGCAGGCGCAAAACGCCGCGGGCTGCGGCGCCTGCAGCCTGGATGTGGAGCAGCTGCTGGCCGAGGCCGAGGAGCGTGCGGCGGGCAAGCAGGCCGGCGGCGCCGATGCCGAGGCCGTGCAGGCCGCGGCGGCAGCCATCAAGCCGCCCGCGAGCTTCACGGAGAAGGCCGCGCCCGAGGTGCAGGCCGAGTTCAAGCAGCGCGACAGCGGTGCTTCGACGGAGTTCCCGCGCGCCCAGTTCACCAAGGAGATGCGCGATGCGGGCTACACCATCCTGGCCCCGCAGATGGCGCCGTACCACTTCGAGCTGCTCGTGCCCATCTTCGAGCGCTTCGGCTACAACGTGGAGCTGCTGCCTTCCGTGGACCACGGGGCGGTGGACGCGGGCCTGAAGTACGTGAACAACGACATCTGCTACCCGTCCATCTTGGTCACGGGCCAGATCATGGAAGCGGTCATGTCCGGCAAGTACGACACCGACAAGCTGGCCGTGCTCATCACGCAGACCGGCGGCGGCTGCCGTGCTACGAACTACATCTCGCTTATCCGCAAGGCGCTCAAGTCGGTGGGCTTGTCGCATATCCCGGTCATCGCCATCAGCTTCAAGGACCTAGGCGAGGTGAACCCCGGCTTCTCCATCACGCCGGCCATGCTCTACCAGGCGGTGTCGGCGCTGCAGTACGGCGACCTGCTCATGATGTGCCTGTACCGCACGCGCCCCTACGAGGTGGAGCCCGGCAGTGCGAACGCCCTGTTCGACCACTGGATGGCCGAGTGCAAGCGCCAGCTGAAACGCGGCGTGAAGCGCGGCGAGTTCAAGCGCACGGTCAAGCAGATCGTCGAGGACTTCGACACGCTGCCTTTACAGGGCGAGGGAACCAAGCCGCGCGTCGGCGTGGTCGGCGAGATCTTGGTGAAGTTCCACCCCACGGCGAACAACCAGATCGTCGACGTCATCGAGCGCGAGGGCTGCGAGGCCGTGGTGCCGGGGCTCATCGAGTTCTTCCTGTTCGGCGCGGCGGGCGGCATCTTCCAGAAGGACCCGCTCGGTCGTTCGGCCAAGGGCGCGTTCGGCAGCAAGATCGCCCTGCAGGTGGTGAAGGCCCTTCGCGCGCCGGTGACCAAGGCGCTCGAGGAGTCCACGCGCTTCAACCCGCCGGCGAGCATCTACGAGCTGGCCGAGTACGCAAGCGAGATCTTGAGCCTGTGCAACTCCATGGGCGAGGGCTGGCTGCTCACGGCCGAGATGGTGGAGCTCATCCGCACGGGCGCGCCGAACGTGGTGTGCACGCAGCCGTTCGCCTGCCTGCCGAACCACGTGGTGGGCAAGGCGGTCATCAAGGAGCTGCGCCGCCGCTATCCGGAGAGCAACATCGTGGCCGTCGACTACGACCCCGGCGCGTCCGAGGTCAACCAGCTTAACCGCATCAAGCTCATGATCGCGGTGGCGAAGAGCAACCTGGCCGACAAGGAGGCCGAGGCCCGCGCAGCTCGCACGGCGGCGGCAACGCCGGCGGTCGAGGAAGCCGGCGCGCTCGACGTGCAGGAAACGAGGGCGTGATGGCTGGCAAGCTGATCATCTGCCCGACGCCCATCGGCAACCTGGGCGACATGCCGCAGCGCGCGCTTGACGCGCTGACCAGCGCCGATGTGGTATGCGCGGAGGACACGCGCGTCACCGGCAAGCTGTTGGCGGCGTTCGGCATCGGCAAGCGCTTGGAACGTCTTGATGAGGCGCTCATCGGCTCGCGCGCCGACGGCATCGTGGCGCGCGTGGAGGCGGGCGAGGTCATCGCGTACTGCAGCGACGCCGGCATGCCAGGCGTGTCCGACCCGGGCTTGCGCCTGGTGCGCGCATGCCGTGAGGCGGGCGCGCCGGTAGAGGTGCTGCCTGGGCCTACCGCCACTGCCACAGCGTACGTGGCCAGCGGCTGTACGAACCCGCGCTTCTATTTCGGCGGTTTCTTCCCGCGCAAGGCCGGGGAGCAGAAGGCAGCGCTCGATGCGGTGCGCACGCTGGATGCGGCGCTCATCTATTACGAAAGCCCGAACCGTATCGCCGGGGCGCTGGCGGCGTTGGCCGAGGCGTTCCCGCTGCGCGAGGCGGCGGTGTGCCGCGAGCTCACGAAGCTGCATGAGGAAGTGGTGCGCGACACGCTGCCCGCGTTGCGCGACGAGTTCGCCGCCCGCGAGGCGGCCGGCGGCATCAAGGGCGAAATCGTCATCGTGATCGACGGACCCAGCGAGGCGGAGGGGCAGGCTGCTCAGGAAAGCGCCGAGGATTCCGCTCGCGTCCGTGCCGCCCAGCTCAAGGCCGAGGGCGCGCGCAACAAGGACATCGCGAAAACGCTGGCGGCCGAGTTCGGCCTGCCGCGCAACGTCGCGTACGAGATTGCGTTGGAGGTCTAGGGCGTGGCCAGCGAAAACCGATCCGGCCCGGTGCGCACGCGCCGCGTTGACCCGGGCGAGCTCAAACGCCAGGCGGCGGGCGGCTCGCGCGGGGTGGGCACCGCGTCGCAGCGACGTTCGGCCGCTTCCGGTCACGGGAGCGGCGAGCCGGGGAAGGTTGAGCCGCGGCAGCGTTCGTCGAGTGCCCACCGCACGGCGGCCGGGGCAGGGAAGGCGGGTTCGCAAGCAACGCGCCGCAAGCCTGCGCGCGCGTCAGCGCCCGAGGTGCTTTACGTCGACGGCATCGAGGTGCGCCTGCAACGCAAAAAGGTGAAGAACCTCAACCTGCGAATCGCTCGCGACGGTGACCACGTGGACGCATCCGCGCCCGCTTGGATGTCTCCTGCGGACGTGGCAGATTTCGTGCATCGCAAGCACGACTGGATAGAAGCCCAGATGGAGCGCGTGTCCGCCACGCCCATGGCGCAGGCCTCGCAGGCGTCGAAAGCCGAGGTGGCGCAGTGGCGCGCGGTGGTGCAAGCGTGCGTGCCGGCGCTGGTGGCGGCATGGGAGCCCATCATGGGAGTGAAGGCGGGCCAGCTGGCGTATCGCAACATGACCAGCCGTTGGGGTAGCTGCCAACCTTCCACGGGCCGCATCTGCATCAACGTGCGCTTGGCGCTCTACCCGCCGGAATGCCTGGAGTACGTGGTGGTGCACGAGCTGTGCCACCTGCTGGAACGAGGCCACGGGCCAAGGTTCCACCAGCTCATGGACCGTTTCATGCCCGACTGGAAGCAACGCCGCGACAAACTGCGGTAGGGGCGCCGCTTCCGTGCGCGGGCGGTTGCGGCGAACAGGGGACGGAGGTGCGTTCAGAAGAGGGCTTCCGTCTTCCGAAGCTGTTTCCTAAACACATCCCCCTGTTCGCGTGGCGAACCGCCTCCTCCCTTCCGTGCGGGTTTCGTGCGCGGGTGGTTGCGGGTACGCTGCAACTGCTACCATCGCGGTATGAATACGAACGAAACCAACTCTGCGGACGCGGCGAACGCGTCTTGCGCGAAAATATCCGAATCCGCTGTCAACTCTGAACCCGAGCGCGACGGCTTGCCCCTGCGGCAGCGCCGTGTGGTGCTTGGCATCATGGTGTCGGGTACCACGGCGGCGTGCATCTCCCAAAGCATGATGATCGCCGCGTTGCCGGCGGTCATGCACGAGTACGGCATCAGCGCAAGCTCCGGCCAGCTGCTTACCACGGCGTATATTTTCGTATTGGGCCTGATCAGTGCCATGACGGGCTATCTGATGAATCGGTTCGATTCCAAGAAGCTGTTCTTCGCGTCCATGGCGTCGTTCGCCGTTGGGTGCGCTGCGGCCATCTTCGCGCCGAACTATCTGTGCCTGCTGGCGGCGCGCCTGCTGCAGGCAGGCGGCGCCGGCATCTGCCTGCCGCTTGTGCAGCTGGTGGCGCTGAACATCTATCCGAAAAGCCAGTACGGCCAAGCAACGGCCATCGTGGGCATGGTCATCGGGTTCGCGCCTGCCATCGGCCCGACTATCAGCGGCTTCCTCATCGACGCGTGGGGCTGGCGCTCCATGTTCTGGATGCTCGGCGCCATCGCGCTTGCGGTGATGGTTCTGACGGTTCTGCTGCTCGACGACGTGGTGCGCCGCCCCGATCATCCTGGGCATTTCGACCTGGTGTCGGCGCTTCTGTACTCCGGCGGCTTCGTGCTGGTGATGATCGCGGCCACCATGTTGGAATCGGGCGGGTCCGTGGGCGCGGGCTTCGTCGTCCCGTTGCTGGCGGGCTTGGCGGGGCTGGTCGTGTTCGCGCGTCGTCAGCTGCGCGTTCCTGAACCGTTCCTGAGGCTGCAATGCTTCCGCGACAAGACGTTCGCCATCTCCACGCTCATCGTCATATGCGCGCACATGATGTTCATGGCGCCGTCGATCATGGTGCCGTTGTTCGTGCAGGATATCCAGGGGCTTTCCGCCACGGTGTCGGGTCTGACGCTTCTGCCCGGAGCCATCATGATGGGCGTGATGAACCCCATCACCGGGCGCTTGCTCGATCGACGCGGCCCGCGTCCGCTCATCGTGGCGGGCTGCATCACGGTGCTTGCGGGCACGGTGGCGTTCGCGCTTATCCCCGCAAGCGTTCCCGAATGGGTGGTCACGGTGCTCTATGGCATTCGTGTAACGGGCATCGCATGCCTGATGATGCCGCTGACGGCGTGGGCGTGCACCACGCTCGATCCCGACGAGCTGGCGCAGGCATCGGCCATCATCACGTCCGCGCGACAGCTCATCGGCAGCCTTTCGGCGTCGGTGTTCATTGCCGTTATGGCGCTGACCTCGCAAAACGCGCTTGGTGTCGACCTCGGCGGCTTCGACTTCAGCTTCTGGCTGCAATGCATCGTCCCGGTGCTGGCGTTCATCCTGGGCATGTTCGTCCTGCCGGCGAAAGGGAAGCGCTAGGCGACCCACTAGCAAGAAACCCGGCGCGTGGCCGGGTTTCTTGCTAGATCATATTCATCTGCGCAAGCGTTGCGTTGTACCAATGCTCCCAGTTCGGCGGGCAGTACCTCTTGGCGGCATCCACCGAGATGGTGTAGCCGTAGCCGCGGGCAAGGCCGGCCACGTGGTCGCGGATGGCCTCTTCCCAGCTTCCCCAGCTGCAGCCGCCCCAGCCCCAGGCGTTGCAGCTGCCGGAGCAGTACAGGCCCTTGGAGCTTTCGGTGTTGGAGATGGCGGGCGACCAACGCGGGTCCACGCCGTAGTCCCAAGCGGCCTCGGCGAACACCTTGCCCGCGCCTGCCATGGGCGATCCGGCCAGATATGCGTCGATGCGGCCGGCCCACTGCGCCACGAACACGTCGCGCTCGCTTGCCCAATCGGCGCCGTCGTCGCTGGGCGCCTCCACGGTGCCCGCGGAAGATCCGCCCGCTGCCTCGGCGGCAGCCGGAGCGCTGGCGGAATCGGCCTGCTCCTGCTTGTCCGCCTCCTTTGCGGTTTCGGCCTTTGCCGCCTCGGCTTCAGCAGCCTTTGCGGCCTCTTCGGCCTGGCGGGCCGCTTCCTCCTGCGCTTTGCGCTGGGCCTCCTGGCGCGCCTGCTGGGCGGCGGAAAGCGCCTGCTCGGCGTTGGCTGCCTCGGCGTCGGCGTCCTTCTTCGCCTGCGAAAGGCCGCGCTTCGTTTGGTCGAGCTCGTCTTTCAACTCGCTAAGGCGCTTGATCTCGGCCTGGTTGCTGCTGTAGATGTGGGACACGTACTCAAGCGACGTGAAGAAATCCACGATGTTCTCGGAGCTGAGGACCATTTCCAGCAAGCCGGGCGTGGAAGCCTGGGTCTTGTACAGCTTCACCGCGGCAGCGGAGCTGCGCTCTTGCTGAGTGGGAAGGGTCTCCTCGATCTCGGCGATGCGCGCTTCGTTGTCGGCGATCTGCTGATTCAGATCGCCGATGCGGCTTATGGCCTGATCGTACTCGGCGGCAGTGCGCTCGACCTCCTGCTGTGCGGCGTCTGCCTGCACGTTCGTGTCGATGTCCTCTGCCCATGCGGTTCGCTGAGCCATGCCCGCGACCGGCACGCTTGCGAAGGCCAACGTCGCGCTCAAGGCGACGGTCAGCGGCAAGCGGTGGCGAGGGCGGCTGCTCGGGTTCATTTGAAGTTTGTTAGAAAACATCCGCCATCCTTCGATTCATAACAATTGGCATTAATTATACCGGCCAGATATGTTCAAACCGTGCCGCCCATTAAACGTGCACAAGCGCTCGAGCCCGTCGGATCGTCCCGATGATTGCATGTTGCCGGGCCTCGGGGCGTGCGATGGCGGTTTTCAGCGTGGTACAATCGGGAGCACTGCGAAAACCCAGGTTGGCGGGGCATCATTCGCCCGACTGCGGCCGCGAGCAAAAGGAAGCACCATGTCAAAGGGAACCTACTCGTTCACCACGCCCATCTATTACGTGAACGCCGAGCCCCATTTGGGCACGGCTTACACCACCGTCGCCGCCGACACCGTCGCGCGCTACCAGCGCATGAACGGCTACGACGTGGCGTTCGTCACGGGTATGGACGAGCATGGCCAGAAAGTGGCCGATACCGCCGAGTCGAAGGGCATGACCCCGCAGGCCTGGTGCGATTCCATGGAGCCGGCGTTCCGCAACGTGTGGGACCTGCTCGACATCACCTACACCGATTTCGTGCGCACCACCCAGCCGCGCCACGCTCGCACCGTGCAGAAGTTCTGGCAGGACCTGTTCGACAAGGGCTGGTGCTACAAGGGCAGCTACGAGGGCTGGTACTGCGTGCACGAGGAAACCTATTACGCCGAGTCCGACCTTGAGAAGAACGAGGACGGCGAGCTGGTGTGCCCCGACTGCCATCGCCCGGTGCAGAAGGCCGGCGGCGAGGAGAACTGGTTCTTCAAGCT
>ERZ1034928.399-NODE-399-length-21323-cov-12.013871_pt1 | contig 21323 bp, 33 predicted proteins | sample MGYA00520627_ERZ1034928 | MGnify/ENA primary metagenome ERZ1034928 (study PRJEB33766, sample SAMN09781755) | gut metagenome | biome: gut microbiome | host: Homo sapiens | place: Madagascar | study: EMG produced TPA metagenomics assembly of the PRJNA485056 data... | reverse complement strand
CATCAAAGCCCATCAGCTCCTGCTTGAGCGCTTTGGCCGCGCCGCCGGCCGCGCCGGTTGCCTTGGTGAAATCCTTGGTTTGCTTGGTTGCGCGAATGTATGTGCCCTTGCCTCCGAGCACGGAAAACAGCATATTAATTACGTTCAATGCGCGAACGATCACGCCGATCAGCGTATTGAATATGCCTATCAGTGATGCAATCGCGGGGTATAGCGCTGCGCCGAGCGAATTTTTCAGGTACAGCGAACCGGTTGAAAGCTGCGACAGCGCAGCATTTGCCTCAGCGCTGTAATGCGCCAGATTTTGCAGGCCGGTAACAACGCCGCTCGTGAACGCCTTTATCATTGAACGCAGTATGCGATATTTTGCAATGCGCCCAAGATCGCGCAGGAATTGCATGCTGCTGATATGCCCAAGTCCGAAGCCCTTGTACAGCTCCTGCATCGCGCCTGCCAGAACGCGCATGCTCGATGCCGCGCCTTGACCTGCAATCTTGAGCATGCCGCCAGCGCGCTTGCTGAATGATTGCACAGTCTCGGTAAACGCACCGGCATACGTGCCAAGGAAACTGGTAGCGCCGCCTGCGCCGCTTCTACCGCCTCTGCCGCCATTCCCTCTAATACCGCCAATATTTGGAACCTGAATTTCGACATTTGGCATGTTTCCAGCGACTGTAGATAATGTATTCAACGCACCGGAAAGCCGTTCAACGCGGCCTATCGTATCATCAGAAATCGCGTCTATGGCAGATGCAATATTTGTTATGCCCTGCACAATGCCATTGGCAAATCCCGAATTCGCGCCGAAGCTACTAGTTGCAGCGGTGATCCCATTTACAAGTCTGGAAAGCCCTTGCAGGGTTTGCGTGATTTGCGAGGTGTTGATTGATGACAGCGTGCTTTGCAATGTATGCAAAGACTGCACAAGCGAATTAATGCTGCCGCTTGCGTTGCTGCTTTCAGCGCTGATTGTCAGATTTAACGCTTCAAAATCAGCCATCGGTCTCACCGTCCTTCTTTGGGATCATTGAATTGAAGAAATCAATAACCTTCCTGCGTTCCTCTTCCTGTCTTGCTTTTTCTTCTTCGGGTGTGAACGGTATAAGCCTATACGGCTCGTCCATCCAGTTGTACGGCTGCGAGCCCTGTTTCCTGAAACCATTCGCGAGCGCCAGCGAAACAGCGTCGAACATGTACCGACCCTGAACGAACATTTCAACCTCGAGCTCGCGCTTGCGGAGCCGGTCTGCGTCCACAAATGCGCGCAAAAGGCGTGGAGTAAGCCGCCAGAACACGTCATACCCCACGCCTATGCACAGCGCAGCAGGAAGATAATCGTCAATGATTATTGATTTCAGGCTTCGGGATTCTCCGCCTCGTTCATCTCCGCTTCCTCCGCTGCTTCCTGCTCCTCGCTCTTCTTGCGGAGCGCCTGAAAAAAACCGGATTCCTCCACCTTGCGGTTGAACGCCTCGACAATATCTTTTATATTGCCGCCATTGATGATATGCGCTTCGAGCGCTTCACCGGCCTTTTCGAGCGGACAGCGCATGCACAGCGCGACATACGCGCGAACGGTAGACATGATGTTTTCGCTGATATTGGTGATAGGCGCGCCCATATCCTCCATCTTGCAGACGGTGTTAAAGTTGAGGTCTGCATCCTTGTAAAACTTGCCGTTGATAATCATCTGTTATATCCTCCTGCTGATTTGAGATTACGCTGCCGCAGTGGGCTTAACCGCCGTTGCCCAGCCGATCTTGCCGGTCGGCGTGACATACGCTTCGATTTCGAGGTGCGAGCTAACCTCGGCGCCACCAAAGCCCAGCGGCGCGGGCTCGCAGGTGAAGAAGAAAGCGTCCGTCATATCGGGAATATAAAACTCGCACCACGCGGCCTTGCCCGCCTCTTTGGCAGTCTTGTAATCATCAACAAACTTTGCCCAGGCGGTCTTGAAATCATTGTTCAGCGAAAACTTGATTGCCAGCGCGCCGCCGGTATCCTTCAGGCCGTTGATGTACTCCTTCCATTCCGTCGCATCCAGTGGCGTAACGTCGATGTTTTCAGGCGTCGGGTTCAGCGACGGCAGGCTCATGGCGCGCTCGATCTGCGTAAAGGTCGTGGGCTTCGTGCCCGCGGTCGCCTCAATCGCATATCCGAACAATACGCCCGCAGTGGAAAGGGAAATTGCACCCATGTGTATTACCTCCTATAAATCATTACTTCGTTTGCGGCTCCGGAATAGCTCTCGCCAGCTACGCCGCGATAGCTGCAAGTGATTACAAATACGGTCGATTCGTTGGTGCCAAAGGTGTAATGCTTTGACCCACGATAAAAGCCAAGGCTTAGCATATGCGCGTCAATAGCGCCTGCAATTTCCTTGGCTTTTTGTTTTTTACCGCTTGCGTCGTTGGTGTACACCTCTACGGTGTACCTCATGTTTGCGTGATGTTCGCCCTTTTCATCGAGCGTATCAGTAAGCGTTGAATTGGACGATTCATAGATCATCACGCATGGGAAGCATGGCGGCGTGTTCAGGTGCATGCTTCGAACCGCTGATTCGTTCAGTTGGAACTTGGTTTTCAGCATCTTCGTCACGCCGTCAATAATAATATTCTCAACGTCGATCACACCTCAAACACCTCCCGCACGACCTGTTCAAAATTTGCGCGCATGGCCTCGACAGCCGCAGGAAACGCATTCGCTGGTGGATTGCCGCTCGTGCGCACGACTGCGCCTTTCTTTCCATAGTGCATGACAGTACCAAGATTTCCGGGATCGCCAACATACACCCATGACGGCTGATTGCCCATGCCTTTGCCGTATGTACCATGCGACGGCGCGCCGACCTGCCCGGCATAATCGCCAAGCGGATAACTGCTGCCTGTGCCAAACTCAATAAAGCCCAGTACAGAACCGCGCGCAGACAGCCTGCAGCCGCCCTCCATCGGCTCCAATGATACGCTTATATCGTTTGTACCGGCATAAGCGGCGGCGGCGTATGTGGCGTCCAGTACGTCCTTGCCGATCTCTGCAAGGCGCGTGCAAACCTCGGTGCACTTCTGGTCAAACTGCTGGACGTAGTTTTCAATGCGCGTAATAAACGCACGCAGCCCTGAAGCGTCGTTCATACTAATATTGACGTTCATTGCGTGTTCACCCGCGCGATCGCGATCCGCACGCCGTTAATGGATCTGGCGATACGCTTCACTACATAATCCGGATTTGGCGCGTTAAGATCGTCTATCCAGAGCTGCGCGTTTTCGTCCATGCCAAAGTCCGTATTCGCGCATATCACGCGGTCATACTCCACGCTTGCGCCAAATGCGCGTTCGTTTGCCTCGCCGGTTGCCGGTGCGATGTTTGCAAGTGCCGACAGCTTTCCGGAGTATACCGGCGTGTGCTCGCCCGTCTCATAGCCGTCAGGATCGAGTACAGGTACAACGGTGCCGGTCATCAGCCGGTACTTAAACAATTGCTTATTACGCTCGAGCATTCTCATTTGGGCACACCCACCCTTGGCACGACTTCACTCAGCAACGATTCGGAAATCCAGCTCGATTCATAGGTGCGCTGCACGCCGTTTTCGCTGTGCGAAAGCTGACCTTCTGCGCCAATCTTGTTGTACATATCCATTGCTATACGTAGTTGAAGGTCGGAATACTGTTCCGGCATTTCTTCATCGTCGCTGTATCCGAAAGGGAATCTGCGTGCCATTATTGCTGATTCGGCTGAATTCAACAGCTCAGCAAGCAAATCCACATCCTGATCGGCGCTCAGCCGTAGCCGAAGTTGCAGTTTTTCAATGCTTGTCACGACAGATTCCCCCTGTCAGATCAAGCGCCGGCCGTCACGGCCTTGGTGAACACCGGCGCGGCCTCGGAACTGGAAATAGCCACAGTCTTCACCGTAGACGGCGCAGTAAAGCTGGTCGAAATGCCAGTCCATTTGCAATGATACCATTCGGGGCCGTGGTCAAGACCGACCTGTCCGAAGAGCTGATACTTCTCGCCAGCGCCGACCTTGGCCAGCGGTTCGAGGAAGAAGTTGCCCTTGCCCGGTACGGGCTGGAATACCGGCGCGACTACGTCCATGTTGCACAGCATCGCAGAACCAGCCGGGATATAACTGCCGAGATACAGGTATACAACGCCGAGTGGCGTGATAACGCTGGACAGCTGAATGCCGTTCACTTCGCGCGCAGCAGGAACGATCGTCAGACCGTTGGCGGCTGCGTCTGCATTGATCTGGAACAGCGTAGTCGCGTCGCACCACAGCACGAGGCCGGTAGTCGGCGCGTTCGCTTCGTAGATCTTTTTCATGCCGTCGGCAATATCCCACAGGCCAAGCGGCTTGCTGTTCATGGCAATCTTGTTGGTAGTGATCGCAGTCAGCATGCCACGGGTCTTGTTGATGGTCGCATCTGTAGTCGCCTTGTTGTATGCGCCGTTGATGAACGTGTACTCCATATCTGCGCGCACCTTTTCCATCTTCGCCGCAACCTGAAAGTCAAGCTCATTAAGCGGATTCGCCTGCTGGTTGGCGATGTTCGTGCCGGACAGCGTGCCCATATTGGACATTTTGCCGTAAGACACGCCGACAGTCTCCTGGAACATCTGGGTGACATTGGTCATCTGTGCGCGCTTGGTCACAGTCGCGTCAGGCGCGGTAAGCGATGCAGTTTCGCTGATCGCAGGCTGCGTGCCGCCGCCGGACGTGTAGCTCTGGCCGACTACAAATTCAACACTGTTCGTAGTCTTGGCGCGACCGCCGATCATCGAAGAAAACGGGGTCTTGGTATTGCCCTTGTTGAAGAGCTGACCCGAATAATTCAATACTTCAAAACTGGTAGCAAAGGTATCTGCCATATATTTAACCTCCGTTCGTTAAATGGTTTGCTGTTGTGCAAGGCGCGTATAATACGCACTTGCGATATTGTCGCCATGTTCAAGCGCCTCCTGCGCTTTTGCGGCAAAATCTATGCCGCTGCCGTTCCCGGAGGCGCCTTCGCCGGGCTTAGGCGTGCTCTGCAAAAGCTCGCTTTTCAGCTTTGCCTGCATCGATTCCTGGTGCTTGGCAAGATTCGCAAATACCGTGTCCATCTTGCCGTCCGCAAACGCGACTGCCGTTTCATCAGCCAGCTTTTTGTCAAAGCCCAGCCCGATGTAATCCGTCGTATATTTTGAAATGGCGCGCTCGCGGCGCAGCGTATTCAATTCAGTTTCCATTTCCTTAAACTTCTCGGCAGTATCGGCGTCCTTGCGCTCGCTTTCGCCTAGTGTCGCGGTAAACTTTTTCTTGTATTCAGCCGCTTCACTGGCGTACTTGTCAGCTACGTCTTTTTTGACATAACCTGACAGGTCGATTTCGTGCGCAGCTACGAGCTTGAGTTGTTCCTCTGCGCTCATGTCTGCTTTGTACCCAGGGATCTTGGTTATATCGAGTTTCATTTTTACCTCCTGCGCTTGTTGAGGCTGATCTCCCAGCCATGCTGCGTTATTTGTTCGGCCTTCTCTGGCCGCTTGCGCTTTTTATGGTCATCTCCGACCTATGCAAAAGCCGCATGCCCATGTGAACGTGCGGCTGAATGCCATGATTATTCATCTTTTACCGGCTTTATATAGCAACGGCAATTATAGTGTGGCTTGTCCGGCACGCGATCTATCGGGAACACCATACCGTCAAGGCGCGCGCATTCCTCACAGACCCTTGCGTCCTCCTGTGAGATCCAACGCACACGCTCAACGCCTGCGTCCTTGTATGCAGTGATCGCAGCGCGATCCTCGGTATCGATCATCGCCTGTCGCGTCTGACGGATCCATGCGTTTTCAGCCGCTCTGTAATCAGCCTCCATGTCGCGGCGCAGCTTCGCTTCAGCGTCGGCGACAATCGCTTCAAAAAACCGCGCGCGCTTGCGTTCGATCTCGCGTGTATAAACATATTTGGTCACAGGGCTGTACTCGGACTGCAACCCGTCGAGCCATTTCTCCGAAATCGCCTTTTTCGCTTTTTGGGAAATTTCAGCCTCGACAGTATTTGGCGCGGCTTCCTGAAAAGCCTCAATGAAAACCAGATAGCCGAGGTCTAGGAACGCTTTGCGATTCCTTTCCTCAAGCTGCTTATACACGCGCTTTGATTCGGTTTGTATCGTGCGCACGGGCTGATTGATATGGTCAAAATCGAGCGTCAGCCGAGATTTTTTGAAAATGCGCGTAATAACGACAATCAGCGCTTTCAGCTTGCGGTCGCCTGTTTTATACCATTGACGCATCAAGCATCATCCTTTGCGGCATTATCCGGCTCCGATGAATCCGAGACCGGCTGGCTGCTCGGATCGTTCTCTGGATCCTCATACGCCCATTTTTTCAGGTACGGCAGCGATGCCTCATAGACCTCTGTCGGATCGCCGAACAATCCGCATTGCGCAATCGCGTGCAAAGGATCAATGCCGGAAGTCAGCATATTGGTCAGCGTCTGAGATTTGCTGAGGATATCCTCGTAATTGCGGCGCGTGAACTTCATATCGATTTCGGTAATCGACAGATTCAGCACATTCAAATCACGACAAATATTCAGTACGATCCGCAGGAATTCAGTTTCGCTGCGCTTCCACAGCAACTCGCTGTCCTTAGCGCGCGCATCAGCCGAATACCAGCCGCCGCGCATAAATGCCGCACCATTATTGGACGAATCACTGCTGTTCTCACTGGCCATTGCAGGCATGCCGGTAATGGTCAGTATTTCTTTATACAGGTTATCCATAAGCACCTGCTGATCCGTCTGGTTAAGCTCCGGGCTTAGCAGCTTCAGATCTGAATCAACACCCATGCCGCTTTTAATCATCACTGCGCCGTTTGCTTTGATGGCGTCCAGGTCTTCATCGCCGTCAAACTCGCAGTTTTTAAACACCATCAGCGATTGCACGGTCTGCTCTGTGCCGTCAAGACGATTGCTCTGCAAAGTGTTCATGGCCTCAAGCGCAGTCTCGACGATCTCAAACGACCCAATACGCGAATTATTGTTGATGTACTCGATTATCGGCACGCGGCGCAGCATGTGCGGCTGATTCTTAATAATCACCATGCCACCGGCGTTTGCGGAGGCCATGTCGATTTCGTAATAGGTGTTGTTGGTGTAGACGCACGCTATTTCATGCTCATTGCCGGCATCATCGCGGCGTATCACCATGAACACGCCGCATACGACCGGCGCACCAATGCCCGTATAGCGGACAATAAACGTCTGTTCAGGGTTCAGCGTGTATACGTTGAACGGCGATTCGTCCATATCTGCGTAGTTTTTATTCGCATTAGGCAGTACCAGTCGATAAGCTACGCCGCAGATATTGAAATCGTCCGCAATTTCCTTGTCCTTCGCGGACTTACTCTCGATGTGCATGTAATCGCTGAGCCTGGCTATGCCCCTGGTGGCCTTTTTTGTGCCGCGCTTGACATACATGATCGGCTCCGACAACAGGTACGATACTTTAAAGCTGACGATCTCGTTCGCATGGTTGAGCACGCATTTATTGTTGATGTTCGGCCTGACTTCCTTGACGCGCTGCAATATCTTTTGATTGCCGCGATATACATCAAACAGATGCCGAATCTCAGCCTGATTGCGCCGGAATTCCGGCATTGCCTTTGCGATCACGTCCTTGATATTGCTGTCGTTGACCTCGGAAAAGCTCGTATATATCGGTCTGCGGCCGAAGGTCGGCATTGGTATCACCTCCAAAATAAATCAAAACCAGCGCCTTGTGAACGTCACATGTGCCACACCGCCGCCATACAGCATGTCGCAGGCCATTGCAAGGCTGTCGGGCGCGTCATCGTGCGCGTTCTTGCCGTTTTGCGTAAACATCGTCAACTCGTTCATAAACGCCCTGTACTCGCCGTCTCGGTGCGCTGCGTCCAGAAAATAGAATTTTCGTATTTCCGGCATATAATTGAGAATGCGACCGAATTTGCTTTGCGTGGTAGGTGCGCGCCGAAATGAGATGTTCAGCCGCACGTTCTCCTTGCGCAACTGCGAATCAACTATATCTGCGTATTCGTCACCGCCGTTGTTCTGCTCAAACCGTGTTATGTGCGGTCTGTGCATTTTTAATTTTGCAATAACAATAGGCCGCGTCACGGTCTTATCGCCGCGATTAAATATCACATCTGGGACATATACAGCGTCTCCGTACACATACACAAAAGGCATGCTCAGACTGTCGCCGCCGCCCCATGCAGTATCACATGCAGCTACGATCCGGTCCGGCTCACCGTCAGGGAGCACACCGTTAAAATAGCGCAGCTCTGTTTGCGGGAACATCAGGCCTTCGCGGATATATGGCTGGCCCATGTATTTAGCCCACCACGTCGCTGCATCAATCGATGCGCGCATGTCCAGATAATACGCATCGTCAAAGCCCACGCCATAGTCGTACATGAAATTGCTGTGGTCGTTTTCGTCGAGCGCCGGGAGCACCCTGAACCTGTATCTGGGATTATCCTCGTATTGTCGCTGTATCTGCCCCAGCGGATCGAACACGTTCCAGCGCGTGCCGACCATCAGCTCCAGCGCGCCCAGCTTTTTGCGATCCTTCAATTGATTCAGGTATGCGTCGTACTTCGCCTGCAAGCGTATCGGATTCAGGCTCTCTTCCAGATCCTCTATCAGGTCGTCGCAGTACAATATCCCGCCGCTGCCGATCTCGACTGCGCCGGTTAACGTGCCGCCGACTGAACGGCAGGTGATTGTTGGAAAGCGCTTGGCGTGGTTCAGGTCTATCGTTTCGTTCTTTGCGCTCTTGTCGACGATTTTTACGTCATCAAATATTTCCTGCCATGCATAAGTTTCGGTGTCGGTGATGATCGACAGCAGCTCGCGAAAGAATCCATCCGTCAGCTTATCGCTATGTCCGCTCATGACGTTTGCAACGTCCGGCCGGTTGCCCATGACCCACGTCATAAACATGATGCACAGTGTGCTCTTGCCTGTTCTTGGCGGCATGCTCACGCCAAGGAAGTCTATTTGCCCATAAAAAAGCGCCTGCAGGTCTTCTACAAGCGTCTTGAGCACTTTTCGGCGGGGAAGATAAAATTTCTTGTCCGGCTCACGATTCCATTCCAGCGCGATCAGATAATCGTCAAAGTCGTTTCTTGCGTTCATCCGGTACAGTTTGCCAAGCATGTCGTATGCCTCGCCAGACTGTGTAGAAAGCCGTCTGAGCGCTTTGCGAAGCGACTTGTTGTATTCCTGCGCGCGCTCTTCGCCTTCGTTGTACAGCCCTTCCACGCACTGGAAAAGGATCCTCGCAAGCTCTATGCCGAGCTGATCTTTGGCTTTACTCATGCCTTTTTCAAACACTTCGGCGTAGTTGCTCATGAAAAGGCTCCTTTTTTATTTTTTTCGGTGGTTGAGGGGTTCACCCCGCCTGAGGTACGCACAGGACAACCCCCCAGGGGGTGTGGAGGCAGGCAGGCGGAAACGCACCGGTGAGGGGGCGGGATCCCCGGCCCGCTGAATGCCCTGCACCGCCGGAAAGGATGGGGGTGCATACGCCTATGCAGTGCAGCAGCATCAGCAGCACGCCCAGCAGCACCGAAGCATCAGCAGCGGGACACATCTATGCGCAAAAGAATCCTTTAGCGAAGAGATGCTGCAGAAATGCACAAAGAAAACGCCGTATTGTGTACGGATTGCACAGTGCATATCATGCAGCCCCAGCATCAGCGCCATGCGGGGTGGATGGCTGCATAATCAATCATCCGGCAGTGCATCTAGCCTGCGCTGCAGCTGATCCGCTGGCAGCTGTGATGCATCCTGCCGGGGGGTGATGGTGTAGTCTACCACATCCTGATAGCCGTAGTGGTTTTTGCCGATAAATATGCCGCAGGGCGGATTGATCTTGCCCGACTGCATAGAGTATTCCCACAGCGCTTCCAGGGCTGTATAAGCCCTTTTGATGGCGTCCCTAGTATCGGGAGGTACATTGTACAGCCCATCGCCCTGCGTCCTGCTAGACCCTGTACGGATGTCCCACAGTCTGCGCCTATCAATGCCTAGGGATGATGCCATACCCACTACGCCAGGCCGTATGCTGTTGGCCTGGCACAAGGAGAAGTAGGCATCAATCCGCTGCTGTACTGCATCTGCATCATGCAGATCTACAGCTGGCCAGTGCATGATAGCTGTGATCAGGGGGGATACTGCATCATCTATCTGTATATCATTGGCAGCTATGTAGTTGTTGGCCGTGTTGTGCAGGCCGCTGGATTTGCGGCGGCGGACCGGTGCAGCCGGTGCCGGTGCGGTTGGCAGCTGATCGCCGCCGGTGGTGGTGGTTGCCGATGCTTTGCGCGGCATGCTTTGCCGCCTCCCTCCGTGGTGGATTCAATCCGTGCTACCGATGCCGGGACCAGCCGAAGCCGGGCCGCCATCGTGCAGGCGCAGCAACAGGCCAGCGCGTACGCCACGCGCCAGCCTGCCTAGCATGATGATATCACAGATTGCCGCTGTCCGCAACTGGACAATTACTTGATTTTGCTGGTCATTTTTCAATCCGTGCTCCCCGCAAAAAAAAGTTTTGGAAATATCCGAAAAGGTATTGACATATGTATATACATAGTGTATAATAGTATCAGAAATCAGGGGGAACACCCCAACAAAACGCGACCGCCCGCACCACCGGGCAGGAAAGGAGAAAAACCATGAAGATCACCACCAACACCACCAACCGCCGCACCATCGACACCCACAACATGCCCATGCATGGCCTGCGCAAGGCAGTGTCTGCTATCCGCTGCTGGGGCGAATACGACCGCGCCGCCGAACAGGTGAACTACGATCGCCGTACCGGTGAGATTTGGACGGATACCGTAATCGGCGACAGCTGGGAAGAATACCACGATTCGCAAATCATTAATGTCGGCGCGTACTGTGGCCGTGTGACCATGCAGCAGTTAGCGGACGGCATCGCGCACGCAGTAGATATGGCCGACCAGCGCGCAGTATGGGGCTACTAAAATAGCCCTTTCTGCGGCCTTTGCAAAAAAACAAAAACCGGCTGCGGCACCACCCACAGCCGGAAACGGAAGACCACTCGCGCTACCACAGCGCATCCAACCTCTCCGCATCTGTGATTATAGCACGGGTGCGAGAACACGTCAAGCTATAATCACAGGAGGTATTATTATGTTGTACACCATCGCCACCAATGCCACTTTTGACAGCCGCGAAGTAACTTTTGACGGCAAGCCCGCCGAGGCCGTGCGCGCCGCACTGAAGGCACTGTGCATGCGCTGGAACCCCAAGCGCGCGCTATGGTACGGATTTGCGGCCGAAGACGAGATCAAAGCCGCGATCCAGGCCGCACAGCCTGCGGAGGAGCCCGCGCAGATCGCGCAGCCCGGCTATCTGGGGGCAACCGCCATCAGCGGCGCGAAGGCAGACCGCTATCTGCACGGCGCAGAGCTGGCCGCCGCGATCCGCGCCGACATCAAGGCCGCCGGAATCAAGGGCGTGTCCGTCCGCATCAATGGGCGGGGCACTGCGGACGCGATCACGGCCACGATCACGGCCACGTCTGCCGATCTGGTGCCGCTGGCGGATTACGTCGCGGACTATCGTCCGGCGGGCCGCAACTGGATCGATCTGGGCAACGGCGAATCCGTACCGCTGGCGACGTATTACGACTGCTGGAACGCACAGGCCGCAGGCCATGCCGCCGGGTATATCCCGGAGATCCAGCGGCAAGCGGCGGAAACAGAATACGGCTTTTCTGCCCGTACTGGCTGCCACCAGATCAACCAATACCACATCGCCAAATACACGGAGTATACCCCCGCGTTTCTGGCGAAGCTGGATGCGGTGAATAACATTATCGCCAACTATAACTATGATGACAGCAATGCGATGGTGGACTACTTCGATACCAATTTCTATTGGTATCTCAACGTCAAAATCATATAAGAAATAAATAATCATGACTATTTATAATCAAGGAGGAACAAACATGGGATACAAAGCGTTTGAACCAGGCATGACCTGCCAAGGCAAGCAATACGCAGAGAACACAGTATTTGAAGAGACCGGTGCGGACGGCTGCTGCCAAGCTGGCGTGATGCACTACTGCGAGGAACCGCTTGATTGTCTGGATTATTATCCACTGGTGGACGACAAAGGCAAAATCACCGAGTTCGCTGAGGTCGAGCCGTTGGCGGAAGTACTAAAAAAAGGCAACAATCGCGCGACCAAGAAACTGCGCATTGGCGCGAAGCTGCCCCTGAAAGATTTAATCAACGCACAGGTTGATATCCAAATGGAAAAAGACAACAACAAAATCGCCGCATCCAGCTATGGGAGCAAGCTCGCCGCCTCGGGCGATCAGAGCAAGCTTGCCGCCTCCGGCGGTTGGAGCGATCTCGCCGCCTCGGGCAGTGAGAGCCAGCTCGCCGCCTCGGGCGATGGGAGCAAGCTCGCCGCATCTGGTGGTGGGAGCCAGCTTGTCGCCTCGGGTGATGCGAGCAAGCTCGCCGCATCTGGCAACTATAGTCGGCTTGTCGCCTCGGGCGCGAATTCTGTCGCTGCGGCAATTGGTAAGGATAGTATGGTTTCCGCTTCGCTCGGCAGCTGGATTGTCCTTGCGGAATACGACGAATACCTAAAGCCATTGTGTGTGCGCGCAGCGCAAATTGATGGTAAAAAACTCAAACCGAATGTGTTTTATACGCTTAAAAATGGCGAATTTGTGGAGGTATAAGAGACAGACATCATGCTTGCATTTTTGATTCTTCTGGCCTGCGCCGCGCTGATTGTCCAGGCGGCGCAGAAGAAACCGGTACAGCGCCGCGCGGTTGTCTGCGCCAATGTAGCACCCACGCAGGCAGCAGCGCCCGACCCAGACGCAGAAGCCGCAATCATTGCGACATGCGACTACGCCGCCGCACTGGTGCACAAGGCCGACCTTGCCAAGGCCGCAGCAGCAGACGCGCGCCGGGAAACCGACCGGCTGCACGCAGAATTGGAGCGCGCATACTCCGACGCACGCCGGGAACACCTTTCTGTGGAGCTGACCGCCGCCGAAACGCTGTGCGCGAAGCGCAACGCCGAAGCCATGCGACTGTACGCCCAGGCGGCAGGGTTACACCTGCGCGCAGGGAACATCCAGCGCCAAGCAGAGAAGCGCGCCGCAAAACGATAAGAAAGGCCGCTTTCTGCGGCTTACATAAATGACAAGGGGAGAGGTACAATGCCCAAACAGACACCCGCAAATGCAGCATGGATGAAAGCAAATACGACCAGCGTATTTTTGAAACTGACAAATAATACAGACAAGGATATTCTGCACAAACTCGAATCCGTGCCGAACAAACAAGGCTACATCAAACGTTTAATCCGCGAAGATTTGGCGCGGGAAAACAGCAAACAGGCTGGGGAGTGATCCCTAGCCTGTTTTTTTTGCGCCGCTATGCCGCGTCATCGTCGTCCAGTGCGCGCCCGATGTAATACAGTGCGCGCCCGTGGATATGGTACACACTATCCAGCTCCAATTGCAAATCGCCCGCGATGCGCTGGAATTTCCAGCCCAGCACATATCGCCGGTGCATGACTTCGCGCTGCCGCGCAGAGCGCAAGCCGTTGATGAGTGCAAGCGTTCTGTCCACGGCGGCGGAATACTGTTGCACTTCTGCGGTCAGCCGGTTTTCGATTTCGATTAACTTGGCCGTCGCGTCAGCGCGAGAATCCCCAGAAAAGCCTGGCGCGCTGGTTGTGCACTCCCGCAATACAGACGTGATGCGCGTGCGCAGGCTGTGCAGGCGCTCGATCTCGTCCAGCGTCGCGTCCAGCGCGCGTTCCAGGTGCCAGACGTTGCCCAGCTCCGTTTTCGCCAGCGCCACATAGCGGTTTCTGGGTTTGTTGCCGTGATCGTATCCGTTCATTTATTCGTCCTTTCTGCGCCCTCCGAGCGCCGAAAAAAGATTCGCGATTGCCGCCACGATCAGCAGCACTCCCACCACGGCCACGCCGAACGTCAGCAGCGCCGCCGCACCGGTCAGACCGTAGCCAATTCCAAGCTTGAGATAAGCAAGCATGTTCATTCCCTCCATTCTGCGCCCTCTAGAACGGCAGATCGTCGTCATCCGTGACCTCGGTAAAGCCCATCTGGTGTGCGCTCTGCTCCGCGTGCGTGTTCTGTGGCACGCTCTGCGCCTGTTCTGCGACTTCTGCGCGCGAGGTCAGGAACTCCACATTGTCCGCGATGACCTCCGCTACAGTGCGTTTCTGCCCGTCCTGCGCCTGATACGAGCGCATCTGCAAGCTGCCGGTCACGGCAACCTTGCGGCCCTTAGCCAGGTACTTGGCGCACAGCTCCGCCGTCTGCCGCCATGCGACGATATTAATAAAATCCGTCTCGCGCTGACCGTCCGCGCCCTTGAAGCGGCGCTGCACCGCGAGGCGGAAGTTGCAGGTGCACAGCCCCGATTGCGTGGTGCGCACCTCCGGGTCGTTGGCAAGATTGCCGATCAGATGGCATACGTTCATTGCTCTTCCTCCTTCACATCGCCAGTTTTTGTTGTTCGTCTTTCTCGCGTTCCAGCATAGCGCAAATCGTTTCGTGCTGATGCTTTGGGCAATACAGCCGCTCCATGACCGTTTTCTGATGCTTTGAACCCTGCAGCAGCTGCTTTTTCTGCGTTTCGGCAAGCACAACAAACCTGTCGTCGTTGATGCTGTACTCGCTTATTATCACCGGCGCGGTCTGTGCGCACGCCCAATCAAAAAACGTCGCGTGATCGAATTGCACGCCGTAACAGTTTGAGGTGCAGGTGTACGGAATATCGCAATACACCACTGCGTCCGCATGGATTTCAACGTCGCGATAATCCAGGCCTGAGATTTGCAGGCTTTGCAGCCTTTGCAGCCTTTGCAGCCTTTGCAGCCTTTGCAGCCTTTGCAGGCTTTCCAGGCTTTGCATGTTTTGCAGCCTTTGCAGGCTTTCCAGCCTTTGCAGCCTTTGCAGCCTTTGCAGCCTTTGCAGGCTTTCCAGGCTTTGCATGTTTTGCAGCCTTTGCAGGCTTTCGTTTAACACCGCCCACGGGATATTCAGATCCGGCATGATGCTTTGCATTTTACAATAGGCTTCAGCTGTCGGTAAAGCCCACTGCGATGCGCTAAAATAATGACCGGCCATCCCGTTTGTGCCCAGTAGCTTGTCGACATCCGCCACCGTGTGCCCGCTCGCCTTGAGTGCGTCGCGCATGTATTGCCTGATTCCTGCCGTTTTGACACGCATAACATCTCGTCTCGTTTTTCCTGCGTCTATGGACCCGTCTCCATGCAAGCGCATTTCGACATTGCATTCGGCGCAAAGTTTGCGCGTCTGCGTTGACAGCTTTTCAGTTTCTGCGTTCAATTTTGCAAACTCGTTTACAAAAGCCCGCCACGCGGTCATCCTTTTAGGGATTGTTTGTCCAAATATCAACGCATGCAGCCACTTTTTGAACGGCTCGATTTCCTGCGAATAGAGATAGCCTTCGCCGTTGTTCCCAAAACTCCAGCACAGGCGCACGTATGCGTCCACATCCTTGAGCCTGAAAAAGTCTTCGCGGCTTATCCATTCAGGGCGGGATATGGTCGTGTATTCTCCAGCTACTGCATCCGCAAACAGCTTGGGCACGTCGCCGCGCATGTCGTTGGCGATGATCTTTTCCCATTTCCCGGAAAGCAGCGCCGCGTGCGTGACCGCGCATCCGCCGCAGAACAGATCCACCAGCGTTTCAGCGCGTGGTAAATGCCCGACAATCCATTCCGCAATCGCGTTTTTACTGCCCTGGTACGGCAGACCGTATCGCTGCGCCATGCTATATTTTGTCCTCCTGTGTGCAAATTACATCCCAAAACGCGCCCAAGAAATCCGCCCATTTTCTGAATTCATCCGCCGGCGGCGCTGCTGCAAAGCAATCGCAGGGCTTGCTTTCCGGCTGCTTTTCCCGCAGCCGCCGTTCCATGCGCTCGCGCTTGCTTTCCATGATTGCGTGCACCTTTTCTCGCTCCCGCGTGTTCAGCACCAGCATGGCCAATTCCCACATCACGCCCACGTCAGCTAGCTCTTCAAGGTAGTTGTTCGCCGCGTCGCCCTTCTGCGACAGCGGCATTTCGTGCTTCATGTCGCGTACCTTCTTCAACGCCGCCTGCGCCAGCTCCGTGCATTCTTCCGCCAATTGGCGGTAGAGATAATCCGGCTTGCAGCTCTCGTTAAGCAGCCTAAGCAGGGTTGTACTGTCCGTCATCATGCATCCTCCTATCTTACTGGATGTAGTCCAGCTTCTCGTCGATGTCGCGCGGGATATTATCAGCCCATACATAACTGTTTTTGCGCATGTATTCGTTGTAGGTGGCCGCCGTACGGTTAGCCCGCGCCCGCGCCTTTTCTGCCCATTCCTGCTTTTCGGCATTGGCGCTGTCCTTGTATTGTCTGTAGGTCAATACGTCGGATTGATAGGACGCCATCATGGCACGGCAGGTATCCTCCACGGATTTCAGTAGGCTGTAGCGTGATTCTTCGTCGATTTTGTTCACGGCATAATCGATCTTGTTCTCCAACTTGCGCTCAGGAATAGCCATATAGGCTACTCCCACGCACGCCGCGATAACAACAATCGCGATCAGGATTCCTCTTGCGGTGCTCATTCTGCCACCTCGTATTTCAACACCGGCGCATCGACCTCGACCGGGATGTCCGTATACAGGAACTTTCCGTTCCATTCAACATAGTCGCCGTCGGTCGTAAAGAAGAAAATACCACTCACATTTTCGCCATAGGTGCCATCAATGCCCGCGACTTCGCGCTCAACGACCCCGCCGTTGGCATAATATTTTTGTTCGTATGCGGGAAATAGATAAGAGTTGAGTGACGACACTTTGCCATCCACCACAAAACGACCCGCCACAGCGCCGCTATCTGTGAAAAGGACAATATAACCCAGCGGGCGGTTCACCGCACAAGGCAACGACATAGCCTTTTCACGTTGCCCATTTACCCAATAGGCACGCTTGATTATATTGTAGCGCTCAAGCGAGTATTCAATATCCGTAGGCACCGGTTGATTCTCCACGATGCCGCCCGCAGCCGCCTGTGCAGCCTGGATCTGAATGTTCTCCTTTGATTTCTCATATTCGCAGCCCGCCAGACAAACAGCCATCATGCAAACCAGCAAAACACCGCATATCGTTTTCTTCATTACTGTACCTCCTATCCAATCTTTGCAAGGTTCGTCCAGTATCCGTAATGGATCATCACATCAATGTACTTCTTCGCCAGCTCCACGCCGCTGATATTCGCCTTGCGGCACTTGTCGCCGTCATAGATGTCGTAGGCCATCCTGCCGGGATTCAGCGGCGTTGGATGTGCCGCATATTGTATGGTGTAGCCCTTGTACCTGATCTCGTCTGCCATAAGTCAACTCCTTTCTTATGTTGCGTGTTATGTTAGTTCTAAAAATCTTGAGACTAACTTGCGACTAACTTGCGTTTTTGTGTGCACTATTTTAATTACCGACCTGCGGCTGATTACTCAGCCTCTTTCCAACACAGCAAAACCCGTCATGCTTTCCGCAGAATTCGAACACCTGTTCTGTTTGGCAGTTCCCATGTACAACGTCGCTATACTTCCCTGCATCTGTCCACGCCTCGTATCCGCCGCCGTCGCGGCACTCCGCCGCCACGCCGAGGCAACAGTTGTCCCGGCCGCCGCCAAGGTCGTACAGGCAGCCCGTGCAGCTCTCAATCATCCTACAGCCCTCCTCATGCTCACCTCGCCGGTATTTGTCCATATCGCAACCAGCGCGTCCTTGGTCACCTCAAAGCGGTACATGCCCGTCGCACTATCGAACGTAAGCTTGTCGGTCTCCGCGTCATACTCGGCCCCGTCCAGCATGGATGGCATCAGCAGCGTGCCTGCCACGCCGCGCAGCAGCGTTTCACCGGCGTTGCCGTGCTGCTTTGCCACCTTGGCCAGCGATGTCGGGCCAAACACCGGCCGTTCGACGTGCTCAGTTTTCGTCCGCCGGTCTGGCTGCATCCCGGTCATGAAATCCTCTTCAAACACCATTGCTAGCCTGCACACGCTTTGATAGGTCAACTGCTCGCTCTTTTGGGTCCGAAACTTGGTAAGCGTGCGTTCCAGTCCAGACGCATGTGCGAAGCCCATGCGCCGGGCGATCTCGTATGCCGGGAATGTATCCAGCAGCCTGTTGATCTCCTGAGGAGCCGCGAGTCCCTGCCGGATCTGCGGATCGTAGTCGTCCAGCGTGTAGCCAAGCACCGACAGTATGCACTCCAGCACGCAGATCTGGCGCCCCGCGCAGCCCGCGTCTCCGTGACGAACGATGTTGTACACCGGGCCCTCGCTCAAGCCCACCATGCGCGCGAATCTGATAACATTGCTCCCGTTTTCGTGCACATACTGCTTGATCGCGTCGCTCAAGCTAAATTTCGGTCTGATCACCGCTGTCCGCCGCCCTTCAGCCCGAACCACTTGCGGATCCTCCTAAACTTCCGGTCAGCCAGCTCGCGCGCGTCCTGCCGCCCCTGTCCGGCGCGTCGAAGCGCCGCCTGCTGTTCGTCGTGCGCGCGCTTCCACAGCTGATACTTTTCGCAGCTCGCATGACAGCCCGCGTCATTGCCTATGGTACGCTCCGTGCACTGGTAGCACGGATGTTGCTGTGCTCGTGTCACTTCCGCAGCCTCCCTTCGCTCTCGCGCTTGCCCTCGTAATACTTGCGCCACGCAAGCCAGTTGTACATGTGCGCCAGCACCATGCCCAGCGCCACAAACCCAAACGCCGACAGGATCGTCATCGTTAATCCCCCCCTTAGACCTCTTCCCAGATGAACCGGCCTGCGCCGGAATTGCGCCACTGCCCAAGCCCGCGCAGCGCGCCGTAGTCCAGGCATTCGCGGACGATCGGTTCCATCTCGTCGGTCAACATCAGCACCGTAAATTCGCAGGTGCTTCCCGCAGGCACGGTCTCGCTGGACGCAAGCGCGGTGCGGCTGCTGCTCGGGCCGTCCGTACGCAATGCGCGCTGGCAATTGCCCAACTCGCCGTTTACCGCAATCGGTATGCGGCGCTCACGGACGAACAGCAGGCCGTCCACCAGCTTTTTGTACGCCTTCGCCTTGCTGCACGCCGTGCCCGGCACGCGCCGCAGCATGCCAATTGAGTCCTTGAACATGCCGCGGATCTGGTAATCCCAGAAGAACGGCCTGCCATCAGGCAGCTTGGGGAACACCGTCGTTCCGGCGTTCACGGTCTGCTCAATGCCGTTTTCGGCGATCTCTTCCTCGCGGGTTTTCGCGTCCGGCGCGTTCGCCGCGATGAAATCCGCATAGATTTTGTTGCTCGTGGGTGCCATGCCAAGCGCGTCCTCGGTCAGGGTAAGTCTTACTCGCATTTCCTTCATGGTGTTTTCCTCCTCGTGTTTTTGTTCGGGTTCCGTGTCAGGTCAGCGCGTGGCTGCTCTATTCCGTGTCAATACGGCTCGGTGCATTTCCGTTGCATCTCTCGTCAACGCGATTCCCTCTCAATGCGCAGCTTCGCGATGCTATTCAATTCCGTTGCAGTGCGCCTCAGTGCAGTGCTCATCTTTGCGGCTCCGTGTCTGTGCATCGCCATTCGATTCCGTTGCGCCTCAAGTTAATTCCTTGCCATTCCGGTTCACATCAACGCTTCGCCTAGCCATTCCGTTGCGTTTCGAAGCGAATCCCAGCTATACCATTCCATCTCCTTTCACCGCTATGCCGTTCCGGCTCAAATCGTCTCTCCATGCCACGGCACGATGTCGATCTCCACCCTCGGATCATCGCGATCCAGCCGCACGCAGCTGCCGTCATGCGCGGCCACGACGCGGCAATTATCATCCGCCAGCACCCCGGCGCGCACCAGTATGTCGCACACCGATTCGAGCAAGTTGACCAGATCGCAGCGGCGGCGCGTCGGCATGTAAAACACGCATTGCACGTTCACCGGCGTGTCGATCTGCTGGCAAAATTGGCGCTGAATCTGTCGCAGGCAGTCGGTCTCGTAGCGCTTGTATTGCGCGCTCGGCTGAATGAACGGCCTGCCGCTGCCGGTGCGAAGGATGCGCTGGCTGTTCTTCTTCGTCACCGGCGCGCCGCGCAAAATCAGCTTAACCGGACGCATCGTCTGCACCTCCATCGCCGTAGTATCGCTCCAAGTCTCGCCTGGGGTCAAAATAAAAGCTCTCGCCGAAGTCCTCCTCGGTGTATTCGCGTTGCTGGTAATCGAACCTCGGGTTCTGCTTTTTCGCTTCGGCGCGGTCGCGCGCCGCCCAGCTGCGAACCGATGCGCGCCAGTCTGTCATCGGCGTCATGCCGACTTTCCAACCCTTTGAGGCGTAGAAGTCCACAAAGCGCTGCGCGTCTATCGTGACCCCCGTCTCCCGGCAATAATTCAAAATATCGTCAACGGTGGGTGGGGCAAAGCGCACGTGCGCGCTCGTAACTCCCACCCCAATAAAAGATTTGTCAAAATCTTTTTTGGGGTCTTTTTCTTTATCTTCTTCTCTTTCTTCTTCTGCAGCGTGACATTGCGTGACATCATCTGTGACTGTCACGTGACAGTCACGTGACATATTGCATTGAGCTTCAAGAAGTAGTTTCTCTTGTGCGCGCTGCTTCCTCTTGCGATCTCGGTTATTCTCTCTAATTTTTTCCAAAGCCTCGATGTTCTGGTGCTCTTCCCAGCCAGAGATGAAAAGCATATCTTCGTTTCTGCTTATCATGTTGAGGCGTTCCAGCGCTTCCAAGGCGAGCTGAATAGTGCTCAATTCAAAACCAAGCTCATCGGCAAGCATTTTGGGCGTATATGGGATATTTTCTGTGAGGAAGATCATTCCACCAGCATTGCAGCGTCCCGCCATTGTGAGGAGCATGACCCATATCAGCACAATACTGTTGCCATCGGGAAGCTTGCGCAGATGCTTGATCTTCCTGTTGTCAAACATATCTGTTGTTATTTTGACCCACTCAACGTTTTTCGCCATAAAGCCCTCCTCAGTCATCTATCCCGACATGCTGCGCCCAATGGCGGATGAATACTCCGCTTTCGCCAAGGCTCGTGATGAAGTCGGCGGAAACCAGCTCGTCCAAATCGAGATTATCTGCGCACACTTTGTTGAGCACTGCTGCCGGATCGCGCACAACGCCCTCATCATCTGCGGCGAAGCAGAGATGGAAATACAGCGCCTGTGCGTTGGGCGTGAGGCGGCTGAAAGAATACCGCCCCACGACCTCACTTGAGATTGTTGT
>ERZ1034928.398-NODE-398-length-21331-cov-9.391333_pt1 | contig 21331 bp, 42 predicted proteins | sample MGYA00520627_ERZ1034928 | MGnify/ENA primary metagenome ERZ1034928 (study PRJEB33766, sample SAMN09781755) | gut metagenome | biome: gut microbiome | host: Homo sapiens | place: Madagascar | study: EMG produced TPA metagenomics assembly of the PRJNA485056 data set... | reverse complement strand
GCGATACCGTATGAGGGTAACATGGCTCTCGTGAGCGGCAAGTATTACATCGAGAACAACGTGACGTACCTCTGCAACCGCGACACCGTCAATCCTGTGTACAACAAGCTGAGCGAGCTTGTGGGAATTTACGTGGAGGTTGTGGAAATATGAAAGAGGTCTTAATGATAATTTTAAAATGGCTCATCCCTGCTGTGTGCGGCGGTGTGCTGACGTGGGCGGTCACGTACATTAAGCTCCGCAAAAAGCGTGACAGTGCGCTTGAGAGCGGTGTACAATGCCTGCTCCGCGCTGAAATCATCCGTAACCATGATAAGTACATCGACAAGGGTTTCTGCCCCATCTACGCGAAGGAAGCTCTCAAACGCGCCTACGCGGCTTACCACAACCTCGGCGGCAATGACGTTGCGACACAGCTCTATCATCAAGTGATGGACTTACCGACAGACCCGCCGCACGACGGAGGTAACGCGCAGTGAAAATGAATCTCCCTTATCAATCCGGCAAGGTCACGCTCACATCACATTTCGGCTGGCGCACGCTCAACGGACGGCGAGACTACCACAAAGGCGTAGACCTCAGCGGCACTGACAAAACGCTCGTTGCACCTTGTGACGGAGTGATAGGCTCGTCGACAATCATCACGGACAAGAGCAATCTCACATGGCAGTGGGGCAACTACATCCGCATTGACACGGCTGACGGACTTAAGATTTTCATGTGCCACATGGCGGCGCGAAAGGTCAAAGTCGGGCAAAAGGTCAAGGCGGGGGACGTAGTAGGAATCGAGGGCAACACCGGCTACTCCTTCGGCTCGCACTGTCACTTTGAGGTCCGCAAAAACGGTGAATCCGTAGACCCTACTCCGTATCTCGGCATACCTAACGAGTGGGGGCAGTACGATATCAAATCCGCGCCGAAAAAACCGACAGTGTATAAGAACAGCTACGACAAGGACGGAATCACATACACCCGCGCGAAAGACTTTGCAATCATCTATCACGACAAGGACAAACGCAAGGGCGGTGTGAAGAGATACATCAACGGCGGCTTCTTTGCAAATTATCGCTCGGAGGACGGCAAGGTGTACACGCTCCCTGTTGCAAATCTCGCCTGTGATATCAAGGACATTCCGGCGGCGGCAAAAGGGAATCTTTTTGAACACGTCTACGGCAACCACCTTGTGTACAGTATCGCCGACAACGCGACGAAGCAGTTTGCGGGCAAAAAGGTGTCAACACTGCTCGTGCCGTACTCCGGCAAGCCGACAATCGAGCGCGTTGACAAAATCCCGTCAGGAATCAAGTACGCCGTCAGCGGAGTGCCTGTTGTGGCTGACAAAAAGCCTGTCGACATGAGCTACGTCAATGCGGAGGGATGGGACGGCTCCACCACCTACGGCACGTCAAGAAATATGCTCGGAATCCGAAACGGCGAGATATGGGTGCTAACACTCAAAACCACCTCGGCAAATTACATCAAGTCCGGCGAGGTTTGGCGAAAGATACAGGGTGAAGGCTTTGAGGACGTTATTGCTCTTGACGGCGGCGGCTCGTACATCCGTGTCGAGGGAATCAAGAGACGGTCAACGGGCGGCAGTCGTGCGGTTAACAATATTATCGCGTTTTAACGCATTAACTAACGCATTAACGGACTGTTTAAAACTAAACTCAAACTAAAATCATGAAAAAGAAGGATGTTGAATACTCAAAACGTCAACTGTCTGCAATTGTGAAGCTATGGTTTGCGGGTGCGATTTTCGGAATGTGCTATCTTGTGGTGCAGCTGATAATCGCTCCCGACATGGCATCTCTTGATGGACTGCTGACTTACATCGGTGCTCCGATGAGCTGCGGCGTGGTGACATATCTCATCAAGTCGGCGATGGAAAACCGCGAGAAAATCAAACAGGAATATCACTCCGATTACGGAGAGGAAGAAATAACCTATGAAGATGAAAAAGGAGAATAGTATGGAAAAAATCAACTGGAAACAGAAGCTGACCTCGAGAAAGCTGTGGGTGACAATCATCGGTATCATCATCGGTGTGGCAATGTCGTTTGGCGTTGGTGAGAGCGACTACGGCGAGATTGCGGGCAAGGTTGCGGGCGCGATTACGGCGATATCCTCAATTATCGGCTACATCTACGGCGAGAGCAAAGTTGACGCGGCGCGGATTGACGCGGAGGGCGTAAAAAGCATTATCGAATCAGCGGAAAGTGAGGACAAGGAGGCGTAAAGATTGACGGAGCACGTGCGGCAAAAAAACGCAGTGCAGGAGATAGACGACACGGAGCTGATATCCTCGGCTATCGACAAGTGCAATCTCCGACCGGAGTATAAGCGGCTGCTCAAAATCCTCTATGTGGAGCGCGGGTGTCTTGAGGACGTGTGCGAGGCTGTCGGGCGCGATTACTCGACGGTGTCAAAGTGGCATAAGCCGGCGCTGATGCGGCTCGTCCGTCTCTTGCAAAAACAAGGCAAAATCTCTGTGAAATAAACGCAAAAATATCGAAAGAAAAAATCTCTCTACGATGGTACAATGGTATCAGTAACAGAGAGATTTTTGTTTTGGAGGCAGTATGGCATACAACTTTGGCTACAACACAAATCCGTACTATAGCGGTTACAATCCGCAGATTCAGCAGGCACAACCTCAACAGACCGCACCGCAACCGCAGATACAGAGCGGATTTATCTGCCGTCCGGTCACAAGCCGTGAAGAAGCACTCGCAACACCTTGCGATTTTATGGCGGCGGGAGTTATCATGCCCGACATGGCGCACGGCATGATATATCTTAAGAGATTCAACTCGCAGACCGGCGCATCGGATTTTGCGGATTTTGCATACACGCCTCCGACAGCTCCGGCTAAGGACACAGCGGACTACACACCCCGTGCGGATTTTGACAAACTTTGCGCAGCTTTTGCCGCTCTCCAATCGGAGGTGGAAAAAATGAAAAATCCCACTAAGGGAAAGAAAGAGGTAACGGAAAATGCCTAATATCAATCCCGCAATGCTCGTAATGCAGGCTCTCGGCGCGGGTCAGCCGCTGAATAACATCCTTAGCAATCTCGCAGGACAAGGGGCGCAGTACGCAAAAGCCGTCGAGCTTATCAAGGGCAAGGACGCGCACCAGCTCCAGACCATGGCACAAAACATGGCGAAAGAGCGCGGTATAGACATTGGTGATTTAATGCGCTCACTCGGTATCAGCAAATAACAACAAATATAAGCAAATGTCAACAAATAACACTTTCCTTTTCGGTTTGACTGGAGACCTGATTAAAAAACTGTCCAAAATTTAATTTTTGAACATCACGCGAAAGCGGATGAATAAATCGAAAAGGAGAAAAAACATGGGCAACGAACTTTTGACAGGTTTCCTCGCAGGTCAGGGCGACAGCAACCGCAACGATGGCGGATTTTTTGGCAACGAGGGACTGTGGGCGGTAATCATCCTCGCCATCATCTTTGGATGGGGTCGTAACGGTTTCGGTGGAAACGGCGGCGATTCCTCGGGCATGGGCGCACTCCCCTACGTAATGGCGGCAGGCACTCAGGGCGGACTTACCCGCGCAGACCTCCAGAGCGAGTTTGGATTCAACGGACTTGAGAATTCCGTCCGCGGCGTACAAGAGGGACTTTGTGACGGATTTTATGGACTTAACACATCCATCCTCAACGGCTTCCACGGCGTTGACAACGCGGTTTGCAACCTCGGCTATCAGACACAGCAGGGATTTAACGCAAATAACGTGGCTATGATGCAGGGATTTAACGGTGTTGAGAGAGGACAGGCGGCTCTTGCGACACAGCTCCAGCAGTGCTGCTGCGACAACGGCAGAGCAATGGAGCGCGGATTTGCCGATGTTGGCTACCGCATGGCAACCGACACTTGCGCGATTAACACCAACGCCGCTAACAACACTCGCGACATCATCGACGCGATGAATAGCGGATTCCGCGGCATATCCGACAGACTGACGGCGCAGGAGATAGCGGCGAAGGACGCGCAGATTGCAGCGCAGACACAGAGGATATTTGGACTTGAGCTTGCCGCATCACAGCAGGCGCAGAATCAGTATCTTGTAAGTCAGCTCGGCTGTAAGGCTCCCGTACCCGCATTCAACGTTCCGGCGCCTTGGCAGTACGGCAACTACGGCTGCAACTCCGGCTGCTCCGGCTGCGGCAACTATTGATTCACAACTCCGGCTCTAAGCCGTGACCAACTTCGGGGGAGCGGCGTACCGCTTCCCTTTTGATTTTTTTGGAGGTATAAAAAATGGCTTGTACTAATGTATGCAGACTTTGCCCGCGCTTTATCCTGTCGCAGTCGGTGTCTTTTACCGGCGGTAACCTGATAATCAATCTCCCGGCGGGCGCGTATAACGCGGGAGAAAAATATTGTATCGTAGTCGCTCAGGCAATTCCGACGGCGACGACAATCAACGCTCCCGTGTACGTCACAATCGGAGATGGCACTACGCTATACCCGCTGACTAACCGTTGTTGCGCTCAGCTGACCGCTTGCTCGATAAGGACGCGGACGAGATACAGCGCGGTTGTAATCACCACACCGACGGGCGGCAGCTTTAGACTGCTCGGCAGACCGGCTTGCGCGCCTAATAACGACCTGCGCTCCATCAACGGCACAGCTCCCACCACCACAACGGGAGGTGAGACCGTATGAAAAGGATGAATCCTAACTGGCTGCTCATGATGTCAAGCGGCAAGGACAAGCGCAGTGAATACGGTGACTATGACAGACACGAGCGCGACTATGACCGTGACCGCAGGCAGCGCGATTATGACAGATATGACCGGCGCGAGGATAGATACCCCGAGTATGACCGCCGCCATCAGCCTGACTATGATGAGTACGACGGCTACGGCAAGCGCGACTACTACGGCGAGCACGACATGAGAGACCGCCGCGATTATGACGGACGTGAGCGCGAGAGCTACGGCAGACGCGGGAAAAAGCACGACAAGTTTACCCGAGAGGACGCGGACGAGTGGACGGAAAAAATGAAGAACGCCGACGGCTCAACCGGGAGACATTGGAATTTTGAACAAACGGAGCAGGTGAGACGACAGCACGGCTATGACTGCGACCCCGCCGAGTTTTACGCCGCGATTAACATGATGTACTCGGACTATTACGAGATCGCAAAAGATTTTAACGTCAACTCGGTTGATTATTATGCTAAGATGGCTCACGCCTTTCTCGACGACAAGGACGCGGGCGAGGGCAAAATCGCAAAGTACTATGAGTGCATAGTGGAGTAAAATCAAAAGAGACGGTTTTAACAGCCGTCTTTTTTGTTGCGGTTTTGTCTATAGACACAAAAATAAATCAAAAAAATCAAAAGAAATTTATATTGACAAACCACCGAATCGGTGGTATAATATAATCACAGCAAGGGAATAAAACAAATCGAAAATTAAGAGGAAAATAAAATGTTTACAAAAGAAAGAAGAGCGCAGTACAACGAAGAAAAGGCAGTCGAGTATATTAGACAGTACAACCTCCCGGAAATCACAAAGGGAACAGAAAAGCAGATTGCATACGCCGAAAAGCTCCGTAAGCTCTGGATCATGGAGCCGGACGTCAGAAGTGACGTTGAGAAGTATATCGCAGCGCAGGAAAGACTTAACGACAAGACGGTTGACCCCGCAGTTAGAGCAGCGTTTGAGGAAAGTCTCCAGAGCCTCGCGGATGCCGAGTGTGGTGGAGATAAAACAAAAGCGCTTGAGTACATTTACAAACAGAATCATGTACTCACAGTACACAAGGTATTTACAGCAACAAACGCCGGCGAAATTATAGACGAGCTGAAAGGCTGGGGCTATCGCTGGTAATAATATAAAACAAAAAAAGAAAAGGAGTAAACAAAAATGACAGTCACGGAAGCAAAAGAATATTTTGAAAAAAACAAGGTTGTATACGGAATCAGCGCGGTCAACGGCAGAATCGAAAACTCATACAACACCGACGTTGAGAAATTCCGCAGTTGGGACGCGGCAATGAGCTGGTACAAAAAAGAGCAAGGCGCATTCCGCGAGAGATGGTTTGTGACAAAGACCGAGGCACGGAAAGCCGTGCGCGACTATGACCTCGCCGATCCCGACGACTGGAGAGTTGAGGCGGGCAAAAAGTGGGCGGCAGAGCGCGGCTGGTAAAAAAGCGAGTCGACCGAGCGACTATAAACAGGATTTAGGCTCGGTGCGTTCCCTCCACCACGGAGGGAGGTATCACAAATTAAAGGAGAGCAAAAATGAAAATACGTATTACAGTCAGAAGAGACAGTATCTGCGAAGGCGGAGCTATGGGTTATGCAGAACTCAAGAAAGAGAACGGAAAGTGGTCCTATACATGGTGGGGAGCTGACGAAGACGAGCTCGAGGACTGGGAAGAAGAATTCCGCTCCTCCGCCGAAATGTGGGAGCGTTTTGAAAAATTCGACTGGTCGGAAATCATGGGCTTTGACGCCGACCCCGAATACGCTCATAAGGTAGCTGCCGAAGGCAAAGGCGACGTTAAAACCTTATACCGTCTTATCGCGACTGTGCTCGGCGACGACGGTCGAATGATTTTAGACGCCGACTGCCAGCCCGTTGAATTTATCCTCGCGCGAGCGTGGGAACGTGACGAAGCTCGTAAATACTGCGGACGTGGAGAGAAACAATGATTGATGAACGAGAAATAATCAAAATATACGAAACGGAACGTGGAAACGTCAATACAACTGCCCGAGAGGCAAAAGTAAGCTGGCAAGTGGTTTGCCGTGTATTAATCACCAACGGAATCATTCCGCCGGGAAAAGCCGAAGCTGTGGCAGAGCTTGCCGAAAAAGGCTATAGCCGAGCAGAAATTGCGAAGGAACTGGGAGTCAAAGAAAAGTCCCTCAAAACATTTTTGCCATATGACCGACACTCGTATGTTGTCGGTGAGAAAACATGGAATGCGGAGAAAATCCGTAGATGCCGAGAAAGGAAAAAGGAGAAAAATGAAAATGACAAAAAATGAAATCGAAAAAAGACTCAAAGAGATGCGTGAAATTCGCGATAACGCCTTTCCGGGGGTTAACTACCTTGTTATCGACGGAAAAGAAGTCTCATGGAAAGATTTTAAGGAAGAATTCGCAAGACTTATCAAAATGCATATGGAAATGATGAAAAAAGAAGATGGCTGGTATTATTGGACTCCTGTCAAAGAGGTATTTGTCGAAAACGGCAAGGTTACAGTCGGCGTATGCAGAGGTTTTGACGGTCCGAATCTCATGTTGGTCTATAAGATGGTGAGGAAATCATGGGATAACGAAAGAGCGAACTACTCCGGCAAGACAATACAAAGCGACGAATGGGGCATATATGAGAGAGTGTTTGAAGGTGCTGCGCCGGAGGAAATCGACGAAGGTAAATATCAGCTCCGCGAGGTATACGACACAGGCTCGTGTCACGATCTTGAGGAAATTTACGCAGAGCTAAGGAGAGAAAATGAAGCTGATTGATTTTCACAAAGATTTAATTTTGGCGTCGGAGTGTGAAAATGAAGAAAAATACCTCAAGAAAAAAGGAATTGAGGTATATGAGGAAGACAATCCGCTCCATGTTGCACTTAACACGATCTGGGAGCTTGCACACGACTTTTGCTTTGCACATATCCGCAAAATTAGCAAGCTGACGCAAGCAGAATTTTCCGCTCAATACGGGGTGCCGAAAAGGAGCGTGGAAAATTGGGAGGCAGGAGTTACAGTCCCACCAAGATACGTGCTTGAGCTGCTGGCGGCTGATGTAATCACCGTGCCGGAGGAAAAATAAATGGAAAGAGACGGTTTTGAGAACCGTCTCTTTTTGTTGCAGTTTTGTCTATAGATACAAAAAATAAATTGAGAAAATCAAAAGAAATTTATCAAAACCTATTGACAAACCACCGAATCGGTGGTATAATATGATCACAGCAAGGGAATAAAACCAAAACAAAAATCAAGGAGAAAATAAAAATGAAAATCAACACAAACGAATATGGTGTCTCAATGAACAACTTTGAAATGGGTTTGACAAGAGGGATTGAAATAATTGTAAATGAAGACGAATATCTCTGCGATATCGACAAGAACAGTTCGGCAGCTTTTATTACACTATACAAAGCGGGGGAATCTAAGCACTCAAACTCGGCGATGTCAGTGTTTGTTAAGCCTAAAGCGTATTTGATGAAAGACTTTTTTGAAAATTTCGCTGAAATTGCACGCGCTCAATTTTGGGTAAACAAATATAAAGCTGACTTAAAGTGAGAACAAGACCAATCGCAGAACATTGTAATTAAATAAAAACAGAGCGGGTTTACCGCTCTATTTTTATTACACAACCTATCGCGCTTTGCTCATATATCATATATATGTGTTCGGATAGGCTCGAGTCAAGCTCCCCACAGCGGGAGCTATCCGAACCGGCGAGGGATTCGGCGTCACGGATTGCGTCGATATGCGTTATCGACTTTGCACCTTTGATGTTAAAATAGACTATAATCTTATCATCGTAGAGATACACGCATTGTATCAGAGTATTAATCACGCGCCCGCGGAAATCCTCGCTCAGGAGGTCGCCTGTCTTAAAGGACCGGAGATATCTCTCGACCTGCTCCGCGCTGACTGTGTGCTGCACTCTCAATCTCAGCCGTGCTATATCCGACTCGATCGCCGTCAGCTGTTTGTCCAGCTCGTCCGCCTGCTCGTTGAGCTTGTCAATCACTCGCTGACTTTTTGCCTGTATAAATTTTGCCGTCAGCTCGTCAAGCTGTTTGTTCAGCTCGTTTTGCCGGCGCTCCGCCTCTTTTAACTCGCTCGTGTCTGCTTCAGATTTTGCAAGCTCTTCCACTTTTGCCGTGATCTCTTTTATTCGCTTATCCGTCAGCACGTATTTTAACGTCTGCTCGCAGATGTACCACTCAATAAAATCCTGCCGTTCAGCTTTTTTTCGGCAGGCTTTTTTCTTCTTGCGTCCGGGGCAGGAGTAGTAATTGTATCTCGTGCCGGTCCTGCTTGTTCCCGCGTCTCCGACCATCGCTTTACCGCAGTATCCGCAGTAGAGCTTGCCGCAGAGCGCATAGTGAGTGTTTTCGGATTTTCTGCCGTAAAATTTTGCGCTCGCTTTTAATTTTTCCTGTACTGCGTCAAAAAGCTCCGTCGAGATGATGGCAGGACAGGTGCGCTCGATGCCCATGTACTCGCTCACTCCGGTGTAGAGTTTGTTGTGCATGATGGAGTCGAGTTTTTTGTAGTCAAACTCATTGCCGTTTTTTGTTTTGAGTCCGCGCCGGTTAAGCTCGTCCGCTATCTCTTTTTTCGTCGCGCCTTCGAGATATTTTTCAAAAATCATTTTCACTCCGTCAGCCTCGGCGGGCAAAATCTCCGGGCGGCGGTCGACAAGCTGATAACCAAATGGCGGTATGCTCGTCCACAGATTTTTACGCGCTGTCTCTTTGAGTCCTCTTTTTGTGATGGTTGAGAGTCGCCGCGAGTACGCCTCGTCCATTGCCTCGTAGATTGACTCCAAAATTATAGCCTCGTCTCCGTCTCCGACAGTCTCGGCAGTTGAGATAACACGGACGCCGACCGCCGACAGCTGTTTTTTGTAAATCACGGAGTCATAGCGGTTGCGGGCAAATCGGTCAAAGCGATAGACGATAATATAAGCAAACTGCTGCTTTTTTGCGTCCTCTATCATGCGCAGAAAATCGGTGCGCTCCTCAACCGACGTGCCGGACTTTGCGCGGTCAATGTATGTGCCGATAATCCTGTATCCGTGGAGATCCGCAAAACGGCTGCACTCGCGGAGCTGACCGTCAATTGAGTTCTCCGTCTGCTGGGTGGAGGAATAACGTGCATATATAACAGCGTTGAGCGCGTTTTCCGGTGGGACTGATTTTGTTTTTTGAAAAGCCATGTGAAAAACCTCGGAAGAACACCAGTTTTGACAACGTTTGTCGAATGGGTTGACAACGTTACCAATATTTGGCATAATATAATCAAATAAAAATAGTACGTGACCATTGTATCATTAAGGGGGCAAAAAATCAATACGGGAGGGCGTAAAAATGCAAAAAGAAAAACTTTTGAAAGAGATCCGCGCGCTGCTTGAGCTGTGCGACGAGAGGGGGCTTAAGTTGGTGAAGCAGCTGATACTCGGGATTTTGCAAAAGCGCAAATAAAAAAGAGGGGAGTCAAATCCTCTCTTTTGCGTTATACGAGGTCGCGGTAATACTGGTCCTGCCATTGGTTGGTTGCTATCATGACGAGGTCGATTATCGCGCAAATTGCAATCACAAATGGGACTACGATGGTCCAGCAAAACAAAATCATAAGCGCGAGATAAACAAATCCGTTTTTGCGACCGAGATAAATGCGGTGTATGCCGAGGCAGCCGAGGAACAGCGCGAGAAGCACGGCGGTTGTTTTGCTCTTATAGGGGATGTGGTTTTGCTCGGCGAAGGCACGTTTTGAAATCTTATCGTAGCAGAGAGGGCATATCAGCCGACCGTAGCTGTCGCGGTGCGCTCCGATGTCGCAAGTCCACTGTTGGCACATGCTGCATCTCTCCGTCGCTACGTTGTGCCGGTGGAGATGGCAATAGTGTTCGCCGTCTTCTCGGTCGGGAGTCTCCGGCAAATCCTTGATTCCCGCGATTATCAGGATTGCGCCAAACAACATTACTACTATCGACGACGGGACAAGCCAGTTGCGCTCGTTAATGAGAGGGACTGCCATACAAAGTCCGTACACCCCGACCGCCGAGATTATTGCACCGATAATAATTTTGATTTTCGTTTTCATAACATACCTCAAAAAATAAAAATAATAAAGTTTCTGTCCGACCTCATTATAGCACAAAAACCGCAAATTGCAATAAAAAAGAGCAAAATTAATTGCTCTCTTTTTTGGTTGTCTCGGCAAGCCGGTTGATAAGCTGCTCGAGTGCTTCCCACTCTTCCACGGACATTTTGGAGAGAGCGGATATCAGGCGCTTTTGAAATGTGTCGTCCTCCGTGCTTAGCGTTTCGCCGATGAACTGCGCGATTTGCTCGTCACGAGAGAGGGCATTAAACATCTCGCCTTCGCCTGTCTCAATCCAACGGAGCGACACATTAAACGTTTTGCTTATCTGTTGCAATAGCAGCGGTTTGGTAGTCGCATCAACGATGTTTAAATCGATGTTGTTGATAACGCCGCGGCTCACGCCTATAGCCTTACCAAAGTCCGTTTGACTGAGTTTTAGAGATTTTCGTAATTCAAGGATTCTTCCGTTGATGGCAAAATCCATTGCATCACCTCCCATGAGCATATTATACCACATTTATTATGCATTGTCAATGCAATTTTAAAATATTTATTTTGCAAAAATGCCTTGACAAAGCATATATAATGTGGTATAATGCAATCACAAGGCAAATACAATGTTTGTTTTGCAATACTAATGCAAAAGGAGAAAAATAATGACAGAACGTGAGAAGAAAGCACTTGATGCAATCACAAAAGCAATACCCACACTCGACGAGTTTTCAAAAGGTTTTCTTTCGGGTTATCTTGCCGCAAAGGATGAGACGACCGAAAAAAAGACCGACAAGAAGACCGAGGACGCGGAGGAGACGAAAAATGACTGACAAACCGACAGTGACCGTGGGAGACCTCGTTTGCGTCGGATTTGCGGCGGGAAGAAATCCGGACGGGACTTTCAATGGGTCCATTCCGCTCTTTCGATGCGCCGAGCCGACGGAGGACGACTTCGACGGGTTGACATGGGACCAGCTGACCACGCTTTTTGACGACCTTGTGAGAGAGCGCGGAAAGGTGGCGGAGATTTTGGAGGACGCGGAAAAATGACTAAGAAAACGGTAATCAAAATCACAGAGACGGAAAACGAGGTTGCGCGATTTGCGGAGCAGTACCACGACGAGGCTGTCCGTGAGAGGGCAAACTCCCTCCGTGCGGCAAAGTTTAGCGATGATGCGATAAAGAGCCGGATTAACAACTACCGCTACAGATGGTACAAAGGCAACGAGCATTTTGCGTATGCCGGCAAGGAGTATCTCCGCGAGGTAAAGCTCATGCTTGACGCCTATACGGTACTCGCGCGGGAAAGGGGGCTGATTTGATGAGAGGGCTGGCGAAAGATTTGTATTGCGTGCTGCTGTTGCTGTGCGCGTTGGCGGTGGTCGCGTTTGTCGAAGAAGCACCGAAGGTGGCGGCAATCATGGCGGCGGTGCATGGCGTACTTGTGGTTTTGGCATATCCGCTCGGGGTGTTCCGCCGTGACGATTGAGGAGTGCAACAGCGCGGCATACCGCAGATTCCCTGTTATACACGACGGTATAGTCTACACGAGGATTGTGCGAATCACGCGAGTATTTACATCGGACGAGCTGCTTGTGCGCGGTTATCCTAAGACGTATTACGTAGTTACTTTGGCGGACAAGTGCGGACACAGCTTTACCGAGGCAGATCCGGCTAAGGTGTTTTTAGCGGACGAAAATCTGCGGCACGAGCTGGGAGAAAAGAAAAATGCGGCAGATGAGGATGAGACCAACCTGCCGCGAGAGTAAGTGCGCACGAAACACTTACTGCTCTATTATATCATATTAACATCACGTTTGCAAGGAGCAAAAAATCATGGACAAAACAAAAAAGATGAAAGATGCGGTTATCGTGCCGCGAAAACTGCTCGGAGAAATCATGCTCACGGGCAATGATGAAAAAAATGAGATACTCTGGCACATACTCAAATACGCGCTTGACCTTGAGGAGACGGACGCGCGATATCAAAAATACGAGGACGCGATTGCACGGGCGAATACGGTCCTCGATAACAAGCCGAAGCTGACCGACGAGGAGTACGAGCGGATAATAAACCACCTCAACGAGCGCACGGGTAAGAGATTCCGTTCACAGACCCTTGAGCATCGCAAGTGGATGGACCACCCGATAAACGAGGGCTACACTGTGGACGACATGATAAAGGTGATCGACATCATGTGCGACAAGTGGCTGCCCGAGGCTAAGATGCACCAGTACCTCAGACCCGAGACGCTTTTCGGCAACAAATTCGCGGGATATCTCAACTCGTCGGCTATCGACAAAAAGGCGGAGGAAAACACGAGCTTTTCAACGGACGACTTTTTCGACGCGGCACTTGAGAGGGCTTACGGAGGTAAGATATGAGGTGTGCAGCGGCGGCGGTGGCGTACTCGCGGAGGAAGAACAGACTCATGGAGGAGTACGGCATGTGGATGCTCGAGTGGACGGACACGGTTTTCGGCGTGACGCTGCGCGAGGAGTATGGATTCGGACACAAACGCCTTCAGCGATTTTTTGACGAGAGCCGCGGAGGACTTACGGAGATGGTCGCCGACTATACACCTGAGAGGGTATACGAGGACAACGGCAAAGGTCGGCGCAAGGGAGATGAGCGGGCGCGGCTGACGGACGGCATCGAGACTACGCAGACGGTGCTTGACCGTGAGCTTCGCGCGATTGGTTTTACCGATTGGGAGCTGGTCGCGCTTGTGCCGGAGGACAGATTCGACGCGGCGAAAATTTACCGAGACAAAAAGTTGCGGACTGCGGCGCACTCGGCAAGGCTGGCATGGTACACGGTCAACGGCAAGCGGGCGCTCAAAATCTACGTCGCGTCAACGCTGCTCTATCTCCGCGATGAGTACAAGCTCGGAGCGGGACGGCTTGAGAGACTATACAACATAATCGCGCCGAAAATCCGCGGGTATCTCGAGAGTTTTCTCGTAGCCGACCTCGCGGAGGACGGGCGGATGAAAAAACAGCTCGATGAGCTCCACGCGGTGTTGGAGCTGCACGGGATAGAGATGGTCGAGATGCCGGACGAGGACAGTGTGATGATACGCGCGGGCGCAAGCGATAAGCCTGTCACGGCGGTGGCTGTCGGAGGTATCGCGGATTTTGACGAGATTATGCAGGACGTACACAAGCAAAACATGCGGAGGATTTTGAGGTGATAGAACACCTGGGCGACATAACAAAAATATCCGGCAGGACGGCTCATCCTGCCAGAGTAATAATAGGCGGCTCACCGTGTCAGGACTTGTCGGTCGCGGGAAAACGCGCGGGACTGGACGGAGAACGGTCAAGCCTTTTTATGGAGCAAATCAGAATTATAAAGGAGATGCGTGAGACATATGGAAAAGAATACCCAAGATACATGGTGTGGGAAAACGTCCCCGGAGCTTTTACCTCAAACGAAGGAGAGGATTTTAGAAAAGTCCTCGAAGAAACGGTCAGAGTCGCGGATGAAAACGCCGTTATACCTCGACCTCCGCAAGGGAAATGGCGGACAAGCGGCTGCATCGCGGGTGACGGATTCTCCGTTGCTTGGCGTGTACTCGATGCACAGTTTTGGGGAGTCCCCCAGCGTCGCCGTCGAATCGCGCTTGTCGCAGATTTTGGAGGAGAATCCGCTCCCGAAATACTCTTTGAGCGAGAGGGCGTGTCGCGGAATACTGCGGAGAGCGGAGCAGCGCGGGAAGAGATTGCCGGAGATGCTGCAGAATGCGCTGGAATCACGAATCGCGGAGCTTACACGGGAGAAATAACGGAAACTCTCCGGGCGGAATCACACGGTGCGTTGCCTATGGTCGGCAGATGGGATGTGTCGGCGGGATTTTGCGATGGAAACTCGGCGGATGCGCGGTCGGTTGGATTTGAGGAAGAACGCTCACCTACGCTGAGAGCGGGTGCTATCCCGGCGGTTTGCGCGGTCGATAACCACGGGGCGGACAGCAGAGTTGAGTTGTCGAAGGATGGCAATGTACAAACGCTGACATCGCGCATGGGTACGGGCGGCAACAACACTCCGTACATCATGAGGCAGACCAAAGCGTATGGAATCTGCTCTCAAAACTCAAACTCCATGTTATCCGGTAATTCCGACAGCGGCATATATGAGGCTGAGACGTCGCGCACTCTCGATACAAGCGGGGGAAATCCATCGAGCAATCAGGGCGGGATTGTGATTGCCGACTGTCACGGCATCGGAAGAGACGCGTTTAATCAAGGTTGCAACGCTAAGTTTGCTCCGACATTTGCCGAGGAGATTCAACCGCCGCTTGTGGCAAAAGGAGCGGGAGCGGTGCAGTGTGGATATAGCATAAGACGGCTGACCCCGCTTGAGTGTGAGAGACTGCAGGGATATCCCGACGGATGGACTGACATAGGAGCGTGGACGGATTCAAAAGGCAAACTGCACAAGGAGAGTACAGACTCCGCGCGATACAGAGCGTGTGGTAACAGCATAGCACTGCCGCCGTGGAGATTTGTCCTCGGCAGACTGGCGGAACATCTTGAGCGCGGTGCAACTATGGCGAGTCTGTTTGACGGTATAGGCGGATTCCCGCTGATTTGGGGGGAGCTTGGCAATGTAACGGTTTGGCAAAGCGAAATCGACGAATTTTGTGAAGCGGTAACGAAAGTGAGGTTTGGATGAAATTTATTGAGTTAAAAGACGCCTCGTTTTGGTCGAATAAAAACAAAATCATGAAGAACATCGGAGAGCTGATACTGGCGGCGAGTGAAATAGCTTTTGTCTCGCGACATGAAAATAACACGGACTACACAATGGTGGTGCTGCGTGGCGGTGAGCTGATGGTTAAACACCATGCGAGGAAATAAAATCAAAACTTATCGAGGAGGATAAATAAGATGATAAACATTTTGAAGGAGGCAAAAATGTTTGAAGTTAGCGAAAAGGTGCGACAGGCGGCTGAGGAAATGCGTGTAGTTTTTTTGAGCGGCGCAGTCACTCACGACAAAAACTACCGCGAGAAATTTGGACTCGCGGAGCAGGTGCTTAACAAAATGGGGTACATCGCACTCAATCCCGCAGTGTTGCCGGACGGACTTGAGTACGACGAGTATCTCCGTATCACGCTTGCTATGCTCAACGAGGCGGACGGCGTATGCGTGTTTAACGACTGGGCGGAGTCAAACGGAGCGCGTGTAGAGATAGAGGAGGCACTGCATAAGGGTATGCCGATTGTGAGATGGGCGGACTTTCAAAAGATTTATCTGTCTGCAAAAGCGGAGCTTGACGCGCTCGACAAACCGATCAAGGTGACTACCTGCACGGTGTGCGGCAAGCTTATTGTCAAAGGACGAGGACACAAATGTAATCGGGAGTGAGCTATGGCAAATTTTAATTACAACGAGATTCACCTCGGCGGGCGGCTGACCGAGAGACCGCAGCTCCAAACGACGGCGACGGGCAAGGCTGTGTGCCGATTCACAATCTGCGTCAACAAAAAGAGCGGCGGCAAAGAGAGGGCGGACTTTTTTACGGTGCAGGTTTGGGAGTCCCGCGCGGAGTTTGTGACAAAATACTTTGACAAAGGCTCGTCAATCTACGTAGTCGGCGAGCTTGTCAACACGCAGTGGACAGACCAGCAAGGGGTCAAGCGATACGGAGTGCAGGTCAATGCGCGAGAAGTACATTTTGTCGACAAAAAAGCGGAGATGCCGACCGAGCAGACAGCGCCCGCAGAATATCCGCCGCCGACGGAAATGCCGGAACTCGCGGACGAGGAGGAGCTGCCATTTTGAAAAGCGCGGATTTGATTGACGCCGGAAACTGGATAAGACCGCAGGAGACGATGCCGCCGAAAGACACTCCGCTTATCCTGCTTGTCAAAGTTGCGGAGACGGGCGGATATAATCGCGACGAGAAAATCCGAGTACACAGGATATGCCGCGGAACATGGGGCGGCGCTGTCTGGCACATCTCATGGGGATTTGGCAAGCATGAGACCGTGCCGGAGTTTACGCGGATTGGCAGACCGGACGCAGCGGTTGTCGGGTGGAAAATAGAAAAGGAGGACGAGGATGAACAAAAATAATGATGTGAACTATGGCTTTGACAACACATTGTGCAGTGTTGACGTCGGCAGTCAAGTTGCGGACGAGATTGACATTAATCGTGTTTGCGAGGAGATTGATAAATCAAAAATCCGGTGGATTGACGCGCGTGAAAAGCTCCCGAAAAAAGGCACGACGCTTTTTGGTGGCGAAATCTACTTAGTGGAGCGGCATGTTTACGTGCCGGACTGGGCGGGGGACGGTTACAAAGAATACAAGCGTGTTTGTCCCGCTCGTTATAGTGCGGCGCAAAAAATCTGGCATATACGCCTCGGCGAGGATACATTTGATTACTGTAACGCGCTTATAGACAAGCTTGAGGTGCCGCATTGCCTTGAGAGCGTACCGAGATGGGCGTATGTACCCGGCGACAAGGAGGACGAGGATGAAATGTGAGCTGCCGTATAAAATCGGAACGTTTATCAGAGCGAAAGGCAAAATAGATGGTGTGCAGATACTCGGCACCGTCGCGGCATATGAGCTATACGACGACGGCTATATGATATGGGTAAGCGGGTATCGAGAGTCAATATGCGGAGTATTTCTGCCGGAGGACGTTGTGCCTCTGACGGATGAGGAGATTTATGAGCTGAAAAAAGCGAAGAAATACATAGATGAAGAGGTGCAGGAAGAGACAAACAAATTTTATGCGTTTTCTCCGCCGATGCCGAATCCACCGTGCGCTCGAAAATACTGGGAGGATTTTGAAGAGAAATGAGGTGTATAAAATATGGGAAGTAGTTTTGGTGATTGGATAAACATCGAAGAAAAGATGCCGAAAGCCGAAGAAAGAGTGCTCTTGCATACAGTGAGCACCGTGCGCGGAAAAAAGTATGAGCATATCACGATTGGTATATATGAGGACGGCAAAATCAACGAATATGACAGTAAATACTGCTGGGATGACAATGGCACGGATTGGTATGACAACGAAGATGTAGCAGAGGATGGCGAAAAAGGCGAATTTATCGTGCCGAAAGGATGGTGGGAAGTCGGCGTGTATAGTGAGGTAATCAACGGGATTGACGACGAAGTCATAACATGGATGCCGTTGCCGTGTACGGAGGAGGCTTGCTAAAATGACACGCAAACGTTATATTAAACTGCTCATGGGCAAACTCGACCTCAGCCGCAACGAGGCGCGTGACAGAGTTGCGAGATGGCAAGAAACAAAGAAGCAACTCGACGACTTTAATCATGACGCCAAAAAGCGAGGAGAAAAAACAGTGCTTTGGGATACCTCATATAAGGCTGCTTATGACAGAGACGTGTGGTGTTATATTTATGTCCAAAAAAGCATTTTGAAACTTAAATTAGAGGAGAAATTTAAATCATGGAAGACATTGAGATAAAAAGCTGCCCGTTTTGCGGCAAGTGTGTGATGTGCTCACCGGACGAGCCGCCGGAAGATGTGTGTGACTGTCCGGAGGCGCAACACAAAAGAGAGTCGGTGATGCGTTTTGAAAAGCTCAAGACTGCAATCGAGACATCGTGCGGAGAGGGGTGCGAAAAACTCTATCCTCTGCACAAGCCGCTTAAAGAGGAGCAATTAACCGCCGTCGTTGAGATTGCGGCTATGGTGGCAAAAGAGCTGCTGCACTCCGCATCGTTGGTGCTTGCCGATGGTACATCGCTCAAAATCACGGGCGGCAAGGTTGAGCGCAAGGCAAGCTCAAAGTACAGCGAGTCAATTTAATTCCGTTTTGTTGTAACTTTTCAACATTATATATAGTCCGCAAAAAAATCTCGGGAGTCGCGTCCCGAATGCGGGCTTGTATGGAGTATTAAGTAATCAACCATTGTCGGAGTGCGTCGGAAGGAGACGGATATGAGAGAGTATGTAAGGCAGCACATCACGGACTGCGGGGACTATGCGAGAGTCAACCTCTATCCTGTCAGACCCGTCTCCCGTAAGCGCGGCGCTAAGAGACTGCCGACGTCAGAGGTACAGGAGAGACTTAACGCGCAAAACTCCGCGCACAGGCTGAGCGATTTAATCCATGTGAATTTTACTCCCGACGATATCGCGCTGCATTTGACCTACTCGGATGAGCATAAGCCGGAGACGGTCAAAGCCGCACAAAGACAGGCGTATAACTACATGCGGCGGCTTGGGCGGTTATGGTCCAAAAAGACGGGCGCGGACAAGTCGGCGTTTAAATGGATCGTCGTGACGGAGCAGTCCTCGACCGGACGAATACACCATCACGCGATTATATCGGGTGGGTTGACGATGGAGGAGCTGTCGGACAAGTGGGGCATAGGTCATACCTCAACGAGGACGCTTGAGTTTGATGAGACGGGACTTGTCGGATTGGCAACGTACATCACAAAATCGCGCACAAGCTATCGCAGGTGGCAGGCTTCAAAAAATCTGCAAAAGCCGGCGATAAGAGAAAACGACTACAAAATCCGCAAAAAAGACGTGCGCTATATCCGTGAGAATCCGCAGGACGAGTGGTTTGTGTCGCAACTGCACGACGGATACTCAGTTTGTCCGGGGTCAATCCATGTGCAGGATGAGTCGGCGGTCGGCGGGCTATTTGTGAGCTATATGATATACAAGACGGACAACGGCATGTTTTACCGCGACAAAAACGGAATTGTCCGTCAAAAGCGAAGGAGGAAAGAGTGAAAACGCGAGTTAACGGAATCCGCACTGTACCGACCGAGGATGAGGAGCAGATTGCGGTAATGAGCTGGGCGGCGCTGATGGAGGGGCGGTATCCTGAGCTTAGACTGCTTCATCACATACCAAACGGCGGCAAGAGAGGAAAACGCGAGGCGGCTGTATTTAAGGCGATGGGGGTCAGGGCTGGTGTGCCGGATCTCTTTTTGCCGTGCGCTCGAGAGGGATATCATGGGCTGTATGTCGAGATGAAAGCACTTGATGGCAGACCGAGCAAGGCGCAGCTTGAGATGTTAAAGGCGCTGAGCGGACAAGGTTACAGGTGCGTAGTCTGTCATGGAGCGGACGAGGCGCGGCGGGTGATTGAGGACTATTTGAGAGGAGGTGCGCCATGCTCGGAGGGGAGTTATACCACGGAGACTGTCTCGAGATAATGCCGCGCATACCGAGGGAGAGTGTAGACCTTGTGCTGTGCGATCTGCCGTATGGAACAACCGCGTCGACATGGGACAGGATAATTCCGATAGACAAGCTATGGGCGGAGTACGCGCGCGTTTTAAAACCTCGTGGGACGGTCGCGCTCTTTTGCGTGCAGCCTTTCACCTCGCTGCTCGTGACGCACGGGCTAAAGGGCAAGCTGCACTATCGCTATATGTGGGTGTGGCTCAAAAACAACAAAACAAACTTTGGCAACGCGCACAAGCAACCGCTGCGGCAATACGAGGAGATTGCCGTGTTTGGCAAGGTTGCGGGCAAGTACAATCCGCAAAACACAAAGAAACTGGACGAGCCTATACTGTGGCAACCGCGGACGGGGAGTGTTTACCGCAAAAACAAAAGTGCAAGTTTGCAAATGCTAACAAACTACCCTACAAACGTGGTTGAGTTTAAAAACAAAAGCTCGTCAGCGCGATATCATCCAAACGAAAAGCCGGAGGCACTGCTGCGGTATCTGATACGCACATACACCGACGCGGGAGACATGGTGCTCGATAACACGATGGGCAGCGGGTCGACATGTGTTGCGGTGGCTATCGAGGGCAGACGGTACATCGGTATTGAGAGAGACGACAAGTACTATGACATAGCCTGCGCGAGAGTGGCGGAGGCGGAAAGGCAGGTGCGTATTGACACGTAAGCAACTTGAGGAGTATCGCTCGGTAAGGCGAGAGATCGCGGAGGAAAAAGCGCGGGTCGCAGAAATACGCGGCGGCAAATCAAAAGCGATTGCGCGAGAGATAGACCGCAAGCTCGACAGGCTTGAGCGGCAGCAGGCGGACATTGAGAGATTCATCGGGGAGATTGACGACTCGCTTGTGAGACGGATTGCGGTTGCGCGATATATCGAGTGCCGCTCATGGGAGGGAGTCGCGCGTAAGCTTGGCGGCGGCAACACGTCCGACGGAGTGCGCAAGATATGGCAACGATGGGCGGGGCGGAATCTACACTGACAAAAGCTCGGACGAGTGCGGACTGATAATCTGTCCGTTCACGTCCGCTTTTGTTTTGTAAAATATTAACAGCCGAGATAGATGGGAGGGATACACGCACGTGCGAGATAAGTTTTACGATTCTGCCGCGTGGAAAAAGAAGCGGGCAAGAATCCTTAGGCGGGATGGATTTTTGTGCGTAGAATGCAAAAGATATCACAGGACGGACAAGAGCGGCAAACCGGTGCGTGCTACGGTGGTGCATCACATTGTGCATCGAGACGATGACCCGAGCTTATCTCTCGTCGACAGCAATCTCGAGTCGCTGTGCGA
>ERZ1034928.397-NODE-397-length-21462-cov-8.079974_pt1 | contig 21462 bp, 19 predicted proteins | sample MGYA00520627_ERZ1034928 | MGnify/ENA primary metagenome ERZ1034928 (study PRJEB33766, sample SAMN09781755) | gut metagenome | biome: gut microbiome | host: Homo sapiens | place: Madagascar | study: EMG produced TPA metagenomics assembly of the PRJNA485056 data set... | reverse complement strand
TAATAAGCTTTATTACAGAAGCATCTAATATGTCATGCCAAGACACTGTTCTCGAAATTGGAGCCGGTTTAGGTTTTGTAACCGAACAGCTTGTAAAGAAGGCAGGAGAAGTCATTGCAGTAGAATTGGATGATGATGCAATAAGTGAACTCGAAAAAATTAAAACGGATAATTTAAAAATTCTTCATAAAGATATTTTAAAAACTGATCTAAGTTCACTATGTGACAAAAAGATGAAAATCGTTGCAAATATACCATACTATATTACAAGTCCGATTATTGTGCATTTGCTCGGAGAAATAGATGATTTGAACAACAAAAACAGAAATTCAATTTCAGAAATAATCCTTATGGTTCAAAAAGAAGTAGCGCAAAGAATTGTTGCAACAGAAAAAAGTCCTTCCAAACAATACGGACTTTTATCTATTCTTTCCCAATTCCATGCCTGCTGTGAAATTTTAAAAATAGTGCCAAGAAAAGCTTTCTATCCTGCGCCAAAAGTTGATTCTGCTATTGTTAAACTAACTGTTCGAAACACCCCTTTGCTTGATCTTGATGATTATTCGCATTTTAGAAAAACAGTCAAGGCTGCTTTTTCGCAAAGAAGAAAAAACATAAAAAACTGTCTTTTATCCGGAGGATTTTCAAAAGAGAGCATAATAAATGCTCTATCAAAACTTGATATAGCTGAAAATACAAGAGCCGAAAACATCTCAATTGAAACTTTCGGACAACTTTCAAAGGAATTAAAAAATGAACAAAATTAAAGTTAAATGCCCAGCAAAAATCAATTTAACACTTGAAGTTCTAAACAAAAGGGAAGATGGATTTCACAATATTCAAAGTGTGATGCAGGCAATAAGCTTATATGACTTTCTTACAGTATCTATTGAAGATTCTGACGAAACAAAAATTACTCTTTCTGGTACAAGCGACAAAATCCCTTACAATGGAAAAAACCTTGTATACAGGGCATGCGAGCTTTTTTGCCAACAGGTAAATAAAACATACAAAATTGATGTTTTCATAGAAAAAAACATTCCTGTGGAAGCTGGTCTTGCAGGTGGAAGTACTGACGGAGCTGGAACATTCTTTGCACTAAATGAGCTTACTGGAAAAACCTTAAATAAGGCTGATATTCATACCCTATGTGCAAAATTAGGTTCTGATTTGAACTTTTGTCTTGAAGGCGGTTGTAAACTTGCAACAGGCAGAGGAGAAAAGCTGAAAAATCTTCCTTTTCACCCTTTCAAACTCTCTCTTATCAAACCTAAAAACTTCGGAATTAGTGCAAAAGAAGCCTACACAAAATTCTCACAACTAAAGAATAAACCAAACTTGAACATCACAAAAAGATTTATTGACGGAGAAATATCTCTCCTGCACAACGATTTGGAATTGGCGGTGATAAACGATTATGCTGATTTACAAAAAATTAAATCCGCTTACCCTCAATCGCAAATGAGTGGTTCTGGTCCAACATTTTTCCTTATCAACGAAAATGCAAAACTCGATGGCGATTTTTTAATAATACCAAACATTGAGGCAATCTCAGACGGAGTAAAAATTGCATAAAAAAAACCCCCGATAAATCGGAGGCAAAAATTGTCTTAGGAAGGGTAGGTAAGTAGGTAATGGTTAGTGTGTAGTGTGTGTAAAAAAAGGAGTTAAAAAATGAACTCTGACATACTCTGTCAAATCTCTCTTACTCCTATATAAAGTATTTTAGATGTGTCGGATTTCAAGTTTTCTCTTTTTTGTTACAATACTTAATAGTACCCCAAAACAGGCACTATTACTGCATTTCAAAACAACAAGATTTTAGAATTTGTTTCTATCGTCTATCCCTTTTCCGAACATGGCAAAATCATACTTTACAGGATCGTCACAATCAAGTTTTTTCAAGTTATTTGTGAGTTCATATACGGCTTTTTTATCGTTACTTTTTCTTTCTAAAAGACCAAGTTCTCTCGAAATTCTTGCAACATGGACATCAAGTGGAATTAAAAGCTGGCTTTTTGAAACAAAATCCCAAACGCCCAAATCGACATTGCCATCTCTAATCATCCATCTCATAAACATGTTCATTCTCTTCATCGTTCCGTTATTTTTAGGATTTGCGATTAGATGATAAAACCCTTGTCCAACCTTATTTTCAACTCTTGAATAAAAATAATCACAAACAACATCAAACATTGAATACATATCTTTGCCGGTTTTCATGCCATAAGAAAACAATGCCTGAAGTCCACCGTCCGTTTTGTATAGCATGCCCAAAATTTTTAAAACCTCAACAATATCAACATCTTTAGCAAACCGATAATTAAAAGTTTCAAGGTTTTCAAAATTTGATTTTAGAACATAGTCAAGCGGGGCATTGTCCATTTTGTCAAAAAGTTGTTCTAATTTTTTTACAAAAACCTCTCTATTTCCGTAAGCAAAAAGCGAAGACACAAAGGCTGAAATCTCAATGTCCTCTATTCTTTCAAAACGATGTGGAAATTGAATAGGGTCATGGGTTATGAATTCTTTAATTTCAAATTTCTCAACTAATTTATCTAAATCTTGTTTAAGCATACTCAACATTATATCCTGTAAATTTAAAAAATATGAGAATATGTAAGAAAGTAATCGGATATTACATTAACAATCATTGGCAGTATCCATATCATAATCGCAGCGCCAAAAACAGGTTTGAATAAGAAGCTTAATTGGAAAACGTTAACTTGCGGTGCTGTTTTTGAGATTGTACCCAAAATTATATCCTGTCCTAAGGTTGCAAGAAGAACTGGAGATGCAATTTGCAAGCCCATAAACAAAACATTTGACGTCATTTTAATGATGTAATTCATATTCACAATTTGATCAAGTGGAATTGCAATGGCAAATGCTGGAAATATATCAAAACTTCTGATAAAAGCGTTAAAAAGCCAATAAACTCCACCTATGTTTATAAAAATTAAAACACCCATTGTCGAAAATATTTTTTCAATGAGTGAAACCTGCTTGTTACTTGCAGGATCAAGAACCATTGCAGAAGACAAACCCATTTGCATGTTTATCATATCTGCCCCAGCCTCAATGGCAATAAGAATAACCTTGCCGATAAACCCAATCAACGCCCCAACAACAACGTTTACTATTAACAATATTGGAAGATCAAAGTTTTTTGGGACAGTAACTGTCGGACTTATCACGCAGGTTAGCGAAACAGTAAAAATTAGCACAAATGAAACCCTCACAAGTGCCGGCATTTCCTTTCTTGAGAGAACAGGTGCTTGCGATACAAACCCTAACATTCTCACGAAAATTAGCAATCCCGTTGAGAAAACGGCATTCATTTCAGGAAACATTTTTACAAGTGCTGTTATAAGAGAATCCAACCTACTACCTTCCAGTTCTTATTCTTTCTAACAAATTTGCTCTCGATTCAGGTGTTTGTGGCGGTGTTATGTAATCCGGATTTTGTCTTGATGAATTTGAGATACCTCTTGATGTCCTTCTCATTTTTTCTTTAAGGTTTGATGGTTCATTAAAAACATCCTTCATTTCACCGTCAAAAGGTCTTGTGTAGTTGTAATAATCTGACGGAAGAACAAATTCATCGTTTTTTGGAATAACATTGAATGCCATTGCAAAACCTTCTGTTGTGAGGTTTGTAAGCAATCTAACGAATCCATAACCGCCAATAGTTATAACAAGGAATACCGCTAATATCTTCGGCGCTGCTGCGATAGTTTGTTCTTGAACTTGCGTTACCGCCTGCAAAATACCAACAACCAAACCTATTCCGGCTGCCGTCAATACACAAGGCATTGATATCATAAGCATGGTCATAAACCCTTTTGCCATATATTCCATCAATAGTTCCATAAGAGTTCTCCTTTAGTTATAACTGCTTACCAAGCCTTGTACAATCAACGCCCAACCGTCTACCGCAATAAATATTAGTAGCTTAAACGGTAACGAAATAATTGTTGGTGACAACATGAACATCCCAAGTGCCAACAGAATATTTGCCACAACAAGGTCAAGCACAATAAATGGTACAAATACCATGAAACCAATTTCGAAAGATGTTTTCAACTCACTTATAATAAACGCTGGCGCAACTTCCCAAATTGTAATCTCATCAGGAGATTTTGGTGCTTCTTTTTTTGAAAGCGATACAAAAAATTCCAAATCTTTTTGTCGAGTCTGTTTCATCATAAACTCTTTGAGCGGTTTCGAACCCTCGCTTATCGCAAGTACAATATCGCCGTTTTTCTTATAAGGAACTTGTCCCATCTCATACATTTTTGTAAAAACATTTGACATTGTATATAGAGTCAAAATTATTGATAATCCTATAATAACAATGGCTGGCGGTACTTGTTGCGTACCTAACGCCGTTTTTAATATTGAAAATACGATTACAAATCTCAAAAAACTTGTCATACACGCAAATGCGAATGGCAACAGAGAAAAAGTTGACATCAGCACAAGCATCTGTATAACTGGATTCATATCTTTTATAACACTTTCCATCTACTAACTCCTCACTAAAGACATTGTAATTTTCTTGCCAATTCTTTCATTACCGGTTTTTTGGTTGAAGTTGTTGATTTTGAAACAAAATCTTTCATACTTTTTATACCGTCAAAAGATGCAAGTTTTACACTCTTATCTTCTCTCTTTGTATTAGGAACTTCACTAACTAATGGCATTTCATTATCATCAAGTTTTGAGATAAGTGTTGTTGAATCAAAATCACTTGCGATAAGAAATCTTTCTCCACCAGCCTTAACAACATAAAGTGTTTTTTTAGGAGTCAATTTCATTGAATCAGTTACACTTAAAATACTTGTGTTTAAGCCTTTTTTCACACCATAAACTGCCTTATATGTGTGCATTGCCAAGAATATTATTCCGAGCATAGCCGCCGTATAAACTATAAAATGTAATGAATAACCCATCATTTTTCCTTTCTAAAATTAAATATCTTGCTCATCTAAATTGAAGTCACTGTAATCAAATTCTTCTGACTGTTCTGGTTGCTGTTCCTGTGGCTCTTGAACTTGTTGAACTTCTTCAACATTTTCAACAACCTCTTCTGGGACTTCTTCAACTACCGGAGCTGGCTCGCTTGGCGCATTGTAATCTTGTGCCAATGCTTCAAACACTTCGTCAACCTTAACTCCATATCTATCATTCACAATTACCAATTCGCCCTTTGCAACAACTCTGTTTTCAACGATTAAAGAAACTTTGCTGTCATAAATTGAGGACAAATCCATAACCTGACCTTTTGCAATTGATTTCAATTCACCGAGCGTTACCTTAACACTGTCAAGCTGTGCACCCATATCTACCTGAATGCTATCCCACAAATTTTGCGGTAATTCTTTTTCGCTCATATCTTCTCCTTCATCAAAATCTTCCTGTAATATTATGTTTTCGTTTATAACTGGTTGAAAATCGTTTTCATAATCTTTGTATTTTATATATAATCGGTGAATGTCACTATTTTCAAAAACCACAGTGTCACCCACTTCTAATGATTTTAAATCTTTTAAGTTAAACCTTGTTGTTCCGATTTTCACGGTTGTATCCAAAATGCTTGCGTTAAAGCTTGAAACATCATAAGGTTCATTTTCCACAACCTCAACCTTAACCAAATCTTTTGGAACTGTGATGATAAATTTTCCACAAACATTAGACTTTCCTTTTACAAAGAAAGTTAAATTTATAACATCAAAGTTTTTTCTCTTTACGTTTTTATCTGGTTTTTCAAGGAAATCGATAATTTTTCCATAAGCAAAATCATTAAAAGAACTAATTATTTTTGCCTCAACATCTGTAATGGCTGAAATATCATAATTTGGATTTTCACCCAAAACATCATCAAGAATAACCCTCAACGCTTCAGAAGAACATCTGAAATACACATCGTAATTTTTATTTATACGAATCTTTGTAACAAAGTAATTGTCCCCTTGAAACAATACATTTATATTTTTGCTTAAAGATACAAGTTTTAGTTGAAACTTGTCACCATAAAATTCATTGAACGCAGATTGAATATTTGCACCAAAAGAATTGCAATACCAAGAAAATTGGTAATTCAACTCATCAATCTCTTTATTTTCAATTGTATCTACTAAATTAAGCAAAATAAATCAATCCCCGATTTTCTTTCCCACTGTTAATATATGATATATACCCCCAAAATGGCATCAACTGTTTGAAGGATTTGTCTATTTTATTTGAAGATTTTTATTAACATTTGTAAAGTTAGGTTAAAAAAATAACAAAAATTTTTCTTGAAGTGTTTTAATAGCCATGTAGTGTGTGTTTTTTAGTAAGAAAAACCGGTTAGGAACGGGAACTTATGAAAGTTAATTCAATTTCGGCTTTGGGTATCAACAGTGTTAATTACGGAGCTTTGAGTAAGAAGTCTTCGATTGCAACAAATCCAGTACAAAGAGATTTGCTCGCATACCCTAAAGGATATGTTCCTTATCAAATTAACTTTACAGGCGGTAGTTATTCAAAATTACCTCAAATTATCAAGCTAAAAAAACTAAACGATTTTCCTTGTCTATACTGTGCACAAAAAATGGTTTCATCAAAAGCCATTGAATCTTTGAATATTGCAAACAGTATTGTACCAAGAAATCTTTCTGAAATGGCAGAAAGTCTTGTAAAAAAAGCTGACTTAAAAGATTTGAAGATTGTTCAAATGATTCAAAAAGAAGCAGCTAAAAATCCGTTGGCTGATGCTGGACAATATTTACAAAAATTGGAAAGCAAAAAGGAAATCATTCCTGACTTCATCAAACAACGTGCATCAAGAAAACTTTCTGGCGCAGAATACACACAAAAAGCGATTTCCACAATTTCTGAATACGAAGACGGTTTAATGCCTGTTGAAAAAAAAGTATTCAAGATGATTAAAGAAAGCTTTAACAAAAATCCTAAACAAACTTTATCTGAAATTTTAACAAACTTCAGAAAAAATACTATCGGTCACTTCTCAAATTCACAAACTGAGATTTTGGATGAAATCGATGAAATTGCAAAAAATACATTGACAAAACAAACTCGTGATGCTGTTTTGAGAGCAACTGAAAAATCAAAAAATATCTTGGCAAATGGTGATTCAAAATTTCCATTCAAGAGAAAGAAATTTATTGAAGTTTTAAACAAAATCAACTTAAGCAGTGCTGATGTTGAAGGTATGGAACAAATTATGAAGAAAGCAGAAAGCATCCCAACTTCTGGAAACGATGTAAACGCTTTCATCGCTAAATATACAAACAGAAACATGCCTTCTCAAAAAGGTCTTGTTCAACGTAGCGATCAAGAAATTGCTCAAAGACTTCTTGAACCATCAATTGAATCTGTTGAACACATCAGACCACAAACAACATTCAAAAACATAAACAAAGAAGTTACTGTTAGCGGAAAAGATAACATTTCTAACTTGGCTCTTGCTCACAAACAATGTAACTCTGATAGAGGTCACTTGACTCTAAACGAATACATGAGAACAATGAATCCAAAAGCAAAAGAAGCTATCCAAAAACACGTTGATTTCATCATTAACGAAATCAAAGCCGGCAGACTTCAAGGAATGGATGATTATCCTCAACAATTAAAAGAAACTTTCGCTAAAGAAAGCCACGGTTCAATCAATATCGACATAAGCGAAATCGTTGCTTACTTGAAACAAAAAGCGGCTACTGTGAAACATTAAAGAGCGGTTCTACAATCTTCTTTAAGTCATTTAATACTTCATTGTAATTTGGCGTAACAGACGTAGGTTTAGATGTTTTAAGAGCTTTAGCAAAAACAGCATTTATAGAGGCATTTTTATCTGATGATAAAAATGCCTCTTCAAATACATCTAATCTTGCAGGTATTACAAGATTACAAGAGTTTATTTTTTCAATACTTTGTTTTGATGATAAAAATTTTACAAGCTCCTCTGCTTCTGAACTTGCATCCTTTGATAACGCCCAGCCAGATGCATCAAGAGGTGTTATACTACCTTGTTGACCTTTCGGAAACGTAATTGCATCAAAGTCGAATTTTGCTTCCTTTGTATATTTTGGAACAAGCCAATGCCCAGAAAGATGCATTGCAAGACTACCATTTAGAAACATTTGTGCAGCTGTCAGATTTGCACTTTCAGATTTTGTCGGTGCTACATGGTATTTATTCCTTAAATCTGCATAAAACTTTAATCCCTTTTGACTGTTAGCCTCGTTAAATATAAATTTGCCATCTGGAGAAATTATCTCCCCACCCTCACTCATTAAATAAGGTAAATAAAATAAAGCTGGCTCTTCTTCAAAACTTATTCCATATATCCTTTTTCCAAAAGCTTTGCAAGATGATAATTTTTTTGTCACAGTAAGAAATTCATCAAAGTTTAAATCACCCTCCAAAGGAACTCCGCACCTTTTAAAGATTTCCCTATTTCTAAATATCACAAGTAAAGATATATCCCGAGGAACTGCATACGTTTGTCCATTATAACTCAAAGCCTCAACCGCTTTTTTATTATATTCCTCAGTATTATATTTTACTGGCTTCAAAACATTAGCCTTTGCAAAATATGGAAGATAATGATTATTCATAAACACCACATCAGGAGCCATTTTAGATGCGAATAGCAAGTGAATTTTTTGAAAATAATTTTGAGGAATATGCATCAACTCAATCTTGATAGTAGGATTTTTTTCTTCAAATTCCTCTATCAATGGCTTTATTATCTCAATTTCACTTTGAGAGCCCCAAGTAGCAAACCTAACAACATTGTCAGATTTTTTTGGTTGAAAAAGTAAAGTAAGAATTAAAATTACAAAGATTAAAACAAACTTTTTCATCACAATTCAAGTACCAAGTCTACACTCTTCATCGTAACTTCAACAACACCTCTAAATGAGCCTACACGAACAATATATGTTGATTTTTTTGAATTCTTTTCCGTTCTTCTTACAATCATTGGTTTATCTATTATTTCATCAAACTTTTTAAGCACAACAAACTCATCCTTTATAGATGCCATTAAGACAGTTTCGCCATCATAATCAGCAAGATAAAGGTTTTTGGTTGGAGTAAGTTGATAACTTTCTCGAACAATATTTTCTAAATCTTCTTCAGGTTGCTCTTCAACATTTTCAAACTCGTTAATGTCTTCATTTTCATCAACATTAAGTGTTAGGTCAACATTTTCTGCACTATTATTCGTAATATCACTATTATTCGTAATATCTGTTATCAAATCTTCTTGTAACAATTCTTGTGGTAATTCTTGTGGCAATTCTTCTTGTACACTCTCATCTTCATCATAAGAATGTGTAGTATCTTCAATACTTGCATCTTGATTATCTAAATCAGTTTCTTGCAAACTTTGAGAGATATCACTACTTTCATATTGGTTGCTATCAACAACATCGTTATATACATCACCTTTTTCTTCTTTGCCAAAAACATCATCAACAGACAAATCTTCATCAAAATAGGAATTCAAGTCCTCATCTTCAAAATCAAATGGCTCTTCCGTATTATTCTCAACATTTTCGTCAGTAACATCATCAAACTGTCCACTTTGATTTTCGTCAACGATTTCTGGAACATCTGTGACTTCTGGAGCATTTTCAACTTCCTCGATATCATTGTTTTCAAAATCTATGTCTTGATGTATTTCTTGTGGTTGTGTGAAAACATCTTCATTTTGAAAATCTGTATTTTCATTTTGTGCTAAATCTGGTCTTGAAGTAGGCTTATATATAGTTTGATTAGCATATTTTTTATTGAACATTTTAAGCAAAATCAACAAAAGTAAAAGAACTGCTGTAATTGCAAGAGATGTGTAAAAGCTTTTCTTTATCGGAGATATATCAACATTTGTATCTGTTTTTTCTTCTTCTGATACCGCCGTTGGTGCTATGTTTTTTTCAACAGTTGTATTTACAGACTCATTTTGATTTTTTTCTTCTACAATGTTATTTTCAACATTTTTACTTTCATCAAAATTCTTTACTGAAACATTGTCAACAACTCCGGTTTTTCTAACCTCTTTTTTTATCGTTGGTTTTTGTTCTATTTTTTTTGATTTAACTTTTACCCTTTGTTTTGTTGTATTTTTTCTAACTACTGTATTTTTAATCTTATTTACAATTTTTTTCTGAACAGGGACATTTTTCTCAACTTTTTTCTCAACTTTTTTCTCAACTTTTTTTTCAAGAGCTACTTCTTTTTTATCAGCAACAACTTCTTGTTTTTTCACAACGTTTTTCGCATTAACCTGAACTGGTTTTGTTGTTCTTATCGTAATTTTTGTATAACCCTTGATATTACCTGCATAAGGTTGTGTTTTAACCTCACAAGATTTTACCAAATCCTGAACATTAGATAAATCTGGATTAACCTTTGAGCTTGATGTTTCAGGAAGTAAGATTACATATTCATTTTCATCTCTTTTTATTGTTCTTAAAGATTCTGCCTTATCAGTAGTCAACGTTACGGAGAGATTACCGATTGAGTTTTTTGAAAGCGAAATATCCTTAACGTCATTTACAAAGTTGTTTGCAATTGCAGTTGATAATACTGACGAAAAAAGGAATACGCTTAATATTTTAATCGATTTTTTCATTTAAACTCCGAAAACCATAAAATGAAAATAATATGTCATAAAAAATCCAAAAAGTGCACCTGCAAAAACTTCTATTGGAGTATGCCCCAAGAGTTCTTTAAGTTTTCCGCCAACTTCTTGAACATTATGTTTGTAAAAATCGTCCATAATTTTATTCAAGCAAACAGCCATTTTTCCAGAAGCACGACGGAGTCCAGCTGCATCATACATTACAACGAAAGCATATCCGGTTGCGACTGCAAAAACAGTTGAATCAAACCCAGAGATAAAACCTACCGCTGTTGATAAACTAACAACACTTGCAGAATGAGAACTTGGCATTCCTCCAGTTGTTGTAAGTAACTTAAAATCAACCTTTCTGTATAACAATAAATTCAAAACAAACTTGAGAATTTGTGCTGAAAGTACTGTTATAAGAGTTATCAACAAAACCTCATATCCCGTATTATAATATTCGCTCATCTTACCTTTTCTCTTACTTCATCAATTATTTGCTTCAAAATCACAGAACTTTGATATTGCTCAATTATATCACAACACTCATCTAAAAGGCAAATAACATCTTTTTTGGATTTTTCAAGCCCGTGGATTGCTGTATATGTTTGTTTGTGAGCATTTTTATCTTTCCCAACAGTTTTTCCAAGTTCTTCAAAAGTTGAAGTTTCGTCCAAAATATCATCACAGATTTGAAAAGCCAATCCGAATTTTTGACCCAATTTTTCCATATCAGCAATTTGAATATCATTTGCACCCGCGATAATTGCTCCTGCTTTGAGGGCAAATTTAAACAGAGCAGAAGTTTTGTATGTTTGAAGATATTCAAGTGTTTCTTCGTTAATTGATTTACCTTCTGACTCTAAATCTACGATTTGACCAGAGATAATACCGTCTACTCCCGCAGCAGTAAAGAATTCGTTCAAAACCTTCAATTTAACTTCATCAGACAATTTATCATCTCTTATTATCATTTGCGGTGCAAAGCTCAAAAGAGCATCACCTGCAAGCACTGCTGTTGCCTCATCGAAAGCTTTGTGGTTTGTAAGTTTACCTCTTCGGTAATCGTCATTATCCATACAAGGTAAATCATCGTGGATTAAACTTTGAACATGAAGCATTTCAATTGCACAGGCACACTTTATTGCATCTTCTACTTTTCCACCAAAAATTCTACAAGCTTCAAGACACATTACAGGACGTAGTCTTTTTCCACTTGCGAGTACACTATATCTCATTGATTTGTAGATTTTTTCTGGATATTTTACTTCCAAATATTTGTCTAAATGTTTTTCAATAAATTCAATATAATCATTTTTATTCATTATCAAGTTCCTTATATATTTCTTGTTTTAGGTTGTTACGTGATTGTTGTCTTTTTTGAGCACTGATTTTTGCAATTTTTTTGTTCAAATTTTCTTTTTGGAAAGTTTCTTTTTTCAATCCTTCTTTTTGAACTTTTTCTTTAAAATCTTGAGCTTCTTTTACAAATGACACATAACTTTTATATCGTGTTTCATCGATTTTATCAAGATTTTTTAAAACATTGCAATCTTTTTCGTGTAGGTGAAGACAATTGTTAAATTTGCAATCTTTAGAAAATTCTCTTATCTCTTCAAAAAGTGTTGCAACCTCATGAGGCAATAGAAAGTCAAATTTCAAGTTGCTAAACCCTGGGGTATCAATAATTTTTATTTTTCCTTCTTCGCATATTTCACAATGTCTTGTTGTATGTGTTCCTCTTTGAGTTTTTTCACTTACAGATTTTGTTTTCAAACGCATATCCGGAAAAATTGCGTTAATCAAACTTGATTTTCCAACTCCAGAGCTTCCGCAAAAAACAGTCAATTCATCTTCCAAAGCTTCTTTAAATTCTTCTGTTCCGATATTTTCAAGGGCTGATGTAAACATAATATCAAACCCTAATGGTTCATATATACTAAAAACTTTTTCTAAAATTTCATCATTTTCTGATAAATCACTTTTGTTAAAGCACAACTTTGTCTTAATTCCGTGATATTGAGCAAATGATATATATCTATTTAGTTGTTCAAAATCAAGTTCTGGTTCTTTTATAGCCGATATTATTACAGCCTGTGAAACATTTGCAACGCTTGGTCTTGTCAAGAAGCTTTTTCTTGGCAAGATACCCTCTATAATCCCTGTATTTGGACTCGTAATGTTAAATTCAACTAAATCTCCAACAAAAACTTTTACATCTTGTTTTTTCAAGACTTCTCTGACTTTGCACTCATAAGTTACGCCATCGCAAGTTACCCAGTAAAAATCAGAATGAATTTTATATATTTGTCCGACCTTCTTCATAAAATATATATTAACTCAAACATCACATTTTTTTAATCTACTCCGATTAAAGTATTTACAAGAAAAATAGGTAGTAGTATCATATGTTGGTAAAATAAAACGATAGTGAGTGGGGTGTCGTGGCAGAAAGACTTATCATAAAAGGTGGAAATTCACTTAAGGGTGAGGTTTCAATAGGCGGAGCAAAGAACTCTGTTCTAAAACTTATGGCTGCGGCAATTCTTGCAAAAGGTAAAACTACAATTCATAATGTTCCAAACTTGACTGACGTTGAGATTATGCTTAACGTTATTGAATCTTTGGGTACAAAAATAGAACATGACAAAGCAACTAAAACGGTTACAATTGATGCAACTGATATAACAAATGTTAAGGCAGATTATGAACTTGTTTCTAAAATGAGAGCATCTTTTATTGTTTTAGGAGCGTTAGTTTCAAGATGTAAAGAAGCTAAAGTAGCACTTCCTGGGGGTTGTGCAATTGGCGAAAGACGAGTTGATTTTCACATCAGAGGACTTGAATCTTTGGGCACAAAAATCAAAATTGAAAATGGTTATGTTTGCGCTAAAGCTTCAAAATTAAAAGGTTCTGACGTTTATCTTGATATTCCTTCTGTTGGTGCGACAGAAAACCTTATGCTTGCATCTGTGCTTGCAGAGGGCTCAACAAGAATTCAAAATGCAGCTCAAGAACCAGAAATTGTGGATTTGGCAAACTTCTTGAACACTATGGGAGCTGACATTGTTGGTGCAGGAACTTCTGAAATCGTTATAAACGGGGTTAAACAAAACCAACTTCATCCTATTGAATATACGACAATACCTGATAGAATTGAAGCTGGGACTTATATGACAGCCGTTGTTGCAACTAAAGGAAAGGCTATCATTAAGGATATTTTCCCAGGGCATTTAACTTTCTTTAACGATAAGTTATTAAAAATGGGTGCTAACATCAAGCTTGTTGAACCAACTGCAATTGAAGTTTCTTGTAGAAACAGATTGAATTCAATAAACTTTGTAACTCAACCTTATCCAGGATTTCCTACGGATTTGCAATCAATGGCTATGGTGCTTTTGACAACTGCCGACGGGGTTGGCATAATCACAGAAAGCCTTTACGAAAATAGATTTATGCAAGTTCCAGATTTAAGAAGAATGGGTGCGGATATTCATCAAGAAAGAAATCATGCAATTATAAAGGGTGTGAAAAAACTTACTGGTGCAGGCTTGAGGGCAAGTGATTTGAGAGCCGGTGCAGCTCTTGCTGTTGCAGGGCTTATGGCAGAAGGCACTTCCACTGTTGATGATATTTATCACATTGACAGAGGATATGAAAATTTCGAAGAAAAAATTAGACAACTCGGTGGAAAAATCGAACGTGTTACAATTTCAGACGGTAGTTTAAATAAAGGATTGTGTAATGAGTCCCACATATAAAAGATGGTATGATCATGATCCACTTTTGTTGGAAGTGGTTGAACTTTTAAAAAATTATCAGGATGAGTTAAAATCTCAAGCAGAAGTCTTTCTTGCGAAAATTGAGGAACAAGTTTCTAAAGAAGCTATTGATAGATTCTATGAAATGGTTAAACCAGTTAACGGAAATCGTTGGTATGATAATGATCCAGTTATCTCTAAAACTGTTGAACTTTTAAGAGTTGTTCCTCCAGAAGTTCAAAAAGCTTGTGCTCAACACTTTATAAATGCGTTAAAAGATTTGGGTATAAATTACGAAAGCCCTAATGCAAAAAAATAATGAGTTTTAAAAATTTTAGCAAATTCTTTCAGTTTAAAAATGATATTTTAAGCGGTAAATCTTTTACCGTGACAGGTTTGACTGGGTTTTCAAGGATGTTAACCTTGAATGAAATAAAAAACTTATCGAATAGGAAAATTCTTTTTGTAACATCTGATGAACAGGGAGCTTTAAGATATCAAAACGATTTAAAAAAAATCTTTGATATCAAGGCAGACATACTCCCTTATCAAAACCTATCATTTTATGAAACACTTCAACCAGACTTATATGTTTATGCAGAGCAGATGAAAATTTTAAAATCAAGCCCTGATTTTGTAATTTCTCCGATAAAAGCTCTTTGTGAAAAATTTGCAAGCAGGGAATTTTTTCGCAAGTATTCTCTTGAATTCAAAATAGAGGATGAAGTTGACACAAAAAAATTAGCACAGACTCTTATAAATCTTGGATTTAAAAGGACTGTTACTGTAAGTGACATTGGAGAATTTTCCATAAGAGGGGATATTATCGATATTTTCTCGCTCTCTGACAATCCTGTCAGAATAGAACTTTGGGGAGATGAGATTGTTGACATTAGATATTTCAGCAACGAAACTCAACGCAGCATTGAAAAGATAAAACAAGTAAGTATTCAACCTGTATATAAATTTTTATATTCTGACAATGTTCTTCCTTTTGAATGTGAGGATAGCGGGTATTTTGAGGGAATTAACGTTTACCAGAGTTATTTTAACGATAATTTAGTAAGTGTTTTTGATTATCTTAAAAATTACATTGTTGTTTTCGATGAGATGTCTGAAATATTTTCAAAATACGAGCTTATAGAGAAAAATTTTGATGAACAGTATCTTGAAAATTTAAAACTCGGCTTGATTTATGAGCTTAAAGAAAAAAATCATTTTTCGAAAGATGAGTTTTATTCTCAAGTTCAGGGTTTACAGAAGGTTGGGTTAAACAACTTCCTTGATTTTATATCAGATGATATTCTTGACTTAAATTCAGAGGGGTTTGCTGTCAATGGGTTTGAAAATGTTGTAAAAGAACTAAAAAAATATCCTGATTATAAGATCATCATCTCGACAGACTTTCCAAAGAGGGTTGAGGAGGTTTTGCAAGTAAACGGAATTGAAAATTATGAAATAATTGAAAGTATTTCAGCTAAAGGCTCTATCTTGCACGAGTTAAAAATGATTTTATTAACAGATAGAGAGTTATTCAACAAGCGTTCGAAGGAGATAACCCAAAAAAGACGTTCATATTATAAAGAGAAGCAAGAATTTATTGAGAGCATAAATGACATAAAAGATGGTGAATACGTTGTACATTCAATACATGGTATTGGAATTTACAAAGGGCTTTCAAGACAAGAAACTGACGGACAGTATAAAGATTATCTAACAATTGAGTATGCAAATAACGATAGACTTTACATGCCGGCGGAACAAATTAACCTTTTGTGCAGATACAGAGGTGCTGGAACTGTTAAACCTGCTCTTTCAAGAATGGGGGGAAGTAGTTGGGCAAATACTAAAGCAAATGTTAAAAAAGAAGTCGAGAAAATTGCATACGATCTTTTAAGACTTTACGCAAAACGAAAAGCTTCAAAGGGTATCAAATTTGATGCTGATACTCCTTGGCAAGTTGAAATGGAAGATGCTTTTGAATATACAGAAACTCCAGATCAGATGAAGGCAATAAATGATGTCAAAGCGGATATGGAGTCTGATATTCCAATGGACAGACTTGTTTGTGGTGACGTTGGATTTGGAAAAACAGAAGTCGCAATCAGAGGGGTATTTAAAGCTATCGCATCTGGAAAACAGGCGGCTGTAATCGTCCCTACTACAATCCTTGCTATGCAACATTTTCAAACTTTTGAAGAAAGATTTAAACCTTTTGGAGTTAATGTAAGGCTTTTGAGCAGATTTCAATCTTCAAAAGAGCAAAAAGAAATTTTAAAACAACTTGCAACAGGAGAATGTGATGTCGTAATTGCTACTCATAAACTCCTTCAAAAAAACGTCGTGATAAAAAATTTAGGCTTACTTGTAATTGATGAAGAACATAGATTTGGGGTAAGACACAAAGAAAAACTTAAAGAATTGAAGGAAAACATTGACGTTATAACAATGTCGGCGACCCCAATTCCAAGAACTCTTTACATGTCACTTTCCGGCATAAAAGATATGAGCCTTATAAACACGCCCCCACAAAACAGGCTTCAAGTCAAAACTATGGTTGGAGAGTTTAATGAAAATATGGTTAAAACTGCTATCATGCACGAACTTGATAGAGATGGACAAGTTTTTTACCTCTACAACAGAATAGAAAGCATCCTTCAAATGCAAAAAAAATTGCAGGAAATTGTCCCTAACGCAAGAATTAGGGTTGGTCACGGCAGACTCACAGAAAGTGAACTTGAAGATATAATGACCGATTTTGCCGCAGGGGAATTCGATGTATTGCTTTGCACTACAATAATTGAATCAGGTCTTGATATTCCAAACGCAAACACAATGATAATACATGATGCAGACAAGTTTGGTTTAGCTCAATTATACCAACTTCGAGGAAGAGTTGGAAGAAGTGAAAGACAAGCTTACTGCTATTGCTTCTTCGACAAGAAAAAACTTCTCACCCCAGAGGCGGTTAAAAGATTGAATGCCATTAAAGAATTTACAACCCTCGGTAGTGGTTATCAAATTGCACTCCGTGATATCGAAATAAGAGGTGTCGGAAATATTCTTGGAACAAAACAACACGGTCATATGGTTAACGTTGGTTTTGATACTTACTGCCAACTTCTTGAAGAAACAGTAAATGAAATTCAGGGTGAAAAAGAAAAAGAACAAACTCCAACAATCACAGATATAAACGTAACTGCATTTATTCCTGACGATATGACAGATAGCTCAGAACAAAAAATGATTGAGTATAAAAGACTTGCAGATGTTAAATCAAATACTGAACTTGATTATATTTATGAAGAATGGAAAGATAGATTTGCTAAAATTCCAAAACCTGTTGAAAACCTCATCAAACTCATAAGAATTCGACTCTACGCAACAGATGCTAAGATAAGTGTTATAAGGGAAACCGCTGATGGCATAAGAATATATACGCCGTTTTGCAAAGCAGAATACCAAATTATTAAGCAAAATTTACCTGAAAATATCTTAAAATACTTAAAATTTGTTCAAGCCCCAAAAACTTGCCCAGACGGAAATTCAATAATTTTGCTTAACAATTCTCACATAAATTTTGATGAAGTATTTAACATTTTATGCGATTTGTTTTATTATATTCGTAAAGTTATACACGAGTATAAAAATAAATAAGGAGTATTCTTAATGAACAGTAAAAAACTATTCGCAACAATTGCCCTATCAGCAGTCCTATTAACTGGATGTGCTGTTAACAATAAAGATGTAATTATTACAGTAAATGATAAAAAAATAACTCAACAAGATTTCGATAACGCTTTTGAAACTTTCTCTCAACAAGCAAAAGGTGTTGACTTGCAAAAAGATAAAAATGACCCTCTTTACCTCTTGGTTAAAGACAGAGTAGTCAATGAACTCGTTGTTAGAGAACTCGTTAATCAAGAAATTGAAAAACGAGGAATAAAAGTAACTTCTCAAGAAGAAGAACAAGAGTTGAAAAATATTATCGACAAATTTGGTTCAAAAGAGAGATTACAAGAAATCTTAAGACAAAACGGAATTTCAAATGACAAATTTAAAAAAGATATGGTTGCAGAATTAAAAATGAAAAAATTACTATCTATGCTTGGAGATGTAAAAGTTTCTGATGGTGATGCTAAAAATTTCTACAAATCTAACCCAGAAAAATTCAAATACCCAGAAAGAGTTAGAGCTTCTCACATTCTAATCTCTGCAAACCCTAAAGAAATAAGAGATTCTATCACAGCAAAACCTGAAAATAAATCTCTTACAGATGCTCAGATAACAGAACAAGTTAACAAGCAACTCCAATTGAGAAAAGATAAAGCTCAAAAAGTTCTTGCAGAAGCACAAAAAAATCCTAATAACTTTGCAAAATTGGCAAGAGAATACTCTGAAGATATTGCAAGTGGTGAAAAAGGTGGAGATTTAGGTTTCTTTGCAAGCACAGATATGGTAGAACCTTTCTCTAAAGCTGCTTTCTCACTAAAACCAAATAAAGTAAGTACCCTTGTTCAGTCAGACTACGGATACCACATAATCTTGGTTACAGATAGAATGAAAGCCGGTACTGAGCCTTATGAAAAAGTAAAAGAAGATATCAAAAAATATTTGGTTGTTGAAAAACAAGTAAAACTTCTTGAAAACCTTATTACATCACTCAAAAGCAGTGCAAATATTAAGTTCATAAATGAGGACTATAAACCAGAAAAAATAGAACAAAAACTTCAACAAACAAAGTAGATTAAAGAAGATATGAAAAAATTAAGGGGCAAGGTTGAAACCTTGCCCCTTTTTATCTCTCTAATCAACAATTTTTATTCTGCCGTCTTTTTGAATATTGATAGGTTCAGTTTGGCGTTTGATGTAATCAATTGCTAACTTATCCTTATCAAAATCATATACCTTTGTATCAGGGTCATTAAATTTATTCATCATCGTAAATCCGTCACGGCCTTTTCCACAGAAATCATCTACCGCAACAGAGTATTTTTTGAAGATATTAGGGTTGTTTACATCAATTGAAACTTCCTTACCTTGCTTGTCAGTGTATTTCAAGTCTAAAAGTTCACCCTTTTTGTTAATTGTATATTTCAATCCAGAAACCTGCATCAATCCTGGTTTACCATCATTTTTAGTCATAGAAGAAGATGCATATTTCAAAGTGTCAACAATTTCTTTTTCAGTCAAATTGATAACTAACATTTTGTTTTTGAAAGGAGTTGTGCTTGAAACATCTCTGTCAGTAATTTTTCCTGCTTCAAAACAGCCTCTCAAGTTTGCAGCATTTATCATTGCGATATCGGACTTCAATTCATTACGCATAATGTCCGCAATAAAACTTGCGTGAGGGTTTTCTTCCTTAAGAATTTGTTCTGGCATTGGCGCAGCGGTAGCTATAGTACCTATAACTTGAGCTTTTCCCATAACTTCATCAAAAATTTCTCTTAAAGCTAAATTTCTTTGGAAGTTAGCAGCTTTTGAGACATTATTTTGAGCTTTTTTAATAACACCATTTTCATCAAACTCAACGTTTAAAATTCCAAAATGATCTCCGTCACGACCAGCTTGAGTTATGATTGTTGGTTCTCCTGTACGAGGAGAATAGAACAAGTTTTTACCTTCTTCAATGCCTTTAATTAAATCGTGAGAGTGACCACCAAGGATAATATCAATTCCTTCTACAGCCTTTGCAAGTTTAACTTCTTGCTCGTAGCCTGTGTGTGACAACACGATAATTTTGTTAACCCCTTGTTTTTTCATATCGTCAACTTCTTGTTGAACATCTTTTATAGTTTGTTCAAGAGGGTTAACTTCAAGGTTTTTGCTGTATTGATCTTTGCTTTTTATTCTTATATACAAGTCATATGGCATAAGAGCAATAACTCCGTATTTATTGCCATTTGCTTCTTGAATATAAGATTTAGTAATTTTTCCGTCAAATTCTGAACCTTTTGCAACCTTTACGTTGTGTCCTAAAATTTTATATTTAGCATCTTTAATTATTGATGCAAGAGAGGTTGGGGCTTGATCACATTCGTGGTTTCCGATAACTGTTGCCATAATATTATTTATGTTCAAAAACTTATTTGCAGCAGTATTTACTTTTGGGTTTTGACCTAACATTGTATCGCCAGAGCACATTTTCAACTTATCAACACTACTTGGTGTAAATGTGTCAAAAGTTTGAGATGCACTTGTAATTTTTTCCATATTTGAAGTTCTACCATGAACATCGTTTATGTAAAAAATACTTGCGTTTGTTCTCTTTTGGACTGGAGATGCCATATTTTGAGAAATAGAATTTACCATAATATACCCTTTACCTACATAGTGACAAAAACCTCAAAATGCAATTTATTGCCATGTTAAAGGGTAAATATTAAGTTTATGTTACATAACTATATAGCTAAAAATTTTAAAGCTTCTTTTAGAATTTCCTCTGCCGAAGCATCTTTTTTGACGAAATTCATCGCACTTGAAATAGCCTTTTTAATTTCATCTCTGTCATATCCCAACGACAAAAGCACGGCTTGTGCATCAAGCACAGACTGCGTATCTGCAACTTCAGTACTGTCTACCATAGGAAGCTGCATGTTTATCAACTTATCTTTCAGTTCAAGTATGATTTTTTGAGCGACCTTAGCCCCAATTCCCTTTGTTCTTGTAAGTTCTTTGTAATCACCGTTTATGACGAGAGAAATAATATCAAAAGGTTCAAACTCGTCAAGCAAAAGCATAACAGTTTTTGGACCAACACCAGAAACAGTAATAAGGATTTTAAAGATATCAGCTGCCTCTTTTTTCAAAAAACCAAACAGCGTCATGGAATCTTCTTTATGAATTAAGACAGTAAATACTTTAACTTGCGAATTGATATCCCCCAAAGAGTTGTAATCCTTTTGAGTAAGGTTAACAAGCCAACCTATTCCACCTACTTCAATAGTGGCAGAAGAATTGGCATTTTTGTAAGCTAATGACCCTTTAAGATAATCAAACATAAGAAGATTATATAACAAAAACAATAATGTTCAAATGACGTTTAAAGCTACTTAAAAT
>ERZ1034928.396-NODE-396-length-21466-cov-9.177666_pt1 | contig 21466 bp, 20 predicted proteins | sample MGYA00520627_ERZ1034928 | MGnify/ENA primary metagenome ERZ1034928 (study PRJEB33766, sample SAMN09781755) | gut metagenome | biome: gut microbiome | host: Homo sapiens | place: Madagascar | study: EMG produced TPA metagenomics assembly of the PRJNA485056 data set... | reverse complement strand
TCCCTGTCCCATGCTTGAAAATCCCGATAAGCTCAGGGAGATAATTCATAAAACTGGCGCAAAGTCGACCAATCTCATCACGGAGGAATCCGTTGATACCCTTTGCGGCAGATGTGACGATTTCGCTTACGAGTGGGCAGGCGTTGCCGACGAGATATGGAAGTCCACCAAGCACCCCAAGACCCACACCCAGTATTACCGTGACGGCGGTAAGGCAAAGCGCCAGTAATACAGACTGAATGTGCGCCGAACACGCCGCAAAAACGGCGGCTGCATGGGCGAAATTGCCCGATTAAACAAATCGTAAAAACAGTGCCATATACAGACTGAATGCGATCCAACCGCGCCGCAAAAACGGCAGGTGCGCTTACTGTGTTATCCGGTCATCGGCAAGCATACAATTAAAACGGAAAGAGGAGGCGTTTGCCATGTTCAAAAAAGCGTCGGCACTTATTATTGCGGCTGTTATGATACTGACGGCTCTGTCCTCCTGTACAGAAAAAGGCGGACAAACCGACACGACGGCAGAACCCGAGCTGTCCATGTCCGAGCCGTTCATCCCCGGAGAGAACAGCACGGAGCCAACCACCGGGGAAATGACCGTTCCGGTTTCCGAGGTGCCTTCAACGACAGTTTCCGAAGGCAGATTTTCAACCGGTTCGGATTATAAAACGGTGGCAATGACGCGCGAGGATGTCATAAAGGTCTACACCGCCGCGATGAACAATGTCAAGGTGCGCTGCCCCGGTTTTACAAAAAAAGAATATCAGACGGTTGACGATGTCACGGCAGGTGACGGTGCGTTGCAGCTCGCAAATCGCATACTCAATCTTGTTTCGAATGAGCTTATTTCCTCCTCCGGCGGCGAAGCCGATACCGTGACGGTAGCGGCAGGCGACGACAGAGCCGTACGCCGTTCCTTCCCGCTTTTCGGTGAGGATGTCGGCTGCGCTCTCACCGATACGAGCATTGTGTCCTCTGCTGTCTGCTATGTGAGCGACACCGATTACAAGGTCGTTCTTACGGTTGCCGACCACACCGACCCCGACCCGGAAACAAGCGAATTCGCAAAGATCCTTACACCCATTCCCACAAAATCCATTTCGGACGGAATTGAAGATTACCTCGTTGTGCTCGATATGAGCAGCTACAAATTCGAGATGAATTATACCGGCAACGAGATAGAATGCCACTTTGACAAAACGAACGGGCGTATGATCTCGCTCACGCAGAAGATGATAGTCAATGTTGATATCGACCTGAATCTCGACCTGATATTTTTCAAGACAAAGAATATCTCCGCGTCCGGTACGGTTATAAACAAGGTGGAATACAGCGATTTCGTGTGGGTTCAGTGATAAACCGTGCAAAAAAAGACAACTGAATAAAGAAAACAGAGCTTCGGCGGAAAATGAAAGTCCGCCGAGGCTCTTTTTTTGCGAATAAAAAATGTACGGTAATGTGACTCAATGACCGTACAGAGCGGTTCTTGCCCGACCGATTATGTGCGCTTGCAAGAAAAATCACTCACCGCCATGCACACTTTCCGCGCGTGAGCGTATCATGCTAATGAAAGGTGCGAAAGGAGGTAAGCGAATGTTCCTCGGAAACAACAACTATTGGATCCTTTTCATCATACTTATTCTTGTTCTCACCGATAACGGCTGCGGCTGCAACAACGGCTGCAACAACGGCTGCAACAACAACGGCTGCGGATGCGGTTGCGGTAACTGATTAAGTAACTGAGTAACTGACTGAAAAAAGCCGTGCTGCAAGTCTTTTCAGGCTCGCGGCACGGTTTTTCAGTGCTGAGTTTTTACTTTTGGTTTTTGTTTCTGATTATCTTCATCGAGGTGGTCTTGGGAAACTCCTCGTCGCGGGTACGGATAACGGCGACCTGCTTATAGTCGGCAAGCGTCTTATTGACCTCGGCGACATCAGCCTTCAAACGGGACTTCGCGTCGGGATACTCCTCCTCGTCAAGGAAGAATTCTCCCACGATTCTGCCGTTTTCGCCGTAGCAGATAACCTCTTTGACATACTCGATCTTTTGAAGGTGTATCTCTATTTCTTCGGGTGAAACATTCTTTCCGTTCGCGAGAATGATAAGATTCTTTTTGCGTCCGGTAAAGAAGATGTAGCCGTCCTTGTCGATATAGCCGTAGTCGCCTGTTTTTAGCCACTCGCCGTCAAATGCCTCTGCGGTGGAAACGGGGTCGTTGTAGTAGCCCGACATGAGGTTGTCGCCCTTTACATAAAGCTCGCCGATGCCGTTTTCATCGGGATCGTGAACGGTTACCTCGCAGCACTCGATGGGAAGACCTACACTGCCCATGCGGTAGTTGTACATTCTCGTGATGGCAACGCAAGGGGAGCACTCCGTAAGTCCGTAGCCGGTGATAACGGGAATGCCGATATCGTGCATGAATTCCTCAATTTCCGGATTGAGATAAGCGCCGGAGCAAATGATATAGTGCAGGTTGCCGCCGAGGCTTTCATGAATTTCGGAGAACATTTCTCTGCGAAGGTCTATTCCGCTGAGCATATAATTGCGGCTCGTCTGTATTCCGTTCATCAGCTTTTCGTAGCTGCCGTTGCGTTTTGCCTTCGAAATAATGGAATTGTACACCATTTCGACGATAAGCGGCACGGCTGCGAACTGATAGGGCTTATATTTCTTTATATCATTGTATACATGACGGAGATTTGTGCAGATATATCCCCATTTCAGACGGACAAGACTTGCGAACAAGCCCGATGCCCATGCATAGGTGTGGTTGAGCGGCAGGAAACCTATCGCGTTTTCACCCGTCAGGGCGTGGCACGAGGCGTTGAGATCAGTCATTATTGATTTATGCGTGAGCATAACGCCCTTTGTCTTTCCCGTAGTGCCCGAGGTATAGCATATGCAGGCGAGATCCTCGGGGGAGACCGGCTCGGCTAAATAGGCTTTCAGATATTTTTCGTCCGCTTTTTCACCCTCGCTCAAATAGTCCGCATAGTTGTTAATGGGGAACCACTTCTTGACGGCAACACCGGGTGTGTTTTTGATTATTTCAACCTTTTCGGCGTTTTCCTCACTGTAAAATACCGCTTCACAGCCGCACTCCGCGTACTGCCCCGCAATTTCTTCTGCCGGCAGACGGGGATCGGTTGGAATTATAACGCACGCATCAACGGCGAGCGTGTAAAAAATCACATGCCACTCGTACGAGTTTTCACCGAGAATGGAGACCTTGCTGTTTTTGCCTATGCCGTGAAGCTGCAAAAACGCACCGAGCTTGTTTTCTTCCTCGTGAACCTCTTTGAAAGAACGCTCGTGCTGGTTTTCGTCCTCGTCCTCCCATATGAACTGACGCTTGTCGCCGCCCCTTTCGGCACCCGAAAAAACAAGCTCTTTCAGCGTGCTTTGCGGCGGAAATTCATCGTAATACTCTCTTATCAGCATTTTTTTGTATTCCTCCGCTTCGCTTATTTCATTCCTACTGCGCTTGCAAGGTCGGAAACGGTGCGAAGCTGACGGACATTTATCTTATCCATATCGACATTGTTCGCTCTGCAAAGCTCCTCGACGAGGCACGCCATATCAAAGGACGAAAGTCCGCAGTCTGTTTTAAGCAGTGATGAACCGGTTATTTCACAGTCGGGTTCAACATATTCAAGTATTTTTTCTATCAGTTTTTCCATTTTTAACGGTACTCCTTATCAAAATCAAAGCTTTATCGCGTCAAGAATTTCCTTGACGGTGATATCGGGATTCTTTGCACCCATGAGCATTGCGGTCATCATTTTTTTATGAAGCAGTGCAACATCTTCCGCAGCGCCCTTCTCGTCGAGCTTGTATTCCCATACGACATCAAAACCGTTGTCGGAGCATCTGTGCTTGATGGTAAGATAAAGGTTCTGCATCGAGAAATTGTTGTTGTACCATATACCGATCGCGGAGCGCTTGACCTCTTCATTCTCGTAGGGCAGATCAATAGGTGCGTGATATGAGAATGTCAGGCTGTCGTATGTCTGTCCGAGGGAGGCGTTTTTAACCGAGTATTTAAGATAAAGCCATTTAAGAACATCGTAGTTGCAGTGGAGGTATACCATATCTCTTGCGGCTTCGATGATGTCGATCGCTTCTTTGTATGTTTTGTCCTCGCTGACGATTGAACGGATTGAATACATATGCCATCTGTTTCCGCCGCCCTTCTTTTCGAGAAGCGTAGAACGGCGAGCGAGCATCAGCTTAAAGCTGACATCCTCCTGATTGTCGTTGAATGCCGAAAGAGCCGTGCGAAGACCGAACATAAGCGCACCGACGACGGAGAGATTGTTTTTACGGCACGATTCGAGAACGGTGTTTGTGTCCTCCTCCGAAATGTGGTAGATGAGCTGGCGCGATTCGGTGTTCTGCGTAAAGCACTGTGCAAAACGCCTGTCGGGCTGATTGTATTCTATGCGTTCCTTTTTAAGACGGTTGTCTTTAAGGTAGTCGTTGAAGATCGGTTCAGTCTCGGTGAAGAAATAATTCTTCCAGAAAGCCTCGTCCTCTTTGCATTTTTCGGAATCGAGATACTCAAACTCCTTCTGGATCATCTCAATGTAGGGCTTCATCGGCTTGGGATAAGGCTTGCCGCACTTTTTGTGGAGATATATACCCATTACATCCGCAAGAAAGACCTTTGTCGAGTATCCGTCGTATGTAAGATGATTCATCTTGGTGTAAATACCGTTAAGTCCGTCGGGCAGATGCATGATCTTGACGGTGTTAAGCGGACTCTCGAAGAAGTTGCCGCCGACTGTTGACCAGCTCTTAATTATTTCATAGGACTCATCATAAGTCATATTTGTGTGGTCGATTTCCTCAATAACAGATTCCGTCTTAGGAACGATATATTGGAGCGTACCGTACTGCTGATCCGGAATAAGTCTTATTCTGAAACAGTCGCTGCGTTCGATAGCTTCTTCGATTGCTGCTCTCATGAGAGCGGAGTCAAAGTCACCCTTCCAGTATTCGCCCGTTCCGATGTTGAGCGTTGCGGGTACCTTGCCGTAGGTGTTGAATGCCCAAAACATGAACTTCTGAGCTTGGGTAAGCGGATATGCGTCTACTATCTGACCGTTTGAAAGTTGTGTCTTGATGGGTTCCATAATATCCTCCGATTTTTTTATGCTGATTTTTTGGGTCTGAGAATTTTGCCGGTAGAGGTGCGCTCAAAGGGTTCTTTTCTGAGTTCAACTCTGTCTATCATGTGCGAAGCGCTGCCCGACGCGTTTACACGGTCGACTGCCGCCTGCATATATTCCGTTATATCTTTAATGCCGTTTCTGTCGGCGTAGTCGAAGTCGGGATAGATATCTGCGACAATGTCGTTGCCGTCGCCGTAAACAACGATCTCCTTGACCATAGGCTCGTCTGCAAACTTCTTTTCAAGCTCCTCGGGGCTTACATTTTCGCCGTTCGAGAGAATTATAATATTTTTGAGTCTGCCGGTGATGAACAGCTCGTTGTCCTCCGTGAGTCTGCCCATGTCGCCGGTGCGGAACCAGCCGTCCTCGGTGAATACCTTTTTGCTCTCCTCGGGGCGTTTGTAGTAGCCCATGAAGAGCGAGGGGCTCTTGACCTGAATCTCGCCGTCCTTTATTCTTACGCGGCAGGTGCTTATAACTCTGCCGCCCGAAGCGCCGCAGGTCCTGCCGTCCGGTACGGAAATTCTGGGACCGGTTTCGGTCATGCCGTAGCCCTGACGGACGGTAATGCCCATATCCTCAAATTCCTTGGATACCTTTCCGCTCAGCGGTGCGCCGGCTGCTATTATATTTGTAAGGTTCTTGCCGAATACCTGCTCGGCGGCTTCGCGCGGAGAGATTTCGGGGTTGTTCTTTCTTATAATACGGGTCTTTCTTAAAAGGCTCTCTATTACCATCGGAACCATTCTCATAAAGTGCGGATTGAAGCGGAGAAGGTTCTCGTTGATGTTCTTTATGTCGCCGTTAAGGCAGATGGTAACACCATCTTTCAGGTTTTTGAGGTAGTCGCAGGAGAAGCAGAAGATGTGGTACATTGGAAGAACATTGAGCGTCACCTTGCTCGAATCAAACGACATTTCTTTGTAATAAACATTTGATATTACGGCGCGCGAGGAGAGCATTGCGCCCTTGCGCGTTCCGGTAGTGCCGGAGGTGTAAATGATTATCGTGCAGTCGTCCGGGTCGATCTCAACATCGGACAGATGCGCTTTTTCGCTCTCGGAATTGTAATTCTTGTATATATTCTCGAAGAATCCGGGGTTTGAGAGGTCTATGTAATATTTTACCTTCGGGCAGAGCTTTTTGAGCGCCTCCTCGTTGTGGGCGTAGCTCTCGTCGAAAAATACCATCTCGACATCGGCATCGTTTATGAGCGCCGCCGTGTCCTCGGGAGAAGCGTCGTACGCCATGGGAACGGCTACATTGTTGCTCACGAATATTCCGTTGAAGCACGAAATGTATTCGTAATTTGTTTTTGCTATAAGTGCGATGTGCATTCTTTCGGGATTGAGAGAACGGATGTATCTCGCAACCGAATAAGAATCCTCACACATATCACGGTAAGATTTTACTTTTATCTCGCCGTCACGGTAAAACTTTATACACGGTTTATCGCCGTATTCGTTTTTTGCCCAGTCAAGAAGCTGCCTGACGGTAAGAACATCATTATCCCACGGGACGCGTTGTATGCTCACGAACAAAACCTCCGTTTTCGCACTGAAAATACAGTGTAATTACAATTTTTATCGGAACACCGTGGTTTTCTTGCATCATCATGATAAGTTTTATACACGGTGTTGCTTTTTCTCGAGGATTATTATATAATAGGGTTTAGAAAAAAGCAACCTACAAATTAACAGATTGTGAACAAATAACAGACACTTTCCGAAAAAGTGTTGCTTTACAGGAGAAAAAAATGAAAGAAAATTCCGACAGACGCGTACGCGTCACCAAAATGATACTTCGCGATTCCCTTGTTGAGCTGATGAGGGAGAAGCCGCTGCACGAAATCAGTATCAAGGCTATATGCGAGCAGGCGGACATAAACCGCAGCACATTTTACCATCATTACGGCTCGCAGTACGATCTTTTCGATGATATCGTTCAGGAGATAAGCAACAGTATATGGAAGATAATCGACGCGTCGAAAAAGAAAAAAGAAAAGTTCGTCAAAATGCTCACCGAAATTCTCACATTCTGCGAAACGAACCGCGACTTCTTTATCGTGCTGCTCGGTGCAAACGGTAACTATAACATAGGCGAATCTCTCGCAAAAGAGATCGACCGTTTTCTCGAAAAGGATTCGAAGGACGAGATCTACACCTATTCCACACAATTTTTCAGCGCCGGAATAACGAGCGTTCTGTGGACTTGGCTGAACAAGGAGGAGCGCGAGTCCGCACGCGATATCGCAATGATGCTCAATGCCATAATAATGTACGGCATAAAGCGCGCGATGGTTCTGTCGGGCAACGCGTAAAACATTTAAAAGCAAAAGAGGACAAACTTATGACAAAGAATGAAGCAGCTGAATTTTTTAAGCTCGACCGTTATGCAAGCGAGGGCTTGGGGGCGGTTATCGAGGAGGTGTCGGACGGACATTCCGTCGTGTCGATGACGATATGCGACCGACACCGTGCGGCGCACGGAGGAGTTATGGGCGGCGCGGTTTTTTCGCTTGCCGATTTCGCGTTTGCGGTTGCGTGCAACACCCCCGAAAGTATTACCGTCACCGTTTCAAGTAATATAAATTTTATGAGCGGTGCGAAAACAGACCGCCTTGTTGCCGAATGCACGCGCGTAAAAAACGGAAAACGGGTGTGCTTTTGCGAAACGACGGTTACCGACTCCGCCGGAACGATTGTTGCGACCGTTTCGGCTGTCGGCTCAAAAATAAAATCGTAACAGACACAATCGCATACAAATATTTTACAATTTTAAATGGAGGCGGCACCATGACCGAAAAATCAGACGGCAAGCTCTTTTTCCCGGGAGAGAAATGGCGAAACGAAATCAAGAAGAAGGCATTAACCAAAAGTACAATGCGCTGTCCGAGTATCAGCAGGAGGAACGAAAAGAAATTCTCCGCGAGCTGCTCGGAGAACTGAATGAAGGCGTATCTTTTAACGGCCCTATCCGTTTTCACTACGGTGTTCATACGAAAATAGGAAAAAATACTTTTTTCAATTTCAATTTTACCTGTCAGGACGATGCAGAGGTTACGATCGGCGAAAACTGCGATTTCGGCCCCAATGTTACGATAGTAACGCCGCTTCACCCGATGCTTGCAAACGAGAGAAAGGCGCTTATGTGCAGCGACGGCATCGCCAGACGGCTGTGCTGGGCTGAGCCTGTAAAAATAGGCAGCGGTTGCTGGATATGCGCGAATGTCGTGATTCTTCCCGGCGTTACAATAGGGGACAACTGCGTTATAGGTGCCGGAAGCGTCGTGACAAAATCAATACCCGACAACAGCGTTGCCGTAGGCAATCCGTGCCGCGTGCTGCGTACGCTGAGCGAAAAAGACTCGCTCAAATACCGTCCCGATATTCTCGGCGACTGCTCGATTATCGACTGATACATCAAAAAACCGCCTGAGCTTTTGTAAAGCCCGGCGGTTTTTGATAAGAAACGGCTGTCAAAAACAGTCTGTCTGTTGTATGGATTTGTTTTCGCTCCGCTTTTGTTGCCGTTCGTTTTATTGCCTGTCGGCGGATTAGAACAGCATACATATCCCGGCAGCAGCGGCGCAGGTGGGTATGTAGAGCGCAAAGTGTATGATGCGCGTCTTTTTGTTGTAGCCAAACATATGCGGGCCTGCAACGCCTTTGAGCTCCGGGTAAAAATGCGGGAAGAAGTTTGACCGGCACAGTAAGAACAAATCAAAAAACAGAATGTCGTAAATCTCCATGCAGTAAAGCATTACGAGAAAACGCACAAAGAACTGCCAATAAGTAAAACCGTTTTTGACTTCGTCCTACACGCAGAGAACAGCCGCCCCGATGAATATCAGAATTGCTGTTGCTTCTATTATCCATCCGATGATGTGTGCGCCGGGGAATCTCTCCTTCTTGTCGGGAATTGCATCTAAATTTTCCTTCGGTGCGGAAGAGAAAAATCGGTTGTCCTGAATGAAGCCTACGCCCCCGTATAAAACGAGGAAATATGCAGCCATTATCATAAGTGTTGAAATCGCGTTATTGCCATTATTTTGACCTCCTGTTTTTTAGTTGGTACGGCGAAAAGGGAGGACATATGAAAAAAGCAATACAAAAGCTGCAAAAAGTATATCCGAAACTGACTGTTAGGGGGATTTTTCATTGCCCATTTCTTTTGTTTAATTTGTTCACACTCCGCCAGGGGGTGTTTTTTTATGTCGGTTTGCGATGTGGAATTGTCTGTTTACAAAAAAATTTTTGAAAGAGAGCAGAGGCCTATTTATGGGACTGGTTAGGCATTATAATAGTAGGTGAAAGGGCAAATTTATTGCGGTAAGGCTAAATTTGAATGATGACAAAGTGGACGATATGGGCGGTGTCGGGGAAGTTATGTTCGGCTTTGAGGTTATCTGCGGAGACAGTGTTTTGGCTGTTTTGAAAATGATATTCTTGTCGTTAATTTACATATTGTGTAAATAAATTGTTGCAAAATTGGCTGAGAAAATGTATAATAAAGAAAAAACACTCAACAAATTGCCTGATATAAAAGTGAAGAAACAATGATACGCTAAAAGAAAGAGGAGTGATAATTTTGATTGCGCATATACGAAGGTCGGATCTTGCAGAGCAGTCGCTCGCGGAGCATTGCCGCAATGTTGCAGTGCTGTGCGAGCGAGCCGGACACAATATGGGGTTTCCGAAAACGCTTTATCTTATCGGTCTGCTGCACGATATGGGCAAGGCGACCGAAAAATTCCAAAAATATCTACACTCCGTAAACGACGGCGGCAGAGTGTCATCTCCGCACAACCATTCGCCTGCCGGTGCTGTGTACGCGTACCGCAGGTGGGGCGGTGACAAAGACGGCAGCAGGATAATGCGCGGTGCGGCACAGATCATTTCCATGTGCATATTGGGGCATCACTCGGGGCTTACAGATTGCATTGAAATTGACGGCAGCAGCTCCGATTATATTGTTGCGATAAACAAGGAGCCGGAGTTTTTTGACGGTGTTAAAAAGTGGTTTTTTGAAAATGTGTGCAGCGAAACGGAGCTTGACTGTCTGTTCGGCGAAGCGACAGACGAGCTGGAAGCATTCGAGAAAAAACAGGCGGATATCACAACAGGCGGAAATGTATGTGAATTCGACCGAGGATTTTTGGCACGGGTGCTGCTGAGTGTTTTGGTGGACGCTGACAGGTGGGATTCCGCCTGCTTCGAGTACGGCGAGGATTCGATGGAAATCAAGAAAGCGCCGAATTGGAATGAGCTTTTGTCCGTTTTTGAAAAATACCGGGAGGAGATGCTTGCTTCCGCCGACAAAATGGGGCAGATACGAGCGACGGTTTCGGACGAGTGCTTTGAAAAAGGCGCTTCACCAACGGGAATATACACACTCTGCGTACCGACGGGCGGCGGAAAGACCTTTTCGAGCCTTCGTTTTGCACTGCGCCACGCAGCGATACACAATAAGTCGCGTATTTTCTACATAATTCCGTACAACACGATTCTTGACCAGAACGCGCAGGACATAAGGACGGCTTTGTCCGATTATCCGTCAATAATGGAGCATCATTCAAATGTTGTCCTCGAGAACGAAAGCGAACAGCTTGATTATCGCAGGCTTACCGAGCGGTGGGACAGTGACATAATACTTACAAGTCTTGTCCAGTTTATGAATTCGTGTTTTTACGCATCAAATACGGACGCGAGAAGGCTTTACAGGCTTTCCGATGCTGTTCTGATTTTTGATGAAATTCAGTCGCTGCCGAAGCAGTGCAAGACGCTGTTTGAACGCGCCGTATCATTTTTATCGCAGTTTTGCAATACGACCGTGGTTCTCTGCACCGCCACGCAGCCGAGGCTCGAATTCGACTCCGGCACAGTGCCGCTCATAGAAAACAGCGCGCAGTTGTTTTCCGAAATGAAAAGAGTGGATTATATCCCGGAACTTTCGGAGTCGCTTACAAATGACGAAGCGGCGAGCCGTATAGCCGGGATTCTCGGTGAAAAATCCGTTCTTTCCGTTGTAAACACAAAGGCGGTCGCTATTGATATCTTCGAAAAAACCACGCAAGCACTCAAAGAATCGGGCATTGACACGCTTACGCCGTGTCCGGACATGAACGACAGCGAGATAACGGAGCTTGCGAAAACAAGCGGCGCGGTTCTGTGTATCCACCTCAGCACGCTTCTCTGTCCGGCTCACAGAAAGTATCTTATAAAATACATGAAGCTGTGGCTGAAAGAAGAGGCGAGGGTGTTCTGCGCGTCAACGGCGCTTATCGAAGCCGGGGTGAATATCAGTTTCCCGGTTGTTGTGCGCAGCAACACATGGCTTCCGGGCATAATTCAGGCAGCCGGACGCGCCAACCGCAGCATGGAATACGGAAAAGGAACGGTCTATATTTGGCGGCTGAGCGAAGAAAAGCTGCGAATGCTGCCCGATATCATGTACGGCGGCGATATAACAATGAAAATGATCTCGTGCAATACGGACGGCGGTGAATTCGACAGTCCGCAGCGGATAGCGGATTATTTCAGGGAAGAAAATAATTATACGCGCGAGCATAAGGATTTTCCGTTAAAAAGGCAAAGCGCCATCACTCTGTATTCGCTTCTTTCCGGAAATGATAAAGCGAGGAATGCGGCAATAAACTTCAAGCATTACAATGAGTCCGGCAGGCTGTTTCTCAAACAGAGCTTCCGCACGGCTAATAAACATTTTTATGTGATTCCCGAGAATACGGTGTCCGTTCTTGTGCCGTACGGCGAAGGCGAGGAAATTGCGGAGCAGCTTTTTGGTGAGAACACCATGTCACAGCGCAGTTTTCTTCTGAGAAAAGCGCAGGCGTACTGCGTTTCGGTTTTCAGACCCGTTTTTGAAAATCTGCAAAAACAAGGCGCTATAAGCGCGGTATCCGATACCGGGTTGTTCGTTTTGCAGCCCGGATATTATGACGAAAACGGAGGACTGACATTGGAAAGGAAAGAAATTGAAGCGCTGATTTTGTAAGCAAGACCAATCAAAAGGACACATGCTGCGATAAGCAGGACAGTCCGAAATTGTTATTTTCGGCTTTGTGCCGTTGAAATATTATCATAAAAATGAAAGAGGGTGAACAAATGGCAACTTACAGAAATACAATAGAATACCGCGTTTGGGGAAGGTACGCAATGTTCAGTGACCCTATCTGCCGTATGGGCGGTGAAAGGCTTTCATATCAGGTGCCTACCTATCAGGCGTTAAAGGGAATAACAGAGAGCATTTACTGGAAACCGAGCATAATGTGGGTGATAGATTCCGTTCGTATTATCAATCCGGTAAAGACGGAAAACAAAAATATCCGCCCGATAAGCTATAATAAGCCTAAAAGCGATCTGTCCGTTTATACATATCTTGCTGAGCCTGTTTACGAGGTGCGCGCGCATTTTATCCCGAACCCGTACAGAACAGAACCCGACCTTATCGAGGACGGACAAAACGAGGACAAGCATTACCAAATTGCGCTGCGTATGGTTGAAAAAGGCGGACGACGGGATATATTTCTCGGTACGCGCGAGTGTCAGGCGTATGTCGAGCCTTGCGTCTACGGCGAACGGGAGAGCTTTTACGCCGGGACGGGCAGAGTCAACCTCGGCGTGATGTTCCACAGCTTTGCATATCCCGATGAAACAGGGAAAGACGAACTCGGTGTCCGGCTTTGGCGAGCCGAAATGACAGACGGCGAGATAAAATTCCCGCAGCCTGAACAGTGCGACAAGTCAATGTACCGCTTTGTCCGTAAAATGGAGCGGAAGAAATTCGGCAAAAAATACAACAATTTTACAGCGGAGGAGGAAGGTGATATCTTGTGAGTTGGATAACAAAACTTTGCGATGTTTACGATGCAATGATCGAGAAGCCCGGCTGCGGCATAGTGCCGGTCGGACTTATCGAAAAAGAAATCGGAATAAATATAGTTTTGGACAAAAACGGTAATTTTTCGCACGCGCAAAAGCTGCCGAAAGAGGAACGACTGTTTTCAGTCCCTACCTTGATGAGTGCGGAAGCCCGAACCGGGAAGAGGATAGCGCCATATCCGTTTGCGGAAAATCTCGAATATCTCGTTGTCGAAAACGGTGCAGAAAGTGAAAAGTTTGCGGCGTATTACGGGCAGCTTCTTGCGTGGAGTCAAAGCCCCGGTGCGCCGGAATGCCTGAAAATTCTGTGCGGCTATCTCAAAAAGGGAACGCTTCTCAACGACCTTATGAATGAGAAGGGGCTTGAATTCAAATGGGGCTCAAAATCGGATGATAAAAAAACTATTGCGTGTTTCAGCGTTGAATGTTACGACGGTGAGAGCAGGCTGTGGATGAGGGACGATGTCCGCCAAAGCTGGCTCAGTTACAGAGAAACATTTCCGCAGCCGGAAAAGGGACTGTGCTACGCCGAGGGACGGGAGATGCCTGTAACGGAGGACTATCCCAAAGTTTTCAATAAAAAAACGCCCAAGCTTATCAGTTGCGATGATTCGGAATTTCCGTTTCGCTACAAAGGCAGGTTTGTAAAAAAATACGGTTCTATGCAAATAAGCGAATCTGCGTGCGCAAGAGCATACAGTGCGCTGCGTTGGCTTGTTGACAAACAGGGATTCAGTCGCTACGGAATTCGTTTTGTCGCATGGAATACCTGTTCCCCCGAGCTTGATTGCAGCGGTCCCGACTTTATGAATAAAGACGGCGAAAAAGCCGAACCGGATACCTTTGAACCGTACGCCATTGCACTTCGCAACGCGACGGTAGGTTTCTCGCGAGCGCTTGAAAAGGTTTCGGACGATAAGCTTGCGGATGAAGCTCTTCTGCGTAAAAACGAAATTGTCATAATGGGCTTGCATGCTGCAACAAAAGGCAGAATGTCTGTCGTTTATTATCAGGAAATTCCGGGAAACGAATATGTCGAACGGGTAAATAACTGGATAGCAAACAGCGCATGGGTGTTCCCCGGTAAAGAAAAAATTCCGCGTTCGCTCACATGGTTCGAAATATGCGAAGCCGTTATGGGGCGCGAAGAAGCAGCTGTGGCAAAAGATGATTCCAAAGCGGAGAAAAGCTGTACAAAGTATATGCGCGGAATTCAGCTGCAATTGTTAAGCTGCACGATTAACGGCAGTCCCTTGCCGGATAATTTTGTTTGGCAGGCATTTAACCGTGCCGTTAATCCGTTGTCATTTACAAACAGCAAGGACAGCAGTTGGAACAGTTTTGCGTGGGCAAAAAGTATTGCCACCGCAAATGCCCTTATACGCAAAAGGCGTTCTCAATCCGGTAAACCCGATATTTTCGCCTCGCTTGACAGAAGCTGCCGCGACCGCGATTATCTTTTCGGACGCCTTGCCGCCGCAGCGCATAAAGCCGAAGCCGATGTTTGCGGCGAGAATGCAATAACATGGGCGGTTCGTCTTTTCAGACGATTTGTGCAGACACCGTGTGCAGCGTGGCAAGAGCTGTTTTGCAAGCTGCTGCCGTATCTGAAAAAACTCAAAAAAACCGCAACAAACGGCGATGTCGGATATTCCGCCGATTGGTATCTTCGCCTGTTCGGCGAGATAGAGCGGCTTTTTGATGAGAAAGACAGGAATGAAAACCGTCCGCTTTCGGAGATGTTTCTTGTAGGCTTCGATTGCCAGCTTCGCGATTTGTATCTGAAAACCGAGGAACGCGCCGCAGCGCCCGAGTTGACTCCGCTGTCGCTGCCGACAAACAGAGATTCGCTGTACGGTTGCCTTGCGGCGGTTGCAGATTGGTTCGAGTGGAAAACAATGTCCGTGACGGACGGCGGCGTTACGGTCAGCGAAAATGACGGCAGAACAAACGCGCTGCGTTCTATAAATGCCCTTATTTCATCGCCGCTTACCGTGTGGAGTTATATCCATAACAGCCTTATCCCTTATTTTGAAAAAGCGGCGGTTAAAGAAGTCTGTTCTGTGCAGAGAATAATTGAACAAATCGAGCTTCGTTTTGATAAAACAGCGCGTCTTTCGCCCGTTCCGCTCGGCAGCACATTTGTTCACGGGTATCTTGCAATGCGCCATGCGCTTCGCTGTAATCGTGATTTCGACGGCGATTTTTTCAATACGGAAATCGGTGCAATTGAACCTACCGATCGTGATTCGGCGTTTGCGGCACTGTTTGCATTGGAGAATTTTACCGAACGGCGCGCTTTGTCCGGTATTGAACCGGAGAAGGACCGGCTTTCAAACGCACTCCGTCTTTTGCCGCACGCGGCTGTTTGTCCGAATAAAACAAAAGAGCATCTTATGCGCTGCATGACGGTGTACCTGAAAAAACTGCGTTTTAATAGTAAGATAACGGAGGAGAGAGACAAACTGTTGCAGTTTATTGAAAATAAGGGCTGGAATATCGACACACCCCTCGGCGCAGGTTACCTGCATACATACTATTTATATACCGCGTTATACAGAAAGGATTGAAAAAAATGTCAGCATTAAATAACAAAATAGATTTCGCACTTGTTTTTACCGTCCGCAACGCAAATCCCAACGGCGATCCCGTAAACGGCGGAGGGCCTCGTATAACATATACCGGATTCGGAGAGGTATCCGATGTTTGCCTTAAACGCAAAATCCGCAATCGCTGGATGGATGAGGGGCTGAGCGTGTTCGTTCAATCGGATGACCGCCGTACCGACAGCTGCCGCTCATTAAAGGAGCGCGCCGAGTCCTGTCCGGAATTGAAGGAGCTTTTTAAAGTCAAAAAAGGCAAAAATGACAAAGACGATGAAGACGACGGGCAGACAAAGTCAGAAAAAATTACCGCGATCGCGTGTGAGAAATGGCTTGATGTAAGAGCCTTCGGTCAGGTCTTTCCGTTCAGCGGAGAAACCGGCAAATCAGACGGAGTTTCGATAGGAATACGCGGCCCCGTGAGCATTCAAAGCGCATTCAGTCTTACACCGGTCAATATTACAGAACTGAATATAACAAAATCGGTAAATCTGGAAACAGATAAAAATAATCCCGACAAAAAGGGAAGCGACACCATGGGTTCAAAGCGCCGTGTCGATTTCGGAGTCTACACGACATACGGTTCGATAAATGTTCAGACCGCCGAAAAAACGGGATTCTCGGCAGACGATGCAGAGGCGCTTAAAGAGGCGCTTCGCACACTGTTTAGAAACGATGTCGCCGCCGCCCGTCCCGAAGGCAGCATGGAGGTCTGTAAGCTCGTTTGGTGGGAGCATAACTGCAAGAGCGGTCAGTTCTCGGCTGCAAAGGTTCACCGTTCGATGAAGGTCACTGTCGGTGATGACGGCTTTCCGCAGGTCGGCATTGACGAAAGCGCGATTCCCGGTTTGAAATACACGGTAATCGACGGTGAGTAACGGCGAAGATTTTTTGATGATCTCCGGGATCAATCACTTCGCATTTTGCAGGCGGAGCTGGGCGCTTGTCCATGTCGAGCAGCTGTGGAAAGAAAATGTTTTTACGCTCGAAGGGGAGTATATGCACGAGAGAGTCCATGACGCAGGCTTTACCGAGTCGCGCGGAAGTGTGATTCTCTCCCGTGCAATGCCGGTGAGGTCGCAAAGATTACGAATAACCGGCGAGTGTGATATGGTCGAATTGCACCGCGATCCCGGCGGAGTCCCGATTCGCGGAAGCGACGGCTTATGGCGGCTCTATCCCGTGGAATACAAACGCGGAAAGCCCGTCGGGAAAGAAGCCGATGAATTGCAGCTCTGCGCGCAGGCTATGTGCCTTGAAGAAATGTTCGTGACCGATATCCCCAAGGGTGCGCTTTTTTACGGCGATACCCGACACAGAGAAACCGTTGTGTTCTCCGAAGAAAAACGGGCGCTTGTCGAAAAATATATCGGCGAAATGCACGCGTATTTCGAGCGTGGATATACTCCGAAGCCGCGAAAGGGCAAGGCTTGCAGAAATTGCTCGCTGCATGAATTCTGCGCTCCCGTGTTTGACGCACAGACCTCTGCTGCCGGGTATGTAAAAAGAAAAAAAGAGGAGGACGAGTTTTGAGAAAGCTGCAAAACACATTGTATGTTACTTCTCCCGACGCCTTTCTGTCTTTGGACGGCGAAAATATTCTTGTCCGGACGGATGAGTCCGTCCTCGGGCGCGTGCCGGTTCACAACTTAGAGGGCGTGGTTTCCTTCGGATACCGTTCGGCGAGTCCGCGGCTTATGGCAGCTTGCGCAGAACGCGGTGTCGGACTGGCTTTTTTCACTCCGCACGGGCGTTTTCTCAGCCGCGTTTCGGGTGCTGTGAGCGGAAATGTTCTTCTGAGGGCAACGCAATACCGCACTGCCGATTCCACGGAAAAATCTCTTCCTCTCGCAAAGATGTTTTTGACCGGAAAACTGTACAACAGCAGATGGCTTTTGGAGCGCTTCTGCCGTGATCATGCGGTCAGAATTGACGAGAACGCCGTCCGGCAGGCTGCCGTTTATCAGAAAAATGCGCTGAAACAGATTGAATGCGCCCCCGATTCCGAAACGCTTCTCGGCATAGAGGGCAGTGCGGCGAAGTCGTATTTTTCCGTTTTTAACGAGCTTATTCTGCGGAACAAAGATGATTTTTCGTTCGACGAACGCAATCGCCGACCGCCGCTCGACCCCGTCAATGCGCTTTTGTCCTTTACATATTCACTGCTCGGGAACGAAATTGCAGGCGCACTCGAAGGTGTCGGACTTGATCCGGCAGTCGGATTTTTCCATACGCTTCGACCGGGACGCAAGTCGCTGGCGCTCGATATGCTCGAAGAATTCCGCGCACCGCTTGCCGACAGATTTGTCCTTTCACTGATAAACCTCGGAACCGTCACCGCGAAGGATTTTGAAAGCAAAGAAAACGGCGCAGTCTATCTGAAAGATGATGCGCGGCGCAATTTCCTCTCAGCATGGCAAAAAAGAAAACAGGAGGAAATAACGCACCCGTTTCTCAAAGAAAAAATCGCATGGGGACTTGTCCCTCACGCTCAGGCCATGCTCCTTTCCCGATATCTGCGCGGTGATTTGGATGCATATCCGCCGTTTATGTGGAAGTAGGGTGATGTTTTGCTGGTTCTGATAACATATGATGTCAACACGGAGGATGCCGCCGGTCGAAAACGCCTTCGTAAGATTGCAAAGCAATGCATAAATTACGGCAGACGCGTTCAAAACTCTGTCTTTGAATGTATTGTGGACACTGCGCAGTGCAAAATTTTGCAGCATTCGCTTTGTGAAATCATGGACGAAAAGAAGGATAGCCTGCGCTTTTACTATCTCGGTGAAAAGTATCGCTCGAAAATTGAACACTTCGGGGTGAACCCTCAATTTGAAACGGAAGGCGACCTTATCATTTGAGTGCGAATTCGCAGTGAACATAAATATCCGTCGGGTTCGCACTCAAAAAAGAACAAAATCTCGCAACTACGAAACAAAAATATTTATTCAATGTGTTTTACTGTTGAAAAACAGGCGTCTTTTTGTTATAATTATACAAAGCCGACAACGGATTTTTGTTGGCTTTAACGCCGCGCCCCGCACGTGGCGCGTGGATTGAAATCGTTAAGCTACGCCGGGATTTATCAACGAAGAGCCGGCCGCGCCCCGCACGTGGCGCGTGGATTGAAATACACAAATGCAACTCTGCGCCCTTGCAAAAGTCAAGCCGCGCCCCGCACGTGGCGCGTGGATTGAAATTTTAATGTTATAAACAGTGCCGGGACTGCTAACAAGCCGCGCCCCGCACGTGGCGCGTGGATTGAAATATATTTTTGTCCTTTCCGGTCAAAAGGTGATCTTCGCCGCGCCCCGCACGTGGCGCGTGGATTGAAATACCGTCACTTGCATTGTGATGTTATATATTTCGTACAGCCGCGCCCCGCACGTGGCGCGTGGATTGAAATATTAAAAAGCGGTGTGCCAAACTGCGCCCAAAGCTGCCGCGCCCCGCACGTGGCGCGTGGATTGAAATTTGTCGAATACAAAATACTGTACACGAGGACTGCGGCCGCGCCCCGCACGTGGCGCGTGGATTGAAATTACGGTATAGAATTTGGCCTTCGTACCGATGTGCTGTCACCCCGTCCAAAACAAAAGAATAGTCTTTTTGCTTTATTCAAAAAATGAGGGCATTTGAAGTTAGACACGACAATGCGATCCCTTGAAAGTCTGTAAATGCTCGCATTCTGTCGAAAAGATGTTGACAGAACTCACTTGTCAAGGTAAAATAAAATCAAGTAATCAGAGTGTCTTGCAGTTAACGACAGATTGTTTTTTTTGCGCTCGGATTATAAAAATGATTTATTCTGCACAAAGGGGACAGGGCTTTTATGAACATTGCCGATTCGGACTTTATATCGCTTGTGTTGGCATCGCGCGAAGAAAAATGCGATTGCTTTTTGACTCCCGAATTGTGTCCTAATTCGGCAGCACTTTGGTACTTTGCCCAAAAGACCGAGCTGAATACGGCTGTGATTTTGCCGGGGCATGGCTTTATGCCGGAATTTATCTATGATGACTTCAACAGAAATAATCTGCATTTTTATCCGTCCTCGATTCTTTATGACCTGTCGTTTTGGGAAAGTGACAAAGCGAAAAAGATCGATGAAGTTGTTTTGTTGAATGCCGAGCTTGCTGATGATGCAGAGTACGGTTTCCTGAGAGATTATACCCGTATTGTCGATATCAGAGCTGGAATTCCGTGGTATTTCCACCTCGTTGCAGTGTTTTCCGGACATCATAACGGCGATTGCAACAAATTTCTGACACTTTTCGGGTGCAAGAACGCAGTCAAAGTCGGTTCCCACGAAATATTCTTTTCATCGGAATTGTTTGCAAACAACGAATTGCAGATCGACGGCATCGCGGAGTATCTCTCGTATGAACGCGACAGCACAGTGGTGTTTTGTGCGACAAGACGGGAGGCAGAGGTCGTGTCGCGCAAGCTTATCTATCGCGGAATTCTGAATGAATTGTTCCATGGCGGTCTGCCTGATGAGAAAAAGGAAATGCTTTTGAAAAAGTTCACGCAGAGGATGTCGCTGCCCGTTGTTGCGACGAAAAGCATTTTACAGTATTCGGTTTTTCTGCCGAGTGCAAAACCTATCTGCTTCGGTGTCCCGTATTCGATATCGCACGCTGCACGGATGGCTAACTTTTCACCGGCGGCAGTCTGCCGCGTGAAGTGTTTCTACTGTGCCGATGACACGGATCTTATGATGAAGCTTAATTCCTCGTATGCCGAACAGTATGCAGATAACCCCGAGTATGTCATACACCGCCGTAACAGCGACTTGCTTGAAATGCTCAAAAGAATCATATGAGCGCCGACTGCCGCGAAGTTTTTGACCTCGCAGCAGTCTATTTTTGTCCACCGAACATAAAAAAGTCAAGTCGTATCTATTGCAAGTAGTTTCAAAATCCTCGCTTTTCGTTGACAGTGTGCCATATAAGGTGTAGAATGACAAGAAATAAACCGGTTACATTGTTGACTTGCCGCGGTTTTATATACGAAACGAATGGTGATATGATGATTATTGAAACAAAACGGCTTGTTCTGCGCCCGTGGCGTGAAACAGATGCCGAGAGTTTGTATGAATACGCAAAGGATCCTGCGGTCGGACCTGCTGCCGGTTGGAGCGTGCATACAAGTGTTGAAAACAGTCGGGAGGTAATAAAAAATGTCCTTTCTGACGATGAGTGCTACGCCGTGTGTCTGAAAGGTGACGATCGCCCGATAGGGAGTGTCGCACTTATGTCCCCTGTTCGCACGGAAGCCGTTGTCGGTGAAAACGATTTTGAGGTCGGGTATTGGGTAGGTGTTCCTTTTTGGGGAAACGGATATATTCCGGAGGCGTTGCAGACGCTTCTCCGACGCGCTTTTACGGAGCTTGGCAGCGATACGGTGTGGTGTGCTTATTATGACGGCAACGAGAAGTCCAAAAAGTGCATGGAGAAGTGCGGTTTTGTGTATCATCACACGGAATATGAAAAGCCTGTCCCGATGCTTAATGAGATGAGAACGGAGCATTTTACCCGCATAACAAAAGAGCAATGGATTCAAATGCAAGCACAAAAATAACCGTCCGGAAAAAACGGTGAGGTCCCGAAAACTTTTTTGAAAAAATTAAAAAAAACAGTTGACAAACGGACGGATTTGTAGTATAGTAAACGAGCCGCAAGGGACAGGGCAGTCGATAAAGACAAAGCCCTAAAATGTGGGAGTATAGCTCAGCTGGGAGAGCACCTGCCTTACAAGCAGGGGGTCACAGGTTCGAGC
>ERZ1034928.394-NODE-394-length-21569-cov-8.011620_pt1 | contig 21569 bp, 15 predicted proteins | sample MGYA00520627_ERZ1034928 | MGnify/ENA primary metagenome ERZ1034928 (study PRJEB33766, sample SAMN09781755) | gut metagenome | biome: gut microbiome | host: Homo sapiens | place: Madagascar | study: EMG produced TPA metagenomics assembly of the PRJNA485056 data set... | reverse complement strand
AAATGCGGCGGTTAAGGTTCGGTTGATTCACTCTGAACATTTTTTCCTATCCCCTAAAAAAGGGGCTGTAAAAAAACTGAGTTTTTTTACAGCCCCTTTTCGTCAAAAACAGAAATAGAAGGAGATTGTCAATCCACTTTTTTGGAGTTGGCGTAAATTTTGTGCATTCTCTCATCCGTAAAATGCTTGTCAAGATACATTTCTACGGCGTTCTTTGCCGGTATACCCTCGTCGCGCCTGTTCATTCGCGTTGCGGCAGCGGCGGACAAAACGGAGTCATATACAAAGAAAGCACAAAAAGCGATAACGAGAACAGATGTTATATGTTCGGGAACGGCGGCGTACAGCTTATCCGTAAGCGGCATAACGAACTTGACCCACAAAACGCCGAGCGCACCCCAGAAAAGGGAATACAGAAGGCACACTCTGCCGTTAATGTTCAGCGGCAGGTGACTGTAATCCCATGCGACCGAACCGAAAACTATTTCCTGACCGAGTGAGCAGATGTATTCGGCTATTGTTCCGACTGCGAACGAGATACCGAATACGGTGTACCATTTACAATCGGCAAAATGATATAAAACAAGCGTCAGCAGGACTCCGCCCATGCCGTAGGCAACGCTGAGAGGACCGTAAACAAGGGATTTTCTGCTCTCAATGTAGCCGTTTTTGAAGTAGCACCATGCGGTTTCCGCGATGAATCCCACTATGCAGCAGGCTGTAAATACGGAAACGAGTTTGTTGAAGCCAATGCTTTTGATTGCAAGACCGTGTTTCATTTTTTTCACCCCACAAATTTCTTTCGTGAGTAATAATAAACAGGAAAAATTAACTTATTATAAACTCTGTTATTTTTCGGGGCTTTTGATGTAAAAAAGTGCAGATAACGGGGAACGAAAAAACGATAAAAACGGCGGTAAACTGACTGCAAGAGAAAAAAGACTAATTGCAAGTAGGGACAGCGGAAAAATACGCAGCAAAAAAGGCTGCCAAAAAGCACGCGACGGGAAGCAAAACAAAAAAAGTCGAGCTGCAAAGAGGTTCGGCGAGAGAAGTGAGCATCAGACGCGGCTGAAAAACGCGCAGTAAAAACGGCGGCAAAAAGACAAAAAGTGCAGACAGACTGTACCCGGCAGCCGTGTCCGCACTTTTTTGCGGTTTTTTTTAGAGTTGACTTTATGTATTACAGCTCGCTGTTGTCGTAGAAATAACCCTTTTGCTCGAATCTTTCAACGGACTTCATTCCGTCCTTTATTCTGAAAACATAGGTGCAGTCGCCCGCGTAATACATATTCTCTGAACCGAACAAGCCCCTGAGGAAAGTTGTGTTCTCCATGTCATGCGTATCGCCTATATAACGGCACTGGGGGATTAGAAGCGTCTTTGAGCGAATTGAACCGTAAATATTACGGTCGTCGTTTATGAGGTGGTGTGCACATTGCAGGTATTCCGAGGACAGAAGATTCTTGCCGTAAAGTGCAATAAGCGCTTCGCCGTTTGTTTCCTCCGCGTCACCGAGGAAGATTGCCGTGCAGTCGTCGAACCAGATTTTGAACACTGTGGTAGATTCGTTCATTCCGCGGTAAGGGGAGCCGAAGCGTGCGCGATACGAAACGGGGAGAATGTCCTCGTGAGTTGTGAGTATTTCAAACTGTGCGCCGGGAATATTGACTATCTCACCCGTGTGGGCTTTGAGCATTTTTACATTCGGATAGAACGCTTCAAGACGCTCTTTCAGACGCTTTGTGCAGCTGTAATCACCCGGCATGAGGGACATTGAGGGGAAGTTGAACATCACGCGTTCGAGTGTTATTTTTTCTCTCTCACGGCGCAGAAGTTTTACAAAAACATCCATGTGGTCGTCGTGGTTGTGCGTGCAGACCCAAAGACTTATGCGCAGCTTTTCGTTTCTGTCCTGACCGGTCATGGCGTAGAAGCGTTCCATTATCTCATCGCACGCCTCCTCAGTTGCCTGCTCGGATTCGCCGCCGTCAATTACTACGAGGGAATTGTCGCGCAGGCGGAGTGCATAGAGCATACCGCAGTCGCAGCTCTTGTGGCGGATCATCTTACCGTATTTCAGCGCAAACTGCATTAAAAGCGTGTCGTCGCGTGTTTCCTCAACGCGGTATTCGAAATCGGAAAGGGGAGTGCTTACCCGGTCGAAAATAACTCTCGCGGTGTTGAGCGCACCCGTATAATATGTATAAATGAGCCCCTTACCGTTCGTAAGTTCGGAAAAAATGTTGCCGTTATACTCGCGATAGAAGGTTTCCTCCCGTCCGTTTTGCTTTAATTCGTTAAGAAAATCTCTGTATTCGTGTGCGGATACATTTTCGGTCACGAGCATGAAGCTGTCCTCATTGCTCACTCCGTTTTCGTTTTCATAGCTGAGTCCCGCGCCGCAGTTTACGGGTTCGGAAATTATTTTTCCGGGAACGGCAACGCCGAGTTCTGTGATAAAATCTGTTGTGGTCATTTCGTTCTCCTTGGTGTTTGTTTACATGTTTATGAGTTTTGCGTGCATTTTTCCGCGTCTATTGCGAGGACGAGCATAACAGCCGAGAGTGCGTCGCGCGGGTCCTTTACATCTATCGTATAGGTGTCTGTCCAATTGAACAGCTCCTTCGAAACGGACGCGACCGTGTCCCCGTAGGAATCCACTACCGAGTAGTCCCAGCCGGTCCAGTTGCCCTCAACTCGCCAGCCGTTATAATCAATATTAAAACGGGGCTTGAAAAGGGAAAATTCCTTTTGTATGCAGCCTAAATAGTCTGTACCCGAATATATCTCGAATTTCGGCAGCAGCGTGAAAACTTTTTCTTTTACAGTCCCTATTTCGCAGCCGGAGATATCGTAAATTTTCAGCAGATGTCCCCATGAAAGCTGACCCTTTACGGTGTATACGGTTTCTCCGTTTTCGTTGAAGATATCGTAGCTGTCAAACCATGAAAACATCCGTTGCTTGAATAATAATTTCATAAAATCATCACCCGGATATATGATAGAATATATTGTACCGCTTGTCAATAAAATAAAGAGCAAAAAAACGGCTTATCGCGTCTGTTTTATGCGGCGCAGCCTGAAAAAATATCCCGGAGGAATGCGCAATGACAAGTACCTCCGGGATAGCTTTTTACTCAACGGATTTAAGCGATGTGACCATATCGATCCGTTTGATTTTCTTTTTGAGAACAAGGTTCACAAGAACGATGAACAGGACGGTAAGACCGCACGATACAATGTAATTGTACCAGCTTATATACTGTCCGTACATTACCGCGTCAATAGAGGTGTACTCTATCAGCAGACGGTGAAGTCCTATGCCGAGGGCAACGCCGAGAACAAGCCCGAAAACGGAAACGATAATGTTTTCGCGGTAGATATAGGCATTCATTTCTCTGTCGGTAAAGCCGAGAACTTTCAGAGTCGCAAGTTCGCGGTTTCGTTCGATGATATTGATGTTTGAGAGATTGTAAAGAACTACGATCGCCAAAACTGCGGCGGAAACAACAAACAGAAGAATGACCCACGAGAGCGCCTGAGTTATTCTGCTTATGCTCTGTGTCGTGTCGGCGGTGTACGCAAGTGCCGTAACGCCCTCCGTGAGTACCATATCGGAGGCAAGACGGCCTTTGGCGTTCGCCGCCGCGTCTGCGTCCTGCGACAGGATACTGTCCGAGAGCAGTCCTATTGCATAAAAGTATTCCGGCTCATGCGAGGTTGCCGCGCGGTAGACCGCGTCGGTCATGTAGATATAGTGGAAGGTGTAATTTTCGGCAACTGCGCTCACCTTTACCGAGTAGGTATTGCCGTCGGAATCGGAGAAGTTTATGATGCCGCCGGGCTGAACTCCGGCATCCTTTGCGAGCTTTTCGGTGATGACCGCGCCCGAGTCGTCAAGCGTTATCTTTTCGCCTGTTTTGCGGTTTCTGAGGTCGATAAACTCCGGAAGCTCACTCGGTTTTTCGGGGACAAAAACATACACATCGGTCTTTTTTCCGCTGTTTTCGCCGAAGCCCTCCATTGATTTCATCGCAATGAGCGCAAGACTCTTTATACGGGAGTCTGCTGCCGCCGTGTTGAATGCCGCCGTGTGCGTACCGGCAGTCTGAGCGTTGTCGAAGGCTATCTGGAAATCATATTTCGAGATGGCATTTTCGCCGTACTGCTTCGTGACTATTGCCGAAACGGAGTCGAACATTCCGAGGCTTGCAAGTATGAGCGCGCAGCAGCCCGCAATACCCAATACTGTCATTAAAAAGCGCGACTTGTTTCTGAAAAGATTTCTCGCCGTGACCTTTGCGGAAAAGCTGAGCTTTTTCCACAACAAAGATATGCGTTCGAGCAGTATTCTCTTGCCGGGCTTGGGCGCTTTGGGACGCATAAGCACCGACGGCGCGAGCTTCAATTCTTTTGTAAGCGCCGCTCCGGTCGCTATCGTTGTGCAAAGAAGCGAAGCGCCGAAGCAGACGAGAATATCGGGCCACGGTATTTTGTAGACGAGAGGCGGCATTGAGTACATGATGCCGTACGCCGAATTTATGGCAAACGGGAACATAAATACCGCCAGCGACACGCCGAGGATCGTTCCGAAAAGGCAGGCGCTCAGCGAGTAGATAATATATTTGAGCATTACCGCACCCGAAGTATAGCCGAGTGCTTTATAAGTGCCGAGAAGCACCCGTTCTTCGTCAACAAGACGCGTCATGGTCGTAAGGCAGACAAGCGCCGCGATGATAAAGAAGAAAACGGGGAATATGTTCGAAAGCGCCGCAATGTTCTGTACCGACTGTCCGTAGCTTGAATAGCCGGGGGTAGCCGAGCGGTCGTAGACGCTCCATTTGACATTGTCGAGCCTTGCGTAAAGCTCCTTTGCGTCGCTCAGTTCTGCTTTTGCAGCTGCAAGAGAGGATGTGAGCTGGGCGTTTGCCTCGTCGCGTTTTTTCTGCGCTTCGGCAAGGTTCGCCGGGGCGGATTTTACCTGCTGCGTAAGTTCTTTGAGCTTTGCTTCCTCCTGAATTTTCCTGATTTGAAGCTGCAATTCGCCGCTCTGTATTGAAATGCCCTTGCTCGTAAGCTCGTCCTTGTAGTTTGCGAGGTCGGTCGCTGCCTGATCGAGCTTCTTTTTTGTGGACGCGCTGTCGGCAGATGCTTTTTCGAGCGTTGTTTTCATTGTTTCGAGGTTTGCCGCAAGCGCATCGAGAACGGCTTTTTTCTCTTTTATCTGTTTTTCCTGGTCGGCAAGAGCGCGCTTCTGCTGTTCGATATACGGTTCTACGCCGGCGATTATCTCCATGGCAAGACCGTGTGAGGTCAGCTCTTTTATAGAGTTGTACAGCTCCGGATATGTCGTCTGCATCATGCTGATAATCGCCTGCACCTGCTCCTGAGAGCTTGCTGTGAGGTTGCTGTCTTTAATAGTCTGCATGACCTGATCGGCTGTGTTTATAAGTGAATTGGTGGTACTTATAGCTGTGTTAAGCGAGTTTACCTGTTGCTGTGCCGTTGTGCATTCGGCGTACAGAGTGTCGTACTGCTCCTGCTTTTCGGCAAGAGTTTTTGTGCTTTCCTCGTACTGCTCCTTGCTTGCCTGCCACAGCTCATATTTAGTCTGGTAGTCTTTGAGCGCCGCTTCGAGCTGGGCGGAATTACCGCTTATGGTATTTTCCGCATCCGCAAACTGCTTGTCGAATTCCTCCTGTGCGTCCGCAAGGAGCTTTTCGCCGTTGTCGACAAGGCTTTGAAGTGTTTCTATCGTGGTGTCAAGCTCCTTCATCGCGGTAGTTGCATCTGCCGATTTTTCGGATATGCTTCTCTCGCCGTCCTCTATCTGCTTTAAAAGCTGCGGCTTCAACACGGTAACGCGCTGCTTGACCTGTGTGTCGGAGAGTGCCTTGACGGAGGCTTCATACGGTTCGATATAGTTGTAATATTCCTCCGAAAACGGCTCATAGCTGTCGCTGCCCTGAACCTTTGCATATATTTCGGTGTAGTAGTCCGTTGAAAAAGCCTCGTCCGGAATGAGAATATATGTGCCTATTTTTCCGCTGCCGATGTTGGTGTTTCCGCGTTCGAACGAGATGTAGTAGGGGGAACGAACGATTCCCACTATCGTAAACTCGGTGCCGGAAAGTCCGTTCGGCGCTTCTCCGCCCGATTTTTCAAGCGTTATCTTGCTTCCGATAACAAACGAGTCGGGGGTGGACAGATCGCTTGCGTCAACAAGGCATTCGGACGCGGAGGAGGGGTATTTGCCCTCGATAAGCTGAACGCGGTTGATGTAGTTTCCGTCGTCTACACCGTTTAAGAAATTGGCGATGTCGGCAGGGGAGATGCCGTAGGCACGAGTGGAAATTTGCGTGCCATCGATGTCCGTTTCGATTTCGCCGTTGACCCTGACGAGAGCGTCAACGAATTTCTCGCCCTTTGCGTACTCGATGCCGCTTATCCTTTTGACGGCTTCAACATCCTCGGCTGTAAGTCCCGCCGACGACTGGATCCGTATGTCCATGAGATTATATTGTGTGAAATATTCCTTTGCCGTTGTGAACATGTCGGGCGCGGTCGCTTTTATTCCCGTAAAAAACGCCGTGCCGAGAGCCACAATGAGCAGAATTGAAATATATCGGCTGAAACGCTTGCGCACCGTGCGCAGAGTATCCCTGAAAAGCATTTTTGTCAAATCGGCGGCCTCCTTACCATTCGAGCCGTTCAACGGGCAGCGGATTGTCGTTTACCGCGATCCTGCGTACGCGTCCGTTTTTCATAGTTATGACTCTGTCCGCCATCGGTGTCAGAGCGGAGTTGTGAGTGATTATCAGTACCGTCATTCCCGTGTCGCGGCAGGTGTCCTGCAAAAGGGTAAGTATTTGCTTGCCCGTTGTGTAGTCGAGAGCGCCGGTAGGTTCGTCGCACAGCAGCAGCTTCGGGTTTTTGGCAAGGGCGCGCGCAATGGACACGCGCTGCTGTTCACCGCCCGAGAGCTGTGCCGGAAAGTTGTTCATTCTGTCGCCGAGTCCAACCCGTTCGAGAACCTTGTCCGGACTCAGCGCCTTGTTGCTTATCTGTGTTGCAAGCTCCACATTTTCAAGCGCGGTAAGGTTCGGTACGAGGTTGTAGAACTGAAAGACGAAACCGACATCGTGCCGTCTGTAAAGCGCCGTGCGTTTGCTGCCGAAGCTGTTTATAAGCTCGCCGCCCACGCGCACCTTGCCGTCGTCGCATCCGTCGATACCGCCGAGAATGTTGAGAACGGTGGTTTTGCCTGCGCCTGAGGGACCCACTATCATGCAAAGCTCGCCCTGCTCGATGGAAAAAGATACTCCGTCAAGAGCGTTTATTGTTACCTCGCCCATCTTGTACTTTTTATAAACAGAAGAAAGCTCAATGAAACTCATCTACCGATACCACCTCGTGAGGGAAAAGCAATACAATGCGCTTGAAAGGACCTCTTGCCGCAAACATTTTCCCTATAATAAAGTTATTATATAATACTTCGTCTTTTCAGTCAATCGAAATTTGTCGTAAAGGCATTTTTGCACAAATCTCAGTCACGTGATGGAAATTGTAAGTAATAAAAATCCGTTATTTGTGAATAAAAATTCTTTCTCCGTTTTTCCTCTGCTTGACAAAGAAAAATGCCGCGGATATAATGTACTTTGATTATTTTTCTGCAACATATTTTATACAGTAACCGAAATAATAACGAAACGGAGCATACATTATGAGCGTTGAAAGAATTCCCTTCGGACTTATGCCCGACGGCAGAGAAGTCTACAAATACATAATTTCGAACAACAACGGCTGCGAAGCACATATCCTCACACTCGGAGCGACGCTCAATTCCTTCGTCACCCCCGACAAAAACGGTGAAATGCGCGATGTCCTGCTGGGCTTCGACACGGTGGACGATTACCTTAAACTCTCCGACTATCAGGGCGCGACGGTAGGTCCGGTTGCTAACCGTATAGGTGGCGCCGCCTTCGATATCGGCACAAAGCACTACGAGCTTGTCGCAAACGAAAAGGATGTAACCTGCCTTCATTCCGGCGGAGAATTCAGCTTTGCTGTGTGGAGCGCGATCGTTGTTGACAGCGACGCCGTGGAATTCGGCTATGTCAGCCCCGACGGACAGGGAGGTTTTCCGGGCGAAACGAAAGTAAAGGTCGTTTTCAGCCTTAAAGACGATAATAGACTTACGATAAAGTATGAAGCGGTAAGTGATCGCGATACCTTTATTAACTTAACAAACCACGCTTATTTTAACCTTAAAGGATACGGTCACGGGACTATTCTTGACCACGAGATTCAAATCTTTGCCGAACGCTATACGCCCGTTGATGAGATGAGTATTCCTTACGGCAGAAACGATCTTGTCGAAGGAACACCCTTTGATTTCCGCACACCTCACCTCATCGGTGAGCGTATTGACGAGGAAAACGAGCAGCTTTCCTTTACCGGCGGCTACGATCATAACTACTGCGTGGACGGCGCGATGAGTGAACTTCGCGAGTGTGCGCGTGTTTTCTGCGCCGAAAGCGGCATAAAAATGAATGTTTATACAACTCTGCCCGGTGTGCAGTTCTATGCCGGAAACTTCCTCAACGGTACGGCAGGCAAAAAGGGCGTTCCCATGGAAAAACGCAGCGGCTTCTGCCTTGAAACGCAGTATTATCCCGACACACCCAATAAGCCCGATTTCCCTCAGTGCTTCTTCAAAGCCGGTGAAAAATATGTGTCCGAAACCGTTTACGAGTTCCCGGACTGCTCCGAAAAAACCGACGCGGAATAACTTACCTGCCGTACGGTATTGACAAAAGTGTGTTTTTGTTATATTATAATATAAATACTTTCGTTTTTTGCGCCTGTACCGTGGCTTTGTACGGCTGCTTCCGATAAACGGCTCTCGCTGCCGGCGCGGCGGACATACTTGTTTTTTTTCTCCGGCAAAAACCGGAGTACCGATACACACATGTTTTTGTTATATTCGTTTTGCACATTCCTTTTGTTTATCTTGCTCGGGAGGCATAACAGTGAAGAAAAGATCTCTTTTCAGCTTAATAACGGCGGTCGTTCTGCTTATTGCGGTTCTGACGGCTCCCGTCGCCGACGCGGTCGTGTTCACCTTTGAAACTCAGGGAACATACGACGCGCCTAACAGTGCGTGGCTTACCGATGTCGTTATAAACGAGGATACCGCCACTGTCGCAGGTATTATACAGACGGCTAATTTCTCGCCCGTACCGGAGTACAAGTATTCCGAAACACCTTCGAGCTTCAAAAAAGATGTTTCGTACTATACCTCCGTGTACTCGCTTAATACCGGCATGGCTAAAACCGGCTACATCTACCTTTTCGATTTTCTCAACAAAAATTCCAATATCGTATCGGCGAATGTTTCCGACGCTGCCGTCAGGGACTATCTTGAAGGTATCGGAATAAAATATCCGTCGTCTGTTTCAACGGACGAGCTTGTTATGGCGCGCGCTCTGTACACCGTGCTTATAACAGGTGCCTACGCCGGTGTAAATGTCGACGGGAAGAGCCTTGACGAAATGATAATGGACTATGTCAGCGTTTTTACGGGAATTGACGCGGCGTCCCTCAAAAAATGGACACCCGGCGGCAGTATCCTCTCGCTTGATGATTACATTCTCGCCGCTTCGAAGCTCTCGCTTTGGACAAACGGCTACGATGTTTCCGCCGAAACCGATTCCGACGAAGTATTCCGTCTTATGGCGGTGATGTCCCTTGAAAAAATGGGAATAAGCACCGACAAGAACGCTTCGTCCGAGCTTATCAAATCTTCGTACACCGCAGCGCTTCTCGGTGTCAAATACGGTGTTTCGCTCAACCGCGAGCGCCTTTCCGAAGCCCTTAAATCGGGCGACGAAGCCGTTGCGTTCTACATTTTGCAGGCTCTCGGTCAGACCGCCGGTCTGTCGATAAGAGAGGACAACTGCTCGTTTGACGACGCTTTCAATCTTGTCGCGGAGAACACGGACGCGTTTAACCTCGAAGAAAACGAATTCTATGCCGACATATACGAGTACAATGTCTACCTCTCTGCAAAGCGCTCGTCCGTTTGGCTCATGCCCAAGGCGTATTCCGGAAGTTCTAAAAACAGCATCGTAGAGCTTTCGATGAACGGCAAAACGCTTCGCAACAACTACTATAACGAGATAGAGCTGAACTCTTCTCTCAAAGTACAGACCTTCACTTTGAGAAGCGAATGCACGACAAAAGGCAAAACAAAAGTCTGCAACTATGTTTTCAATTTCTATCAGGGACTGAATGACGCGCCGAAGGGCGATATCCCGACAGCAGACGATTTCAACGGTTTCGTTTCGTCCGACACTATTATCGGCAGCATCTTCTCCTCGATGGGTATAAACCGCACCATTACTTCCGTTGTGGACAGCTTCCTTACTGATGTTCCGTCCTCCGTAAAGGGTGTCATCTCCTTTATAGCACCGACCTTCGGTGAGGAGAAAAACACCTCCGACACGGTCGAAAACAGCGGTACGAATTACGAAAAGGAGCTTGTCTGCTCATCTATTCTCGATAAAATAGGTTCGGTCGCCGACATAGATATCAAGGGCTTGGACGGTATAGGCTACCTCAGCGAGGTCGTTTCCGGCGAAAAACTGAACCTTGTTTCATTCGGCAAATAATGCACAATTAGCGGGAGGGCAAAATGAACGAAAAGATAATGATCGTCGACGACGACGAAAATATATGCGAGCTCTTGCGCCTGTACCTGACGAAAGAGGGCTTTTCCACAGTCATATTCAATGACGGACAGGCTGCGGTCGACGCGGTAGAAAGCGAAAAACCGTCGCTTATGCTGCTTGACATAATGCTCCCCAAGCTCGACGGCTGGCAGGTTTGCAGAAAAATCCGGCAGAACAGCGATGTGCCGATAATCATGATATCCGCAAAGGGCGAAACCTTTGACAAGATTCTCGGTCTTGAACTCGGCGCGGACGACTATGTTGTAAAGCCCTTTGAAGCAAAAGAGGTCGTTGCGCGTATAAAAGCGGTGCTCAGAAGATCCTCCGCACCCGTTGCCGAAACACCGAAAGAGGTCAATTACGACAATCTTTCGATAAATATCACCAATTACGAGATGAAGGTACGCGGTGTCCATGTCGATGTACCGCCGAAAGAGCTTGAACTCATCTTCCATCTTGCGAGTAACCCCAAGCGTGTCTTTACGCGCGACCAGCTGCTCGACGAGGTATGGGGCTTTGATTATTACGGCGATTCCCGTACGGTCGATGTGCATATAAAGCGGCTGAGAGAAAAGCTCGAAGGCGTTTCGGATAAATGGGAGCTTAAAACCGTTTGGAGCGTCGGCTACAAATTCGAAACCTATTGATTTTTGGCAGACTTTCGGACCACGGCAGATTGACTTCGGGTGTTTTGAACAGGCACACGGCATTTTGACTTCGGGTGCTTGAAACAGGCGAACTCCGCGAAGGGGGTCTGTCCATTGTCCTGCGGCTGATTTCTCCGGTGCGCGGCAGACCGATTTTCGGCGTGCCGGGCGGGCAGGTTCCGTAAAAGGGTGTTCACCCGTATTCTTATACATTATATACAATACAACAGAAACGAGCTTACAATGAGTATCCTTAAACGACGCTCCCCCGGGAGTATGTTCAAAAGATTGTTTACCCTTATGACGGCAACAATGCTTCTATGTATTTTTGTCGCCGGGTTCTCATTGATGTTTTTTTTCGTTAGCTTTTGGAAAAATGACAGGCTCACATCACTTGCAGACGACGCTTTGAGCCTTGCTCAGAGCGTCGAAGCTTTTTATCGCGACAAAAGCGTTTCGGGCGGACTTGATGAAACGGCTGTCGTGTCCGGATTTATGGCTGCCGTGCGTGACTCGGGCGATGCCGTTGTGTTTATTACGGACGAAAACGGAAAAATTATCATGTGCGGCGACCACGGCGGAAGCTCGGAGGATTGTCCGGTTCATTTCGACAGCGTTTTTCCCCGTGAGATTCTCGATAAATGCACCGAAACGGGAAAAGAATACTCTTTCGATGAACCGATAAAGGGCTTCGGGAGCAGCGAAAACGACACATTCCTGTGCGCGGTAGCTCCGTACCGTACTCAGGACGGCATCTGCTACGCCGTCTGTATGCAGTCGCTTATAAGCGCGTATCTGCCGTACACAACGGAACTCGTGCGAATGATAATCCTGACGGGTCTTATTGCCGTGCTGCTGTCATTTTTTTCCTCACTTGCCGTTTCCTACAAGATGGCAAAGCCGCTCAAAAAAATTACGGATATAACGCATGAATACGGCGAGGGCAACTTCACGGAGAGAATAAGCGAGCTTGACACTTACTCCGAGCTTACCGAGCTTGCCGAAGCGTTCAACTCCATGGCGGATAACCTCGCGGTGACGGAACAGTCGCGCAGCAATTTTGTTGCCAATGTTTCGCATGAATTGAAAACCCCCATGACGATAATAAGTGGTTTTATCGACGGAATGCTTGACGGTACAATTCCCGAGGAGGATCGCGAAAAATATCTGAAAATAGTATCGGATGAGGTGAAAAGACTTTCGCGGCTCGTTGTTGCGATGCTCAATATGTCTAAAATTGAGGCAGGCAAGCTTATACCGAGTTTGGCGGAGGTCAACCTTGCCGATTTAATATGCCGTACGGTCATCGGATTCGAAAAGGTCGTCAATGATAAAGACATACGCGTTATAGGTCTTGATTCGCTTGAAAATGTGACGGCGAATGCAGACGGCACGCTGCTCACGCAGGTCATATACAATCTTTTTGACAATGCCGTCAAGTTCACTCCGCACGGCGGTACGATCTCACTGTCGCTTACCTCCGACAAAAAGAACGCCGTGATTAAAATAAGAAACAGCGGCAAGGGAATTTCCGCCGAGGAACAGGCGCTTGTTTTTGACAGATTTTATAAAGTTGATAAGTCGCGCGGGCTTGATTCCAAAAGCTTCGGCATGGGATTGTATATTGTTAAAAGTATAATTGAACTCCACCACGGAACTATAAGCATTAACAGCGAGGAAAACGGTTATACTGAATTTGTTATCAAGCTTCCGATATAATTTGTCATTTTTTGTGTTTTATAAAAATGTTTTAATGCTCGTTTAAACACAGCGTTTTATTATTCAGTCACAATAAAAAAATAAGCGGGAAAGGACATACTACCATGAACGATTACGAGAATAAATACGGTACAAACGGCGAGAATACCGATCCCGAAAACGGTTTCTCCGAAGCTTCCGGCGAACAGTCGGCAGAGAACACAGCCGCAGCTTCCGGCAGCGGTGAAAATGCATCAGCCGAACAGACGAGTGGCGGCTACACGGCTTTCTCCGATGTTGACACAAATTCGCATGAGGAAAACGGCAGAACAAGCACCGAAACGGACAGCGGCGAAACGAATAGCGGCTCCGCAAATACCGGCAGCGGTTATCCGTACGGCGCGAACAGCAGCGGCTCAAACAACGGCGGTTATCCGTACGGTGCGAACAATAACGGTACGAACAACGGAAACGGCAGCTATCCGTACGGGGCAAATAACAGCGGTTCAAACAACGGCGGTTACCCGTACGGCGCGAACAATAACGGTGCAAACAACGGAAACGGCGGCTACCCGTACGGTGCAAACAACAACGGCGCACATAACGGCTATCAGACCGGCTCCGGCAATCCGTACCCCTATGCAAACGGTATGCATCCCGACAACGGATACGCCTATCCTCCGCAGAACGGCTCGAACGGCAAGCGCGGCAAAAAAGGAAAGACGGTGTTTATCGTCATCGCGGCGGTATTCTTTATCTTTGCGGCAGTCGGCATAATATCGCTGTTCACGGGAACGGACGACCCCGATACTTCGACAAAGCCCACAGACACCAAGGGTATCGAGAATGTTGACGAGGTCACTATAAATTCGACTCCTACGAGAAGCGACTCCGATGCCGCCGGCGGCACGGTGCTTTCCGCTTCGGCAGTCTACAAAAAGGTCAAGGATTCTTCGGTCGGTCTGCTTGTTTACAGCGGTTCTTCGCTTGCTTCCGAAGGCTCCGGCGTTATCTTCACCGAGGACAGTGACGGAAAATACACATACATTATCACCTGTGCCCATGTTATTTCCGACAGCGGCGTGTCGATAATGGTTCAGCTTTCAAACGGCAAAGAGTATAAGGCGGAGGTCGTCGGCTACGATACGGTTACGGATATCGGCGTTGTCAGAATCGAAGCCAGCGGACTGAGCAAGGCGGAAATAGGCGATTCCGGCGCACTTGTTGTCGGTGAAACGGTATATGCGATAGGCAACCCCGGCGGAACGGAGTTTGCAAACTCCTTCACTAACGGCATAATCTCGGCTATTGACCGTCCCGTCAGCTCCTCAAAAACCGGCTACACAATGGAATGCATTCAGCATACGGCTGCGATCAACCCCGGCAACTCCGGCGGTGCGCTCGTAAACGAATACGGTCAGCTTATCGGTATCAACTCGATGAAGATAGTCGCAGACGACTACGAGGGAATGGGCTTCTCTGTACCGTCCTCGGTATTTGTAAAGGTCGTAAACGAGATAATCTCCAACGGATATGTTACAAACCGTCCCAAGCTCGGTATAACCTATGTCGCGGCTTCTTCGCAGCAGTCTTATGCTATGTACGCAGCTATAAAGGGACTGCCCTCGGGTACGATCGTTATTTACTCCATCTCGGACGACAGCTCCTTCAAGAATACCAAGGCACAGAAGGGCGATATGATAATCGCTGTCAACGGCAAGTCGCTCGACACCACCTCGGTCCTCTCCGAAACGATTGAAAAATCGAATGTCGGTGATAAGCTTACTCTTACGCTTGTCCGTGTTGACTTTAACAACAACTATAAATCCGAACAGTTTGATGTTACCGTAACTCTGGTCGAAAACAGGGGCGACACATACGCGACGGAGGAGGACACGACCTCGCAGAGCAGTTCTCCCTTCGACAGCTCGAACGGTTCCGACAGCGACGCATACGATTACTTCAAGGACTATTTCGACCGTTATTTCGGCGGCAACAGCGGCAGATAAAAAACGCGTTTGTTAACAGAAAAATCAAAGAATAAATAAGATGACCGCAAGGCGCAGTGTCAAACTGTATGCCTTGCGGTTTTTCTTTATGAAAGCGGCGAAACCGACGGTTCGTTTGGGCTTACATTATAAAGATATGTATTTTACACGGGCGGCGAAAAGATGTTCTTACGGAGAAAAAACGGCGGCGTGTTTTCCGTTTTTTCCCGGGAGCGGCGGGAGAGGGAAGCTTTCTCTTGATTTTCGGCGCAAAAAATGGTACTATTTCAGAAACGGCTTTTCCGTATAAAAAACAGTAAAGGCGGAGATGTATGAATTATTTATCCGATATAGAAATAGCTCAGAGCCACAAAATGCGTCCGATAAGCGAAATTGCGGCTTCGATAGGAATAAACGAAAAATATATAGAGCCTTACGGGAGATATAAAGCGAAAATATCGCCGGAGTTTGCGGAAAAAAACGGACGCAAAAACGGCAAGCTCGTTCTCGTGACTGCAATAACGCCTACCCCGGCAGGCGAGGGAAAGACTACCACCACCGTGGGGCTTGCAGACGGGCTTCGCAGAATCGGCAAAAGTGCCGTCTGCGCTTTGAGAGAGCCGTCGCTCGGTCCCGTTTTCGGTATAAAGGGCGGCGCTGCCGGCGGCGGTTATGCTCAGGTAGTACCGATGGAGGACATAAATCTGCATTTTACCGGAGATTTTCACGCGATAGGCGCGGCAAACAACCTTCTCGCCGCAATGCTCGACAACCATATTCATCAGGGAAATGCGCTTGGGATAGATGTCCGCAAGATAACTTGGAAGCGATGCGTTGATATGAATGACCGACAGCTTCGAAATGTTGTCGACGGCTTGGGCGGCAGAGTGAACGGCACACCGCGCGAGGACGGCTTTGACATCACCGTTGCAAGTGAAATTATGGCGGTTTTCTGCCTTGCCGAAAATATTTCCGACCTCAAAGAGCGTTTATCCCGTATCATAGTAGGGTACACTTACGATGATAAGCCCGTTACCGCCGGTGATTTGAAGGCGGTCGGCGCAATGACCGCTCTTTTGAAGGACGCGATAAAACCGAACCTCGTTCAGACGCTTGAAGGCACGCCCGCGTTTGTCCACGGCGGACCGTTTGCGAATATCGCGCACGGCTGCAACTCGGTGGCTGCGACGCGTCTGGCACTGAAAAGCGCGGACTATACCGTTACGGAAGCGGGCTTCGGTGCCGATCTCGGAGCGGAAAAATTCCTCGATATAAAGTGCAGGCTCTCGGGACTTGTCCCCGACGCTGCGGTAGTGGTCGCGACCGTCCGCGCCCTTAAAATGCACGGCGGACTGGCGAAAAACGAGCTTTCTCACGAGGATATGGGCGCGCTCGAAGCCGGTATTCCGAATCTTCTCCGCCATGTTTCGAATATCAAAAAGGTCTACGGCTTGCCGTGCGTCGTCGCGCTGAACCGTTTCCCGACGGATACCGATGCCGAAATAAAATTTATTATGGAAAAATGCGCCGCTCTCGGCGTGAATACCGTGCTTTCTACCGTGTGGGCGGACGGCGGCAAGGGCGGCGAAGCACTCGCAAGGGAAGTCGTGCGGCTTTGCGAAGAAGAAAAGGGCGACTTTCGTTTTGCCTACGAGCTTGACGGCACTATCGCCGAAAAAACAGAGGCTGTTGTAAAGCGTGTTTACGGCGGTAAGGGAATAGTTATGACTCCGGCTGCCGAAAAACAGGCACAGCGTCTGGGGCAGCTCGGCTTTGACAAGCTGCCGGTGTGCATAGCCAAAACACAGTACAGCTTTTCTGACAATCCTGCCTTGCTCGGTGCGCCCGAGGACTTTACGGTCACGGTAAAAAGCGTCAGAGTGTCTGCCGGCGCAGGCTTCGTTGTTGTTCTCACGGGCGATATCATGACTATGCCGGGGCTGCCGAAAAAGCCTGCCGCAGAGAATATTGATGTTGACGAAAACGGAAATATAACCGGCTTGTTCTGATGGGAGTTTTCTGAGAAGCGTAACGGTATCGTTCAGCCGGCACGGAAAGTGATTTCCGGCTTTGCTTCGGGCGGACGAACGAAGAAGCTCAGCGGCGGCACACTGCCCGGGACAGATGTAAAAAATGCATTTTGTCCGCTTTTGACGGGGCGGAAAGTGCCGCCTTTTTCGATTCGTGTCGATAAAAAAACTATTAGCAAAAAAAATGTTGACTTTTACATTTTAATAATATATATTAAATGCAATAATTACTATTCGTTGTTAACGGAGAGGGGCTGCATAATTGGAAAACAATGTCATTATCGATCTCAGAAATATTTCTGTATCGTTTGATGGTGAAACAATTCTCGACAAGTTAAATCTTTATATTAGAAACGGCGAATTCATAACCTTTTTAGGGCCTTCCGGCTGCGGCAAAACCACAACGCTTCGCGTTATTGCCGGTTTCCTTACACCCGATGAAGGTGATGTTGTTTTTGACGGAAAGATAATCAATGGTGTTCCTGCACACAAGCGTCAGGTAAACACCATTTTTCAGCGTTATGCGCTGTTTCCGCACCTGAATGTTGCGGAGAATATTGCATTCGGCCTTAAACAGAAAAAGATGAAAAAAGCTCAGATAGACGAGAAGGTCGCCGAAATGCTCGCCCTTGTAAATCTTAAAGGGTTTGAAAAGCGCAATGTTAATTTGCTTTCCGGCGGTCAGCAGCAGCGCGTTGCGATAGCCCGCGCCCTTGCGGTCGACCCCAAGGTGCTTCTTTTGGATGAGCCTTTGGCGGCGCTTGACCTCAAACTGCGTAAGGATATGCAGGTGGAGCTTAAAAATATACAGCAGCGCCTCGGCATTACATTTATCTTTGTAACGCACGATCAGGAGGAGGCTCTGTCCATGTCCGACACGATAGTTGTCATGGACGGCGGTAAAATTCAGCAGATAGGCACTCCTACCGATATATATAACGAACCGAAAAACGCGTTCGTCGCCGATTTCATCGGGGAAAGCAACATCGTAGACGGTATTATGCATAAAGACCGCGTGGTTGAGTTCTCCGGACACACCTTTGATTGTGTCGACGGAGGCTTTAATACGGACGAGCCGGTTGATGTTGTCGTTCGCCCCGAGGATGTAGATGTTGTCCCGGTTGAGAACGGAATGCTCACAGGCACCGTGACCTCCGTTACCTTCAAGGGCGTACATTACGAGATAATCGTGGATATAGGCGGCTTTATGTGGATGATTCAGACCACTGATTTTGTCGGTGTGAACGAAAAGGTCGGACTTTTTATTGAACCCGACGCAATTCACATCATGAAAAAGTCGGAGTATTCGGGCAAATTCGGCGACTACTCCTCATTCAGCAACGAGCTTGACGAGCTGTCCGATGCGGAAAGTGAGCCGGAGGAATGAAAAAGGTGAACTCCTCTGCCGTAAAAGAGAAGTCGTCTGCTTTGCAGCGCTTTCTCGCCGCACCGTACATGGTGTGGGCGGTGCTCTTTATTTTGGTGCCGCTGGTTTTTATCGCCTATTACGCTTTTACGGACGATAATTTCAGCTTTACTTTTGACAACATCGCGAGGTTTTTCAACGCGACCTCCGAAATAACAGCCGAAAGCGGCGAAGTGACCGAAGTAAGAACTTACATTCTTATTTTCCGGCGTTCGGTAAGGCTTGCCGTTATATCAACTCTTATCTGTTTTTTGCTCGGCTATCCTGTCGCGTATATAATTTCGCGCATGAAGCCGAGGACGCAAAAGACCATGATAACCGTCATCATGATCCCCATGTGGATGAACTTTCTTATAAGAACATACGCGTGGATGAATATTTTGCAGGATACGGGTATCATAAACTTGCTTCTTGTAAAAATCGGCTTGCAGCCCTTCCATATTATAGGTACTCAGGCGGCTGTCGTCATAGGTATGGTCTACGACTATCTGCCTTATATGATTCTGCCCATATATTCCGTTATGGCGAAGCTCGATGTAAAACTGTTCGAAGCGGCTCACGACCTCGGCTGCACCTCGTTCGGAGTTCTTCGCAGAGTCGTTTTTCCGCTTACCATGCCGGGAGTTATCTCGGGCATCACAATGGTGCTTATCCCGTCGGTCAGCACCTTCTACATCTCCCAAAAGCTTGGCTCGGGTAAGTTTTTCCTTATCGGCGACGCAATCGAGGGGCAGTATATCGCAAATAATCTGCACTTTGCGGCGGCTATCGCGTTTATCATGATGATAATTCTTCTTGCCGCGATGGCGCTTTTAAGGCGGCTTGCCGAAATTAAGTTTAAGGGGGCGCGCACATGAAAGCGGTATCTAAAATTTACATGGCGCTGGCATTTGTATTCCTGTTCGCTCCCATTGTTTTGATGCTTGTTTTTTCGTTCAACGACTCAAAGAGCCTTTCCGTTTTTGCCGGCTTTTCGCTTAAATGGTACAGGGAGCTTTTAAGGGACGAGCAGACGCTCACTTCCGTAAAAAACACACTGATCCTTGCGCTCTCGTCCTCCGTCATTTCCACGGTGATGGGGACTGCCGCAGCTGTCGGTATTGATAAGATCCGCAGCAAGTGGTACCGTACCGCAATCGACACGGTGACTAACATTCCCATGGTGAACCCCGATATAATCACGGGTATTTCACTTATGCTCATGTTCGTTTTTGTGGGCAGAATATTCGGTGCATCCACAAGCCTCAGCTTTTGGACGATGCTTATAGCGCACATCACCTTCTGCCTGCCGTATGTTATATTGCAGGTTCTGCCGAAGCTCAGCCAGTCGGACAGGGCGCTGCCCGAAGCCGCGCGCGACCTCGGCTGCTCGCCGGTTCAGGCGTTTTTCAAGGTGCAGCTTCCCGAGCTTATGCCGGGTATTCTCACCGGGCTTATTATGGCGTTTACACTTTCGCTCGACGATTTCGTCGTGAGCTATTTCACCGCAGGCACGGGCTTCCAAACGCTGCCCATCCGTATTTACGGAATGACGAAAAAGACGGTAACTCCGAAGATGTACGCACTCTCAACGCTTATCTTTTTTGCGGTTCTGATTCTTTTGATGCTCTCGAATCTTGCCGACAGGGACGAGAGCAAGACCGTCAAAAAGCACAAAAAAACAAATAATTCCGGGAGGGACTAAGATATGAAAAAAGCAGTTTCGATTCTTCTCAGTGTTGTTATTTTTGCCTCGTTTGCATTCTGTTTTTCGGGGTGCGGCTCCGAAAAGGCGCTTGTCCTCAATGTCTATAACTGGGGCGAGTATATTTCCGACGGCAGCGAAGGCTCCTTCTTCACCGAAAAGGAGTTCGAGAAATGGTACGAAGCAAAGTACGGACAGAAGGTCAATGTCAACTACGAAACCTTCAACAGCAACGAGGATATGTATGCAAAGCTTAAATCGGGTGCCGTAAGCTACGATGTTATCATTCCGTCCGATTACATGATAGCCCGTATGCGCAGCGAGGATATGCTCCTGAAACTCGATTTCAACAATATCCCCAACTACAAGAATATAGACGATAATTTCAAGGGGCTTTATTACGATCCCGATAACGCCTACACCGTTCCTTATGCATACGGTATCGTCGGCATAATCTACAACGCCAACGAAGTTGACGAAACGGACGCAAAGGGCTGGGACCTTATGTGGAACGAGAAGTATTCAAAAAGGATACTTCAATTCAATAACTCCCGTGATGCCTTCGGAACAGCCATGTATAAGCTCGGAATTGATGTCAACACCACCGATACCGCCGAGTGGGACAAGGCTTTCGAGGAGCTTCAAAAGCAGAAGCCGCTCAGATACGGTCTTGTAATGGACGAAATTTTCAATTATATGGAGTCCGGCGAAGCAGCCATCGGCGCGTATTACGCAGGCGACTACTTCACGATGAAGGAAGATCAGGCTGAAAATGTCGACCTGAAATTCTATTATCCCGATCCTACCAACTACTATGTAGACGCTATGTGCATTCCGTCCTGCTGCAAGAACAAAGAGCTTGCCGAAATATTCATAGACTATATGCTTACCGAGGAGCCCGCGGTCGCAAATGCGGAGGCTACCTGCTACGCGTCCCCCAATAAGCTTGTTGTCGCAAGCGAGAAATACAAGGAGGATATGGGCGAGGAAGCAATAAAGGTGCTTTATCCGTCGATTGAAAACTTTGCGGCTCAGTACAACAAAAACGCCTACAAAAACCTTGACAACAAAACGCTCGACTATATAAATACGCTTTGGGAAAAGGTCAAGAATAACTGATAGTTATTTTTCGACGGACGGAATTTGTCCGGGACAATAAAAAAGTAATGAAAAACGCAGAGCGCACCGTGTAGCTCTGCGTTTTTTTACCGGTTTTTATCGTTCGTTCTCCGATTTTTTCAATTTTCGCGCCGCCTGTTTTCCGTGATTGCAATGCTTTTTTCATATCACGTTTTCTGCCCCGTCTTTTTAGGCTGACGGGACTTGAACCCGTGTCGGTTTTGACCGGCTGGTTTTCGCT
>ERZ1034928.388-NODE-388-length-21853-cov-3.756629_pt1 | contig 21853 bp, 17 predicted proteins | sample MGYA00520627_ERZ1034928 | MGnify/ENA primary metagenome ERZ1034928 (study PRJEB33766, sample SAMN09781755) | gut metagenome | biome: gut microbiome | host: Homo sapiens | place: Madagascar | study: EMG produced TPA metagenomics assembly of the PRJNA485056 data set... | reverse complement strand
TTTTATCTGAAAAGGGCTCTACAACTGAAAAAGTTGTTTTAACATTTTATTGAGGAAAAAATGAACGAATACCGCACTCACACTTGCGGAGAGCTCCGCAGTTCCGATGTCGGCAAAAAAGTTAAGCTGGCCGGCTGGATACATCGTAAACGCAACTTAGGCAACCTGTGCTTTGTTGATTTACGAGATCATTACGGATTAACCCAATGTGTGGTGGATTCTTCTTCCGATTTGTTTGAAAAAATTGAAAACATCAGGGTTGAAAGCGTTGTCGGCTTTGAGGGCGAAGTTGTTGCCCGCGAGAGCGTCAACAAAAATATGCCGACCGGCGATATTGAAGTTAAAGTATCAGCCTTAACCGTATATTCTGAAGCCGATGTTTTGCCGATTCAGGTTTTCGGCGAAGACGACGCGCCGGAAGAACTGCGCTTAAAGTATCGTTTTCTTGACTTGCGCAAAGAACGCATTCACAACAACATTATTTTGCGCTCCAAGGTTATTGCCGAAATGCGCCGCTTAATGACCGAACAAGGCTTTACCGAATATCAAACCCCGATTTTAACTGCCTCATCTCCTGAAGGCGCGCGTGACTTTTTGGTTCCGTCACGTATTAACCCCGGCAAGTTTTACGCTCTGCCGCAAGCCCCGCAACAGTTTAAGCAATTGCTTATGGTTTCGGGCTTTGACCGTTATTTTCAAATTGCGCCGTGCTTCCGCGATGAAGACCCGCGCGCTGACCGCAGCCCGGGCGAATTTTATCAGCTTGATATGGAAATGTCTTTTGCCACGCAGGAAGACGTGTTTAAAGTTTTAGAACACACCATGGGCGGCATTTTTAACAAATTTTCGGGCGGTAAAAAAGTTGATCAGGCTCCGTTTATCCGCATTCCGTTTAAGGAATCAATGTTAAAATACGGCTCCGATAAGCCTGACTTGCGCAACCCGCTGGTTATTCAAGACGCCACTTCGTTCTTTTACAACTCCGGTTTCGGTGTTTATGATTCCAAAGTCATCGCCGGTGAAAAAATCCGCGCCATTGTTGCGCCTCAAGCCGGTGACAAGCCGCGCTCATTCTTTGATAAGCTTGACGCTTACGCTAAAGCTGAGAGTATGGGTGGCATTGCCTATGTTGCGCTTTCGGCAAACGGTCCTAAAGGCATTGCCAAATATTTTTCGGCTGAAAAAATGGCGGAGCTTAAAACCACATTCGGCGTAAATGAAGGCGATGCGATTGTCTTTATGGGCGGCGGTGAAAAAGTATTAAACAAATTTGCCGGCAAAGTACGTAACAAAATGGGCGAAGAATTAGGCCTGTTTGATTACAACTCATTCAAACTCTGCTGGATTGTTGATTTTCCGATGTATGAAGAAAATGACGAAACCGGCGAAATTGAATTTTCGCACAATCCGTTTTCAATGCCGCAAGGCGGTATGGACGCTTTGCAAAACAAGCACCCGCTTGAAATTTTGGCTTATCAGTATGATATGGTCTGCAACGGGGTTGAGCTTGCTTCCGGCGCGGTTCGCAACCACAAGCCTGAAATTATGTACAAAGCGTTTGAAATTGCCGGTTACGACCACAGCGTGGTTGATAACAAGTTCGGCGGCATGATTAATGCCTTTAAATACGGCGCTCCTCCGCACGCCGGCGGTGCTCCCGGAATTGACCGCACGGTTATGCTCTTGCTTGACGAGCCGATTATCCGCGACGTGATTATCTTTCCTCTCAACGGCAAAGCGCAAGACTTAATGATGCAGGCGCCAAACACCGTTACTGAAAAACAGCTTAAAGAATTGCACATTAAGCTTGATTTAGATGAAAAATAACCATTATCAAAAACTTATAAAACCGCTCAGATGAGCGGTTTTATTTTGCCTTAACACCTGCCTCTAAGCAAATTCAGACAAATTAAAAGGCTCTTGCCGTTAAGCAAGAGCCTTTTAATTTGTGTATTAACACCAACCTGTAAGATTAGTAGTACTTCCATGCTACTACGTTGTTAGAACCGGTAGAGCTACAAGCGTTAACCGCATCGCTAACAGTCATCGGAGCTTTTTTGGTTGCTGAAACAGCGCCCGGAGAAACGACACATGTGTCGGCCGCACACGCTAAGCCGGTATCACCGGTATCTGTTTTAATAGCCTTAGCTTTAGTTGCTGAATTGGCTACATCCTTACCGGCAGCAATAGCAATCAAGCCTGATGCCTGACCGGAACCCCAGTCACCGGTTGCAATGGTAACGCAAGCTTCTGACGGCAAACCTTCATAAGTAATAACGAAAGCTTCAGAACCGGAGTCACCCGCTGATCTTGCTTCGTCTGATTCAATAGTAACAGCGCCACCGAAAGCGTTTTTAATTGAATAGTTTGAAGCATAGGTGTTGTTTGACGCAGCAGCATACATATCATTCGGTACAACGCCGAATTTAATAGCCTGACCATTGTTCAAACCGGCATAGTCACCTTGTGATGAGAACAAGGTACGGAGGTTAGCAACGAGCATGGAAACCTGATCAGTAGTTTTGTTGATTTTATATTTGTTCATAGCTTTTGAATAACCGGCAATACCGCCAACCGACAAAACGCCGATAATCGCCAATACGCCGAGCATTTCAACCATGGAACGACCGTTTTCATTAATGTGTTTCATAATATTTTCCCCTAAAAAATATTCTTGTTTACAAGTTAAACTATACTGCAATTCAGCCCCTCAAACAAGCCTATCTTTAGTCATACGTTAAAGATATATATCTTAATTAAAAGAAAGACCATACAGTACATTCACCGCAGAGCATAGCCGCATCTTTATTAAAAAAACTTTAATTTGTTTAATTTTTATCACATCACCCTTGACTTAAAGTTCAAAAGTTATACTATCAGCCTAATTTTAATCAATAATTTTAAGGTATACCATGACTTTTAAAGATTTAGGACTAAGCGAGCAAACCGTTCGCGCTATTGAAGAAATGGGCATAAAACGCCCGACCACCGTTCAAAATGATGTTATTCCCTCTGTTTTAGAAGGTAAAGACATTTTCACCATCGCCCCCGGGCGCTGCGGTAAAACCTGTTCGTATGTTTTTCCGCTGATTGATATTATATCGCGCAGGCAAGGGCAAAACATTTTAATCATCACCGCTGATTCGGCGCAGGCGGTTAAAGTGTCTGACCGCTTGGCGGTGTTTAACAAATATCATGAGTTCAGCGAGCAGGCGTTATCTGAAAACTCCGATGATGTTAATTCTGAAGCCAATGTTATTATTGCCGCGCCTGATTTATTGCTTGAAATTGCTGCCGAAGATAAAATTGATCTCTCCGCGGTAAACATTTTGGTGGTTGATGACATTAACTTAATTAAAAAGAAGCACCAACTCGCCAGTCTTGAAAAAATTTTAGACCTATTGCCGGCTGATAAACAAAATATTGTGTTTACCAACCGCCGCTCTAAAGAAACGCAGGATATTTTGGATAAAATTTTGAAAACTCCGGCTGAAATTAAAGTTGACCGCACCAAAGAAGATGAGGCTTCCGCGCCTGAACCGGTGGATGAAGTTAAAAAAACTTCCAAGTCGCTCAAAGAAAAATCAGGCTTTGCCGCTCCTAAAACCGATGAAGAGGCTGTCGCTTTAATGAACCGCTATAAAAATTTCGGCGCCAAAACGCCTGAATTTTTGCTCCTTACAATTAGTTATGAAGATTAAAGGAGATAATAATGTCCGGACATTCCCAATTTAAAAACATTATGTACCGCAAAGGCGCGCAAGATGCCAAAAAAGCCCGCGTTTTTGCCAAACTTGCTCGTGAAATTACCGTTGCCGCCAAAAGCGGCTTGCCCGAGCCTGATAAAAACCCGCGTTTAAGATTAGCCATTCAGGCTGCCCGCGCTGAAAGTATGCCTAAAGATAACATTGAACGCGCTATTGCCAAAGCTACTCAAACCGCAGGCGGCGCAGATTTTGTTACCATGCGTTATGAAGGTTTTGCCCCCAATAAAGCCGCGGTCATTGTTGAAGCTTTAACCGATAACAAAAACCGCACTGCCGGCAACGTCCGCACCATTTTCGGCAAACGCGGCGGCGCCATGGGTGAGAGCGGTTCCGTTACTTTTAACTTTGAGCGCATCGGTCATATTCAGTATCCTGCCTCAGCCGCTGAAGCCGACAAAATGTTTGAAGCCGCTCTTGAAGCCGGCGCCAACGATGTTGTTTCAGATGACGAATATCATGAAATTGAAACCTTACCTGATGATTTGGCGATTGTTACCGAAGCTCTTGAAAAACAATTCGGCACTCCGTCCGTTTCGCGTCTTGATTGGAAACCGACCGTTAAATCTGAAATTAACGATGCCGAAACCGCTCAAAAGTTTTTAGACTTTATTGACGCTTTAGAAGAAGATGACGATGTTCAACACGTTTACCACAACGCTGAAATCGCCGATTCGGTTTTGGCAGAACTTGCAAAAGAGTAATAAGTTTTGGTAAAAATTTTAGGTCTTGACCCCAGTCTTTCTTCTACCGGTTGGGGAGTTATTGAAACGGAAAACAACCGTCTGCGTTACATCGCGGACGGTTTTATTCCGACTGACCCCAAACTGCCGATTGAACAACGTCTTGACTGCTTGTATCGCGCTATTTGCCGGGTTATTGAAACATACAAGCCTGATGAAGCCTCCATTGAGGTTATTTTCTTAAACTCTAACCCTAACTCCACCATCAAATTAAGCATGGCGCGCGGTGTGGTGGTGCTCGCTCCCGGAACTTATAACATTCCGCTTTACGAGTATGAGCCGAACAAAGTTAAAAAAGCCACGGTCGGCGTAGGTAAAGCCGCCAAAGACCAGGTTGAAACCATGGTCAAAATTTTGCTCCCCGGTTGCAAACCCCAAAACAACGATTCGTCTGACGCTTTGGCAATTGCCATTACTCACGCGCACTTTCGCAATTCGCCCAAAATTTAATTTGTCGGCTTAAAATAACGCCTTTTGGCGTTTTCGCCTTGTTTTAATCGCCAATATTTTCTAAATTCGCACAAGCTGTTTTGCACATCGTGCAAACATAAATACTTGCCGCCGCAATACGATTCGCTTTGCCATCTGACCTCGTTCCAATCTTTGTCGGTCGTTTGTTTAAGCTCTGCAAACGCCTGCGGTTGCATTTGCCACAATTTGCGACATTCCGCATCTGCCTCTTTTTTATTAAGCACGCGCCCGCAAATTATGTTAAGTCCCCAATGCGCCCCCGGACCCACAATTAAAAAATCATTCGCGGTATACGGCACAATATTTTGAGCATAAGTTGCGTCAAGCAAAATCTGCCCTGCCAAAAACGGCCCCGCTGACGAAACGGCCTCAGCAATAATCTTCAGCCCCTCTTGCGGCGCCGATTCGCGCAAATTTTTGATTATATCTTCAAGCTTAAAACGCAAATCATTCAGCATCAGCAAAATCTGCACATGCTTATCTTGCGGACGATAATCAGGGTTATACGCATGCGCCGTAATTAAATATGCGTTTGAAAAAATGTTGCCTTCTTGTTTTTTGGCGTCAAAACGCTTTTCCAAGGTTTTAAAGTCAAAATTTTGCTCTGAAAGCAGCCCTCCGAACAAATTTTCAATTGTGTCACGCCGATTAAAAAAGCGGTACGCAATAATATTAAACAACTTTTGCTCCGCCGGCAGCGGCTGCGCCAAATATTTACCGATGGCAATCGTTCCGCCGTCAAGCTCGCGATACACATTGCAAAATCTGAAATTTTGCAAAACTTCATCATCAGTCCATGGCGCCGGCAACCCTAAAGCCGTGCGCTTATGCCAAACCGCCTGCCGGTCATATACAAACTCAAAAAATGCCGCGGTCATTTTATCCATTATTCGTCCCCGCCAAGCCAATCTTGCCCCAAAACCTCAGTAACAACTTCATAATCAAAACCGGCGCGGATTAAAGTGCCCATGTCTTTTTGCCGGTTAAGTTTGCGGCTTTCTTCATCAGGGCGGAACGGACCGATTTTTTTCTTTTTGGCCAGTTTAAGCGCCATTTCTTTAGAGTCATACTCCTGCCGACTTAAAACCTCGTCAATCGTGTTTTCATCAACCCCTTTTTGTTTAAGCTTGTTTTTAATGTAGCGCTCCGGCTTTCCGGCATTTAAATAATCGCGCACTTTAAGCGAGGTATAACGCTCATCGTCAATATATTTCCAACCGGTAAAATCGCTTAAAATTTCTTCTATCCAACCGTATGCCTCCGCTTTGTTAAAATCAGGGGTCTGATACGCATAATCATTCACCCGCCGCCGCAGCACCTGCCTTAAATTATCCTCTGACGACTCAAAGCGCTTTAAGTAATATAAACCTATGTTTTTAAGCCTTTGCTTGGTAATTTTGCGCAATGCTTTCGGTTTGCGAGGCTGTTCTTCAAAATCTGACACTTGAAAACTCTTTCATTTTACACTAGATTACAACATAACTGAAAGTATAATACAAAGGATTAACAAATTGACCAATAAAAATTTTGACACTTGTGTATCTTTTTACACCAACAACGGCGCTTTTATGGGGCGGGTTGTTCGCTTGAACGATGTTTTGCAAACCATTTTGGGCAAGCATAATTACCCGCAAGATGTTTCGTCCGCTTTGGCCGAAACTACCGCTTTGTCGGTTTTGCTTGCCGACGCCTTAAAATATAACGGATTGTTTACCTTGCAAATTCAGGGCAACGGACCGGTTTCGGTTTTGGTTGCCGATGTTACCTCTGAAGGCAAAATCCGCGCTTGCGCCAAATTTGACGAGCAAAAATTGGCTGAAGCCAAAAAACTCCGCAAAACCGGCGATATAATTGAAGAGCTTCCGCACCTTGTCGGCGGCGGTTATATGGCGTTTACCATTGACCAAGGACCTGAAACCGAAACTTATCAGGGCGTGGTTGACCTGCAAGGAAAAACCTTAACCGAACTCGCTTTGCGCTATTTTAAGCAGTCAGAACAAATTGACACTATCTTAAAACTTTTTGTAAAACACCCTGAAGGCGAAAGTCAAAGTTGGCAAGCCGCCGGAATTTTAATGCAAAAAGTTCCGCTTAAAGGCGGCAACGAGCAAACTCTTGATGAAGAGGCCGTTAAAGAACTTTGGAATGAGGCGGAAGTTTTTGTCGGCAGCTTAACCGATGATGAGATGTTTAACGCCGATTTATCAACGCCGGAAATTTTACACCGCCTGTTCCACAGCAGCAACCTGCAAATCGGGCGTGAAAAAGCCTATTCTTTCGGGTGCCGCTGTAGCCGCGAAAAACTCTTGAGCACATTAAGCGCCTTTAAGCCGGAAGAAATTAACGCCATGGCTGAAGATGACGGCAAAATCACCGCGACCTGCAGTTTTTGCTCCGAAAAATACGTTTTTGATAAAAACGAATTGCTAAAACACTAATTAAGTGCTTGCATAAGCGCAAATTTTGTATTAAATAAAGTTTATCTTAACTTAAAGACAAACTTTTTAGCTAAAAACAACGGATTAGAAAAATGAACAGATTACATAAAATTTTTGCGGCAGCCGCCGTTTTATTAATCAGCGCCTGCGCCGGTCAAGCCGATGTTGCCGAACCGCGCCGCTTTACCGAGCCCCGCTTTGACAGCAAACCCAAAATTGAACTTCAGGTTGGCAAAATTGACGTTATTTCTGAATTTACCCCGTCTTTTACCCGCCCGAATGTTGAGCATCTGTTCCCGATTTCTATTGAAAAAACCGCCCGAATTTGGGCTCATGACCGCTTAGAAGCGGCCGATTTTTCATCTAACCGTGTGGCTGAATTTATAATCAAAGACGCCAGCGTTACCGAAACTGAAGAAAAAGCCCCGCAACTGTTTTACAAAGATAACTTAAAATACCGCGCAACTTTGTCGGTAGTGTTAAAAATCAGTTCCGCCAACGGGCAATCGCAAGCGCAAACTTCTATTGAAGCATGGCGCGAGCTTACCATGCCGATTGACACTAGCATTGAAGATAAAGAAAAATACTGGAACGAAATGGTTTATAAGCTCTTTGACGAATTTAACATGCGTATGGAACAAAACATTCACCAATACTTAAATATGTATGTTAAAAACAACAATAACATTACCGAATACTAAAATTTAAGCTCCCGTTCGGGAGCTTTTTTAATGCCCGCTTTAACCCTAATTTAAACGATTCGGTGTTTTAATTTGTTTTATGATAAGCAAATTAAAAAACATATATAAAATTTACTTCAACCGCAAAATGGCGGCTTTAACCGCTTTGGGTTTTGCCAGCGGTTTTCCGTTTTTGTTAGTGTTCAGCACTTTAAGTTTATGGCTTAAAGAAGCCGGTTGGACTTATGCCGCTATCGGCGCTTTTTCGCTTGTAAAAATTCCGTATGCTTTTAAGTGGGTGTGGTCGCCTTTGCTTGATAATATCAAACTTCCGTTGCTTTGGCGCTTAGGGCGCCGCCGCAGTTGGGGGCTTTTAATGCAAATTTTGCTGTTTTTGGCTGTTATGGCCATGAGCGCCGTCAATCCCGAATATCAGCACCGCTTAATTTGGATTTGCGCGGCGGCGGTTTGCTTTTCATCAGCCTCGCTTGATATTATTCTTGACGCCTATCGGGTTGAAACATTTAAAGACACTCCCAACGAACAAGCATCAGGAGCGGCGGTGTTTGTTTTGGGTTATCGCATCGGCTTAATTTTTTCCGGCGCCGGCGCATTGTGGCTAGCCACCGTAATGAGTTGGAACAATGTGTATATGATTATGGCATCAGGTTCAATTATCGGCTTTATCACCTTATTGCTGATTAAAGAACCGAACACCGGATTTAAATATGCCGCCGCTTCACACAAGCCGATTCGCACTCGCGTAACCGAATTTTTAACCCATTCGGTTAAAGCTCCGCTCCAAGATTTTACCAAACACAGCCATTGGCCGCTGATTATCTTTTTGATTTTTATTTACCGCATGAGCGACGCATATTTTGCCCCGATGTCATTTCCGTTTTATGACGATATGGGATTCAGCAAAGCCGAAATTGCCTATGTTATCAAAATTTACGGCATGGCGGCAACCATTGCCGGCGGACTTTTCGGCGGAGTGCTGCTCAAAAAAATCGGACTGTTTAAGGGCTTATATTTGTGCGGATTTATTCAGGGCTTAACCACCCTGTTGTTCAGCTTGCAAGCTCTTGCCGGTCATAATGTGCCACTCTTGACCGTGGTCATCACGCTTGAAAACTTTTCATCGGGTATGGCAACCACCGCTTTTGTTGCCTACATCTCGTCATTATGCAACGTTCTGTACACCGCCACCCAATACGCGCTACTTTCATCGCTGATGAGTCTGGCGCGCGATGTGTTCTCAGCCACCAGCGGACTGTTGGCGCAACTGGTTTCATGGCCGATATTTTTTATAGTTGCCGCCGCATTCAGCATTCCCGGAATTATTGCGGTAAAATACCTTTCCAAACACCAAACAAGTTAACCGCCATACTATTTCCGCCCTTCAGTCAGGGTGGTTTAAATTAAGCTGTACCTGCGGACAGCGCAACCAAAATTTGCTCCAACACCTCTTGCGCCGGTTTATCAAAATCAACGCATACGCTGTTATCATTGCGCAAACAGCAAGTCTTGTTTTTAACGTCATATAAGCAAAAAGGCGTGGTAAAATGCTCGCCGTATAAAACCGAATCATCAATATGAAAATTTATGCCGTGCTGTTCGCAATATTCCGCTTTGGCCGCGTTCCACAACTTGTCATCAACCTTAAACGACCCGTCCGGCAAATAAGTCAGTTGCTTGTTTTTATCAAAATAATCCGCGAGCGACCAAATATGTGAGTACGGAATTTGGTGTTGCCGCAAAAAATCGGTAATATCTTTTTCAAACCCGCCGCTTAAAATATAAATTTGTATTCCCCGCGCCAGTGCCAGAGTATTAAAATCTTTAAAAAACTCCGGATTCGCAGTTATCACCCCATGATAATCAATGCCGATTTTTAAATCTGTCGCCATTAATTACTCTCCGCTGAAAACAAATCTTTAACCGAATTGGGACTGAACACTGAAAGCGGATTTATACTGATTTTCGGCTCATGCACACTGCCTTTAATTTTATAGCTGACCGCAAATACCGTGCCGTCTTTGCCGGCCAAAACCGACCCGACCACCGGAATTTTGCCGATTAAAGAATTTAAACTGTATGCCGGCGAAACAATCCCTTTAATATCAAGCTCTTTGCTTGCTTTTTTGTATGAACCGCTGCCGGTAAAACCGATAACATTACCAAACATTTTAGCGTCTTTAATATAAAGCACTTTATTTTTATATTCAAACGGCGCGTCAAAGTGTGAAAACGTTAAACCCTCGCCGCGCAGCAAATCCAAAATTCCGCTGAATGACGCCATGGTTAAAAGCTTAGCCAGCAGCGGCGTGTTATGAATACTGAAATCGCGGATTTGCGCATGCCCGATAAATTCTTTATTGCGGTTGCGTTTGGCCTCAATTTTCAAAATACCGCCGGTCATATCATCATAAAGACGCAAAACCCTTAGCGTGCTGCCGGCATTATTACTGTCAACCGAAAGCAAATACTCACCATCAGGACGAGGAACATAATCAAGTTTAAGCTTAATTGATTTATCTGAGCCGTAGTTGCCCACCATATGCACCTCGTCAATACCTATTTTAGGCTTTAACAGCGCGCTTCCGGCAAAATTTTTAATCGGCGTATCGGGGTTGGTCCACAAACTGTTCACCGCAATAAACACTTCCGTATTCGGCACATTGGTCCAATCGTCATCATCGCTTTTGCTATTGCCTGATGCGGCTTTATTTTCCGTGGCGGCAAAAAGCTCGGTTAAGTCATAACTGTTTCCGCTGACGTTAATTTTAACTTTTTTACCCTTGTCGGCAAATTCAATTTTAGCCTTAGCCGATGTTTTAGGCCCGTGAATACGGCTAATATTAATAACTTTAAGCTCGCCCGATTTATTAAGCGTAATATCGCCGCTTAAATCAAAATCAGATTTATGCAGACTGAACGCGCTGATTTTGCTTATTTTACTGCCGTCAAGCTCTAATTGCGCTTTAACATTTCCGGGCACTCCGCTGGCTTTTTTAAACCCTAAAAAGCTGTAATCTATCGCCGCATTTTTCAAATCGGCATCAACCGCAAGCGTGGTTTTATTGTTGTTCAAAACCGTTAAATTTGCCGTTACATCAGCATATCCGTTAATATACGGCGCATTCAAAAGCGCGGTGTCAACCCCTAGTTTTTTCTTGGCCGCATCATTTAGCACAAAATTAAGCGTGCCTTTATTTTTATAAGTTTTATCCTTAAAAAACTCATTAAAGGCAATTTTAAGCGGAATACCGTCAAAATCAGCGTCACCCTTAACTTCAAAACCTTTATCGTTCACTTGCAAAAACAATTTTTCCGCCGTTAAATCTTTGCCGTCCAAAGCGTTCGGATATTTTAAATTTTGCAAATCGGCCTTAACATCAACTTTAATTTCATCAGGCGACAAATCTTGATACAATTCAAAATTAAGCCCCAAATCAATTTCAACATCACCGCTGACAGCATCCGGATTAATGCCTATTTCTTTGGCATAGTTAAGCGGCGGATTGTCAATAAAGCGCAACGCGTCGCTCACGCTTGAATTGCCTTTAATGTTAATATCAATAAAGTTGTTATATTTATTTAAGTCATACAAACGAACATTGCCGCCGGTGATGATAACGCCGTCTGAAACACCCTTATCCACCTTAATATCAATGTCAGAGGTTGAAAATTCAGCCACCCCGTAAACATTGTTTACCACCGGCATGCCTTCAAGATATGAAATATTGCTGTCAACCACATCTGCCCTGCCTTTAAGGCTTAATAAATCTATGCCTTTAGCCGCTTGGTCATAACCGAACGTAAACACAAATTTGCCGTTTTCGGCATATCCGCCAAACAAATTTTGCTTGCACCATTCCCAAGCCGGTTCTGCCAAATACCGCGGCCAAAACTTTGATAAATCATCAAGCTTAAACTTGGCAATATCTGCTTCAAATACAATTTTTAAATCACTCAGCGAGCGCTCAAACACATATTTTTTATAGCCTGAAATATCCAAACTGAGTTTGGTTTTTTGCCCGCCGACCGTAAAATCGGCATTTGACACCTTAACCGAGTTTAAGCCGCTGTCTATATTGCCGTTAAGCACAAAGGCATCAATGGCATAATTAAATTTGTCGTCATCATTAAAAATAACCTCGCCGTCACTGCCTTTAATCTGAAAACGCAAATCTTCAAGCGCGGCGTCCAAGCTGCCGATTAAATCGCGTTTACCGGCCATAATGTCATCAAAATCAATCAGCGCAAGCACATTACCGTCAACCGGAACATCAATTTTAGGCATATTTTCGCTGATATTGCTGATTAAATCTGAAAGCATTAAGTCCGCAAACGAAAAATCAAGTGCCAGATGATTATTGCTTATTTGGTATTTTCCGCCCAAATTTAAGGTCGCAAGCCGGTCTTTTAAGTCAAGCAAGCCGCCGATTCCAATTTCCAAATTGTTAATATTGCGGTCAAAGTCAAACTTAACATCCTTAAAGCTCCACTTGCGCCCTAAATCAACTTCATGAAACTCAACTTCGGCATTATTAATATTAATTTCATTAATAAAGCTTTCAGGATAAATATCATCATCAGAGTTAAACCGTTCCAAAAATCCTTCAAACCAATCAACGTAGGCCTGAACCTTCTTTTTGTTAATTTCGTTGGTTTTATCTTTTTCCACCCCGTAAGTCATAAAAATTGCCACTTGCGGATTTTCAACCGTCACGCTGCTCGGCGCCACAATACCTTTAAGCAACGCCCGCACGCTGAACGAAAGCGAAAGTTTCGGCGCTTTAATTGAAAATTTATCATCTGCCGCGCGCAAACTGACATTATTGGCAATAATTTTTATCGGCTGAATTGAGCGCACCAACTCCAAATTAACCTCGCCGATATTCATGGAATATTGCTGTTCATCAGAGTTAAGCGCTTGCATAATATATGGTTTTAAAAACGGCACCGACAGCGGCCCCTGATACAAAATCCACAGCAGATACAAAAGCGAAAGTAACAAAGCCACGCCTAAATAATCCATGGTTTTGCGCATATAATACAATCTGCCGGAAATTTTTTTCATTTGTTAAAGCCACTCCAAAATATCGCGGTAATTGTGCAAACTGAACAAACCGTCATGAGGAGCGCCCTCATAAATTATCATTTTTTTAGGCTCGTTTGCCTGCCTGTAAAGCTTTTCAGCCAACGCGGGCGGTATAACTTTATCATCTTTTGTCGCCATAATCAAAATCCGTGTCTTGATTTTACCAATCAGTGCTAAATTATTATATGTATCTTTCATCAACAAATCAAGCGGCACAAGCTTAATTGCGCCGAATGTAACATAACTTTCGGCGGTTTCCGACAAACTGGTAAACGGGACCTCTAAAATAACCGCGTTAAAATTGCCGTTATGTTGCTGATTTTCCGCCGCATATAACGCTGTATAACTTCCGAGTGAAATACCGTAAATTATAATTTTATCATTGCTGAAACCAAGCTTGTTTAAATATTTAACTGCATTTACGGCGTCTTGTTCTAAATATTGTTGTTTAATTTTTTTACCCTGTCCTCCAAAACCGCGATACTCCGGCATTAAAACCGAATATCCGGCATCGGCAAGCGGTATCATTTTATGATAATAATGCTCCAAATTGTACGAGTTGCCGTGCAAAAACACAATCGCCTTGCCGTTATTTTGTAAAGTTTTATTCAAATACAGCCACGCCGTAACTTTGCCGCCATTTTTACCGTAATCAAAATACGTAACTTCTTCAGCGTTAAAGCCGTGTTTGCGCGCCTGATTTATATCCGCCGGATAGTCATAAGCTCCGTAAAAAACATATTCCGGAACAAACACCACCGCCGCGCATAAAAGCGCATAGGCAGCCAAGCAAATAATCATAAATATTTTAAGCATTTTCAGCATCGCCGACCTTTCCCGCCAAAGCGGCTGCCAAAAACATATCAATATCGCCGTCCAAAACCGCTTTATAATCTGAGGTTTCGGCGCCGGTGCGCAAATCTTTTACCAAACGATACGGCTGCAACACATAAGAACGGATTTGATACCCCCAACCGTTTTCACCTTGCGCATCTCGCTGTTCTTCCGCCACCGCGGCACGTTTTTGCAACTCGCGCTCATACAAGCGGGCTTTAAGCATTTTCCATGCGTTATCGCGGTTCTGAAATTGCGAGCGCTGACTTTGGCTCTGCACCACAATTCCGGTCGGCAGGTGCGTAATACGCACGGCGGAATCGGTTTTGTTAATATGCTGTCCGCCCGCGCCGGAAGCGCGATAAGTATCAATCCGGCAGTCAGCCTCGTTAATATTAATTTCAATGGTATCGTCAATCACCGGATAAACTCCGACTGAAGCAAAGCTGGTATGCCTTCTGCCGGCGCTGTCAAACGGCGAAATTCTTACCAAACGATGCACGCCGCTTTCTGATTTAAGCCAACCGTAAGCATTATGACCTGAAATTTTTACGGTGACTGACTTAATTCCGGCAACTTCACCTTCGGTTTCTTCCTGATATTCGGTTCTATAATTGTGCTGTTCCGCCCACCGCATATACATTCTGAGCAGCATTTCCGCCCAATCCTGCGCTTCCGTGCCGCCGCTTCCGGCATGAATTTCCAAATACGCGTCATTAGCGTCAACCTCTCCGGAAAGCAAAGCTTCAAGCTCGGCATGTTTGGCCTGTTTTTGCAACTTTTCCAAATCAGCGTAAATTTCCGCCTGTAAATTTTCATCATTGTCTGAAAGTTCGGCCATTTCCGCATAATCGTTTACGCTTTTTTCCATATCGCGATAAGCCGTCAGCGAACTTTCCAAATTATTTTTTTCGCTCAAAAGCTTTTGCGCATTGGCGGCATTATTCCACAAATCGGGATTTTCGGTTAAAGAATTAAGCTCTTCCAGCCTGAGGACGGCATTATCATAATCAAAGATACCTCCTCAGCAATTCTAACGATTGCTTAATTTCATCAATTAAATTAACAAACTCAGCCTTCATTTAATATTCTCCGCCAACTTGCAAAATTTCAGAATCCGAATCAATCACCATCGCATCATTACCGTCGCCGCCGATAATCCGTTGTTTTGTTGTATCAAAACTGTAATCCGGTTTAATCGCCTCCACAATTACGGTTGCGTCCCCCGGCTGCGAAAGCTTGCCGGTATTCGGGTTAATCCTAACTAACTTAATTCCTTGCGGGATTCTGAAGTTGGAATCAGGCACATCTTTTAAGGCGTCTTCAATAAAATCATAAAAAATCGGCAATGCGGCAGCCGCGCCGGTTTCAAACCGCCCTAAGCTGACCGGAGAATCGTAACCCACATACACTGCCGCCACTAAATCCGGCGAAAACCCGACAAACCACGCGTCTTTATTTTCATTGGTGGTGCCGGTTTTGCCGCCCAAGTGCCGATTTAAGCTTCTTAATCTGGCGCCGGTGCCTCTGATGGCCACACCCTCTAAAATAGAAGTCATCTGATAAGCGGTAAGCGGGTCAACAATTTGCTCGCGCGTATCCGGTTTATGCGGCGGATTTTGGTTTTCCCATTTATCGGCGTTGCAGTCATGACAATCATAAGCATCTTCTTTGTAAATGGTTTTGCCGTCTCTGTCCTGAATACGCTCAATCAAATACGGGCTGACTTTTTTACCGCCGTTGACAATAATGGCATAAGCGCTCGCCATATCAATCACTCTGGCATCGGCCGCCCCCAAAGACGATGACAAAAACTGCGGCAGATTGTCATTAATCCCGACTCGTTTGGTCATTTCCGCCACTTTATCCATACCTATATCTTGCGCCAAACGCACCGTCATCAGGTTTTTAGACTGCTCAACCCCCTGACGCAAAGTCATTAAACCGTAAAACTTTTTAGAATAGTTGACCGGCTTCCATTTCGGCAACCCGACCCCTTGGTCAAGCACAAACGGCGCGTCTAAAATTAAATCATTCGGCGAATAGCCCATTTCAAGCGCGGTCAAATACACAAACGGCTTAAATGACGAACCGGTTTGCCGATACGCTTGGGTCGCGCGGTTAAATTGCGATTTTTTAAATGAAAATCCGCCCACCAACGCCAACACTTTGCCGGTATGCGCGTCAATCACCGCCATGCCGCCTTCCACATCGGGAATTTGCCGCAAAGCAAAAGCGTCTTTTACTTTAGCGTCTTTAATCGGCTCAACGTAAATCACATCGCCCGCTTTCAGCACATTTGCAACCGAAACCGGCTCGGCGCCCGTAAACTTGTTTTTTAAGGCCGGTTTTGCCCATTTTATATCTTTAAGATAAATATGCCCGCTTTCTCCGTCTGCGGTTTCAATTTCCGCCTGCTGTTTTTCAGCTTTCAGCACCACCGCTTTTTGCCATGTCGGCTCCGCTCCGGCGGTCAAAACCGTATCTTGCAGTGTTTTTTTATAATTTTCATCAAGCGCAATATTTTTTTCCGCTCCTCGCCAACCGTGCCGACGGTCATAATCAATCAACCCTTTGCGGAAAGCCGCCGTCGCCATTGACTGAATTTGCGGATTAATCGTTGTTCTCACAATCAAGCCGCCCTCATACAAAGCGTCATTGCCAAGATTGTGCACAATCGCGCGGCGAACTTCCTCGCTGTAATACTCAGCGTCTTTCAAAAATCCGTTCTCGCGCTTAACCACTTCAAGCGGCTTGGCTTTTGCCGCCTCGGCTTCTTCTTCGCTGACATAACCGTCTTCAACCATACGGCCGATAACCCAGTTACGGCGCGCCACCGCCGCGTCATGCTTTTTTATCGGATGATAATTGTTCGGCCCCTTCGGCAAAGCCGCCAAATAAGCAATTTCTTCCAAGCTCAAATCATCAAGCGACTTGTCAAAATAATTCAGCGCGGCCGCCGCCACTCCGTATGAGCGGTTGCCCAAATAAATTTCATTTAAGTACAATTCTAAAATATGGTCTTTGGTAAAGGCTTTATTCATGCGGTTAGCTAAAATCGCCTCTTTAATTTTGCGCACGTATGAAACTTCTGAGCTTAATAAAAAGTTTTTAGCCACCTGTTGCGTAATGGTTGAGGCTCCTGACGGACGGCGCCCCGAACCCAAATTTTTAATATTGTGCAAAACGGCGCGCACAATACCGATATAATCAATTCCGCCATGTTGGTAAAAATGTTTGTCTTCCGCGGCAATAAACGCCTGTTTAACTCTATCGGGAATTTTATCAACCGGAACAAACAAACGCTTTTCGGCGGCATATTCCATCAACAGCTGCCCATCGCCGGCAAACAAACGAGTGGTAACCGCCGGTTCATATTTAGCAAGCTGATGATAATCCGGCAAATCAAAGCTCAGTTTGCCGATAAACGCCACCAAAACCAGCAGCACTAAAATACCAAAAAACAATCCGGCGCTTATTAATGTTGAAAAAAACTTAAACATACATAAAATTCCGTTAAATAAAATCAGACATTGCCGCCACTTTATTACATTTTAGCAAAATTGCAAAAGAAAAATGTAACCTATACCGCACAAAGCGCTATAAATTAATACAACGCGGCAATTTCAGGGTCGTTAAAGTATTTGTCAATGGCAGATGACACGGATTTTGCCAATTTTTGCCGATAATTACGTTGTTTGAGCAAACTTTCTTCTTTACGGTTGGAAAGATAGCCCATTTCCAACAATGCCGACGGAATATCCGGCGCTTTTAATACGGCAAATCCGGCAAAACGGTGTGTGTTTGAAACAATCTGCACGGTTTTTTGCATCTCGCCGACCATATAAGTGGCAAATTTTGATGATTTGTTGCGGCTGTCGGTTTGCGAGAGCGAGATTAAAATATCATTAATTTCTTTAGAGTTTTCCGAAAAGTCAACTCCGCCGATAATATCAACTTTATTTTCGCGCTCCGCCAAAGCCGCCGCCTCTTTATCCGACGCGGTTTCCGAAAGCGTATAAACCGAAAGCCCTTTAGCATTGCGGTTAACGGCGCTGTCGGCATGAATAGACATAAACAAATCGGCCTTATAGCGCTGCGCAATTTTAACCCGCTGTCTGAGCGGAATAAAAATATCGGTGTTGCGGGTTAAATAAACTTTATAGCCGCGTTTTTCCAAAATGGCTTTAAGCTCTTTGCCCATCGCCAAAGTAATGTTTTTTTCATAAGTTTTGCCGTATGCGCCGATTGCGCCGGGGTCTTTGCCGCCGTGTCCGGGGTCAAGCACTATGATTTTTTTACGCGGAGCGCTTTTTTTGCTGCTGTCGGGGCTAAAAAACCAACTGCTCGCTGATGCTGTTTTAGTTTCAGCCTTTTGCGAACTTCCGGCGCCTTCTGATGAAAAAGCATAACGAGTGCCTACTTTAGCATTAAAATCACGCTCTGAACAAAGTGCCACATCAACCACAAAGCGCCATTTACCGTTGCCTTGCGGCGCCAAAACAAAAGCTTTTTTAATAAACGCCGGTTTTTGCAAATCAAAAACTATGCGTTTATCATTACCATTAAGTTTGCCGATTCTGGTCTGTTTAATTAAATTATTTTTATCGCTCTGCAAGGCTTGTTTAACATTCATATCATAAATATCAACCACCAAACGCTTAGGTTCGCTTAACAAAAAGGTCCGATATTCGGGCTTGGCATCTGCCTCAAATACTATGCGCACGCTGCCGACCTGCTGCCCGATTCGCATATTGGTAATATTACCGGCTTTAACGCTTCCGGCAAACATTGTAACACAGCAAAACAGCCCCGCCGCAAACAGGCAGGCACGCCCAAACAACATAAATAGTCTGTTAATTATGTTTTTCATACGCTCTCCGTTACAATTTGCGCCATTGTACGCCACAGTTATTACCAATGAGTTAAAATCCGCCCCGATAACATAAAATTTGTCACAAGATAAAAATTTTAATTGTAATTTAAAACAAATCCTATATTGTAAACTCTGTCAGGTGATTGCGCACTGATTTAAGGGATTGGTATTAACAAATGACGGATTTTTTCTCTTAAAAAGGTGCCGCTGCTTTTAATATACTGAAAATACGGATAAAAGTGAGCAGCCTGGCATAAACGAAACGGGATATTTTTTAGTTTTAAAGCTATAAAAAACAAGAATTAAGAAAGCTTAGCCTTAAAACTGACATGACAAAAACTGAAATGAGCGGATTTACAAATTCCGCCGCTGATTGTTTAGGGCCGCGCGCCTTTCCTTTTGATTATGCCGAAATATCCCCGCAAGCAGATGTAAACATATCGCCGCAAGCGATAACATTATGATGGGAAAATGTTATGACAAAAAGAATGTTGATTGATGACACGCAGCCTGAAGAAACCCGCGTGGTTATTATTGACGGGAACAAAGTTGAAGATGTTGAGTTTGAATCAAGCTCCCGCAAACAAATAAAAGGCAATATTTATACCGCCAAAGTTATCAGAGTTGAACCCTCGCTGCAAGCCGCCTTTGTTGATTACGGCGGCAACCGCCACGGATTTTTGGCCTTTGGCGAAATTCACCCTGATTATTACAATGCCTCACCCGAGTTGTTAGAAGCTGTTGACCGCGAGGTTGATGAAATTATTGAGCGCAAAAAACAATACATTAAAGAGCGTGAAGAACAACGCGAGCGTATCCGCGCTGAAAAACAAGCCGCTTATGAAGCTCGCAAACGTGAAGAAGAAGCCCGCTTGGCCGAAGAGGCGCGCTTGGCTGAAGAAGCCCGTTTGGCTGAAGAAGCCGCCGCGGCAGCTGCCGAACCGGAAACTTCTGCCGAACCTGTAACTGAAACTGCCGAACCGGCTGCCGAGCCTGCGGTTAAACCCAAAAGAAAATACACCCGCCGCAAGCCGTTGAAGAAAAAGACCGAGGCCGAAACTCCGGCTGAAGAAACCGCCGAAAAAACTGAAGAACCGCAAGAAGAGCTTAAAGTTTTATCCGCCGATTCTGATAACAATGACGCGGTTATTTGCGATGACTGCTCTGACGATGAAAACGATTCTTTCGATTCTGAATCTGAATATGATGCTGCCGACAATGACGATGATGATTCCGATGAAGATTTTGAATTGCAACGCAAACTTTTACGCGCTCGCAAACTTTATCATTACAGCACTATTCAAGACGTTATCAAAGAAGGTCAAACCCTGCTTATTCAGGTGGTAAAAGAAGAACGCGGCAATAAAGGCGCCGCCTGCACCACTTATTTATCTTTGGCCGGCAAATATTGCGTATTAATGCCCAATCGTATTAAAAGCGGCGGCGTTTCGCGCAAAATCACCAATGCGGCTGACCGCAAGCGCTTAAAAGAGATTATGAAAGAACTTCCTTTAACTGCCAACATGTCCATGATTATCCGCACCGCCGGCGAAGATAAAACCAAGGCCGATATTGTTCGCGATTACAATTACTTGATTCGTACATGGAATCACATTCGCTTAAACGCTCTTAAAAACAAAGTTCCGAGCCTTATTTATGAAGAAGGCGACTTAATCAAACGTGCTTTGCGCGATATGTACACCAAAGACATTGCCGAAGTTATTGTTGACGGCAACGAGGCTTATAAAGCCGCCCGCGATTTTGTTAAAATTTTATCGCCGAGCAGTCTAAAGAAAATTAAGTGCCGCAAGCCTAACGAAATGCCTGTATTCCAACGTTTTCAAATTGAATCGCAGCTTGATAAACTTCATAGCCCGATTGTTCAGCTTGAATCCGGCGGTTATTTAGTTATTAACCCGACCGAGGCTTTGGTATCAATAGATGTTAACTCCGGCCGCGCCACCAAAGAAAAAGACATTGAAGAAACTGCCTTAAAGACCAATTTGGAAGCTGCCGATGAAATTGCCAAACAGTTGCGCATGCGCAATCTGGCCGGCTTGGTGGTTATTGACTTTATTGATATGGACGAACCCAAAAACAATGCCGCGGTTGAAAAACGTATGAAAGACGCGCTCAAAAACGACCGCTCGCGCATTCAGGTTGCCAAAATGAGTTGTTTCGGCCTGCTTGAGCTCTCCCGTCAACGCATGCACTCTTCATTTATTGAAAGCAACTATCAACCCTGCCCGTTCTGTCATGGCCAAGGCGTTATCCGCACCACGGAATCCGGAGCCATGCTTATTTTGCGCGCCATTGAAGAAGAGGGTGTTAAAAACCGCTCATCACGCATTACGGTTTTTGTTCCGACTGAAACCGCTATTTATCTGCTTAACCAAAAACGCCAAAACTTGTGCGATTTGGAAAGCCGATACAAAATGTCAGTCGTAATTTCTGCCGACAGCGAAATTAAAAATATTTCTGACTATCGCATTGAGCGCGTTCGCCAAACCAAACCGGCCGAAGAAGATGAAAACGCTCCGATGACCGCATATTCTGAGGCTGAAGAACTTCCGGAAGCTGAAGAAGATGACGCTGAAGAAGCTCCTGAAAATGATAACATGCCGGAACCTTCCGATGAAGAAAATGATGATCGCGATAACCGTTATAATCGCCGTTTTCACGGACGCCGCAATCGCTATGACCGTCGCCGCGGTAAATTCGGGCGCCGCGATTACAACAATCGCGATGACTACCGCCAACGCTACAATAATGCCGCTGAAACTCCCGCTCCGGTCAATACCGAAGAACCTAAAAAAGAAGGCAAAGTTGCATGGTGGAGAAAATTAATCGGTTAATTAATTCCGCAAAAATCCGGCAGATTACTAAAATCTGCCGGTATTTTGCTTTGCCTGTCTTAATTTTCAGTTTATGTATTTTTTC
>ERZ1034928.387-NODE-387-length-21879-cov-11.668118_pt1 | contig 21879 bp, 30 predicted proteins | sample MGYA00520627_ERZ1034928 | MGnify/ENA primary metagenome ERZ1034928 (study PRJEB33766, sample SAMN09781755) | gut metagenome | biome: gut microbiome | host: Homo sapiens | place: Madagascar | study: EMG produced TPA metagenomics assembly of the PRJNA485056 data... | reverse complement strand
CCGGAAGGACATGGAGGCCGAAGCTCTCGGCCAGACCGACACGCTCAAGCGGCACAGAGCCGCGCTCCTGTCCCTCGCCGAAAGCCGCAAGCTCAATGTCGTCGAGATCTGCGAGGAGGTCGTGACCGGTGATTCTATCGCCGTCCGGCCAGCGGTCCAAAAAGTGCTGCAGTTTGTGGAGACTGGCGCTTATGCCGGTGTCCTGGTCATGGAGGTCGAGCGTCTCGCCCGCGGCGACACGATCGACCAGGGTATCATCGCACAGACCTTTAAGTACTCCAACACCATGATCATCACGCCGAATAAATCCTATGATCCAAACAACGAGATGGACGAGGAGTACTTTGAGTTTGGCCTTTTTATGTCCCGCCGCGAGTACAACACCATCAAGCGCCGCCTGACACGCGGCAAGGAAGCGTCCATCCGCGAGGGAAAATGGATCTCCGGAAAAACGCCCTTCGGCTGGCTGCGGGAAAAGATCCCGAATGACAAAGGCTACATGCTCGTCCCGCATCCGGAGCAGGCTCCGATCCTGCAGCAGATCTATGACTGGTACACTGGCGAAGGCTGCGTCCGCGTTGGCTCGTCTGCGATCGCGACGCGCCTGAACCGTCTCGGTGTAAAAACGAACACCGGCAGCCGCTGGACCGCCAGCGCCATCCTCGAGGTCCTGCGCAACCCGGCGAACGCCGGTTGGATCAAAAGCAAAGGCCGTCCGGAGATCAAGCATATCGTCGACGGCTCCGTCGTCGTCAGCCGTCCCCGCGCCCGCATTGAGGATCTGACGCTGCACAAGGGCCTGCACAACGGGCTTATCTCGCAGGAGCAGTTTGACCGGGCGGTCGCCCTGAGTTATTCCACCGCCAGCCCGCGCGGAAAGGGCGCGTGGAAGACCGCGACCAGCCTCGCTGGTCTTGTGCGCTGCGATCAGTGCGGCCGCATCATGGTCCGCCGGGCAACATCCGGTGGCCGAAAAGACACATTTCTGTGCCCCTCGTATGGCTGCCCCACTGTCAGCGCGTGGTATGACGAAGTTGAGACGGCTGTCCTTGGCGCCCTCCGCGGCTGGCTTCACGAGCTGGAGGTCGGCGAAGCCGTTTCCGCGGACGACAGCTCTCTTCTCAGCGCCTTGTCCTCCGCCATTTCCGCCGATCAAAAGCAGCTTGCTAAACTGGAGGCGCAGGAAGCCCGCGCCTACGAATTTGTCGAGACCGGCGTCTACACGCCTGAGGTTTTCCTCCAGCGCTCGCAGTCGCTGGCAGCCGACAAGCTGGCTATCCTTTCGCGCATTGAGGAGAACCAGCGTGCCATCGACGATATCGACCGTGCCAAGCAGGCGCGTGCCCGTCTCGCCCCTGCCGTCCGCCACGTGCTTGAAACCTACCCGCTCGCCGGGTCTGTGCAGGAGCAGAACGACCTGCTGAAAACCGTCCTGCAGAAGATCGTCTACCACAAGCGGTCCAAGTCCTACAGCAAAGCCGGCAGCGACATGCGCGTCACCCTGTACCCCCTCACAGATTGATCCCCCCCCACCTTCCAAGCAAAAATCAAGGAACCCGTGTAATTGAGATCCTCAATTACACGGGTTTCATTCATGCGTACCAGCTAATTGTCTATTTCGCGATATGCTCATAATACTCCATGAGCTTGCGCTCCGGGCCCGGGCCGTCCTTGTCGAGCAGGAAGGCTTTGGCCAGCGCCGCGTAAAACTCCGGGCGGTTGAGGCCGAACTCCACGGCGACGGGGTAGTAGTCCGAGTACATCATGTTGAGCGTCACGCCCCACGCCCAGCGTGGGATCTCGTTCGGCTGAATGCCCATGCTCTCGGCCACCGCCGTTGTCTGTTCCATGGACCAGTGCGGGCCTGCCGTGCCGTCGGCGTTTTGCATGTTGGCTGCCCACTCTTTTGCATCGCCCTCGGTAAATTCCATCATTTTCGTGGACTCACGAAAATGGTCGTCCCCCAGCTTATACAGCGCGCAGATAGCATTCGCATATACCGTAACTTCTTCTGCGTGGCCCAGCGTCACCTGGCGTTCCATGATCTCATGCAACTGCTCTTTGATCTGCTCAATGTAATGCGCTTTCTCCATATCACGCCTCCTGAATGTACTTGTATAGACTGTCAATATCGTCCGCAGCAAAAGTTAGTTTGCCGATAAACGGAATCTTTATCGGGAGTTTTCGTCCATCGAGCCGAGGTCTTGCCTTATTATAGAGCCTGTCAATGTCAATGTCCCCGTGCTCATCCATAATTTGCATTGCTTTGACCCACGGGTTATCTCTCAGTACAAGCAGTTGCTCTTTGCTGCCGTCTGCCAGCAAAGACAACCCAACGCCTGCCACAAAGGACCGCACCTCGTCCATATGTGGGGATGCTACTGTATCAAAAAAGCGCAAAATTCCGCGCATGGCCTGATCTATCGTCACTGTCATACAGTTATCCTCCGTTTTCGGATGGGGCGGCTATTGCCGCCCCTTGCATTTAGCCCTCGCTGGTCGTCGCTGTGCCGGTCGGAGCCGTCCAGCTGTTATACCGCTGCATCGGTTCCGGGCAGATGTTGGCAATGGGGATAACCGTCTTGGTCATTCCGGACAGAGTTGCGATCTCGTTCTGCATGCAGGACAGGTTCGCCGTGGTCTGCGCGTTGATAACGCGCTGCTGGCAAAGCTGCTCTTCGATCGAGCGCATTCTGCCGTCCGTGTACTGGTACAGCTCGAGCATTTTCTTGTCGGTATAGGTGTTCGCGTCGCGCAGCTTGACTTCCGTCTCCAGCTCCGCGATTCTTGCGGACTGCCCAGCCTCATACCGGCTGACGAAGTGGTTATCGCTGTCACTGGCAGCCATAGCCGCAGCCGCAGCAGGATTTGTGCCGAATCCGCCGAGGATGCCGCCGAGACCGCCGTTCAGAACGCCGAGGCCCGTACCGATTGCACCGAGCGTCACGCCCAGATTGCCCTTGCCATTGCTTGCGTACTCCATAAAAAGTACCTCCGTAGTAATTAGTAAGCTGGCCAGCTCCTATCCTCAGTCTACCGGATCCCTGTTTTTCGTGGGGGACATTTGCGTGGCGTTTTTGTACCATCTATGTACCATTTATTTTTTTGATTTTTCATTTTCCTTCTTGACATTTGCACGCATTGCGTGTATAATAAAGCCATAAGATAAAGCAAGGCGAAAGCCGGAGAGGAAATTAAAATGTACGAAATGAACAGAGATATGATGGATACCATGATCCGTGACTGGCTGGCAGACAACGCAGAAGAGATGGCCGATCTGGTCGTTGACTACGACAGCATCCGGTACGACGAGGACGAGGATGAGTGGATTGCTGACGCGCACGACGACAACACCAGCTACACGCTCAAGGCTGACAATGATGGCTTCGTCTACATCTGCTGATAGGAGGAAGCCGCATGAAGCTCACACCTACAACCCGCGCCGCACTCTATGCCAAGGCCGGTGCGTACGCCAACCGCAATGTCTATATCTCAGATATGGCGCTATCAAGCATCTGGGGCGGTGCCGAATGCACCGAGAGCCCAGTGGAGCGTCTTGCACTGCTCGGCGCGATCTGGGACGGCGCGCATTGCACGATCCCGGAGCTGCTCAAAAAGCACGGTCTGACGCAGACCGGCTTTGCACAGTATTTTAATATTCCGCTCCGCACCGTGCAGGACTGGTGCGGCGGGCGAAGATCGTGCCCGCCGTATGTGGTCGCGATGGCAGCGGAGATTTTAAGCAAAAACGTGTAACAACAAATTTGCAATTCCCCCAAAAACCTCTTGACATTTACACGCATTGCGTGTATAATGAATTTATAAGATAAAGCAAGGCGAAAGCCGGGGAGGAAATTAAAATGTACGAAATGAACAGAGATATGATGGACACCATGATTCGCGACTGGCTGGCAGACAATGCAGAAGAGATGGCCGATCTGGTCGTTGACTACGACAGCATCCGTTATGACGAGGACGACGAGCAGTGGGTCGCCGACGCGCACGATGACAGCACCAGTTATACCCTTGTTGCCGATAGCGACGGAAGCATCCGCATTTGCTACTGAAAATGTCGGATCGTAAACCTGATGTGCCACGCCGCACGATCGGATCTTCCGATCTGTGCGTGCGCTGCGGGAAAGAGTACATTGTAACTGGGCCCAGGCAGAAATATTGCCCGGGCTGTGCACAGCATCGTAATCCCAACCGGAAAATAGGCGGCACTGGAATTTGCGTTAACTGCGGGAAGGAGTATATTATAACCTCCCCCGCGAAAATGCTGTGCCCGGATTGCGCGCCGAAATATAAGCCAAGACTCCACTCGGTCGCTGCCGACGCCAGCGATGGATCGGCCCACCGGCAGCTCGGGTCCGTTTCCATCTGCTTGCAGTGTGGCAAAGAGTATGTCGTGCTCAGCGGACGGCAGAAATATTGCCCTTTGTGCTCCGTTACAGTCTCAAGGAGATTGGGTCCACCGCGTCCGCATCCTAAAAAGCAAAAGCGTCCAGATAAAAAGCGTCACACCACTGTGAGCGATTCGCTCTGCGAGCCTGCCCGTACATTGTTGGGGCTTCTCGCCCGATACGGCATATCCCAGCGCCGATTTGCCGAGTATTTTGGCATCGATGTGACGCTCGTCAACAGGTGGTGTACCGGGGCACGTAAATGCCCTGCGTATGTGATCAATATGGCTGCAAAAATTTTGTCCTTCTCGGCGCAGGAGCTGCAAGACGTCGAAGCCGAAGATCATGATTAAAAAGCAAGCCCGTGGATCACTCCACGGGCTTTTACTCTGTATGCTGTCTCCCGGCGATGCGGCGGGCAATTGTGATGATGTGCGGCAGGCGGCGGGAGATGGTTTTGCGGTCGACGCCGATCTCGGCTGCGCGTGAGGTGTTCCAGCTCCTTCGGCAGAGCCAGCCGCGCAGTTATGCTTCGTCACTCCCTTCTCGCCGCCGCATGCCGGCGGCAGCTTACTTATCAAATACGCCTGTACGGTCGAGGATGACCAGCATCCGGACGTTATCCTCGGCAAGGTCGAGCAGCAGATCTTCGCCCTCGCCGCCCTTACCCTTGAGCAGGCTCTTTTCTACCAGTTTGTCCAGCGTCTCGCGGTACGTCTTGTTCGTGACGTCTTTCAGCTTTTCGTATCTCACTTCTTCCGCCTCCTCCAGCAGATTCTTAAATTTTCTCCATTCGCCCTCGTCGATCATCGGCGCAGGGCATTTTTTGAGGCTCACGTCGTAGTGGCGCACGACGTACTTGACGTTCGGCAGCTGCTTTTTCAGCTGTGCGTACAGCTCCGCCGCGTGCCGCTGCGTTTCGATGGGGATGTAATACCGCCCGGCTGCGTCTGTGTGGCTGACCATCTCGATCGAGACCGAGTTGTAATTGTTCACCACGCGCCCATACGGCCCGCTGCTGCCGTCTCCGACGGACCATGCGACCGTATCCAGCGGCACGCACTCATAGGCCGTCTCGCCCTCGTCTACGACGTAGTGGGCCGATGCCTTTCGCCCCTCGCTGCCGCCCTCAAAGTATCTGGCGTTGCCTTTTGCCGTCGCCGCCTGGCCTTTGTTTGCCGTGTAATGCATGACGATGGCGGTGATGGCGGAGAGCTTGCGCTTTCCGCCGTGCCACTTCGCCCGGATGCTGCTGTCGATGATCATTCTTCCTTGACCTCCGGCAGGCCTGCGACCGAGGTCAGCAGGGACAGGATGCCTGCCAGCGCCGACGCGGATGCGACGAGCACCCAGTTGACTTCTGCCAGTGCAACGCTCGTGCCGATGGTTGCGACTGCCGTCTGTGCGACGGTCTTGATTGCGCGGATGCCCGCGGCTTTCCACCATTTTGCGTTCATATGTAGTTCTCCTTTCAAATTCGCGCCTTGCGGCGTGTGTTACAAAATTTTACCCAGCACCCATCCGATGATGCCCGTGACCAGTGCCGTCACGACGATTTTGACCAGCGTGTCCCATCGCTTTCCCGGCCGTGCGGTCAGCGTGTCCACGCTCTGCTGCATGCCGTCGATTTTATCGTCGAGCGTTTTCATATGCTCTGCCATCACGGCCACCGCTTCAGCGAGCTTGGTCACCGCGTCTGTTTTTTCCTCCAGCGCCTTGATCCGCCCGGTGTTCCGCTTTACGTCGCCTTTGATCTCCGCGACGGCTACATTCAGATCCTGCAAATCCATGTTTTTCTCCTTTGCTTTTTTGATTTCCGCGTGCTCGCATGCCCCGCAGACCATCCTGCCCTCTGGCACTGGTGCGCCGCAGCAGACGCAGGTATCAGTCATCCGCTACCACCTCCACGTAGATGCCGACGAGGTCGGCGAGGGGGTTAAAGACGGCTGCGCATGTGGCGCGGGTGCAGCGGTAGGTCACGCCGAGCTGGCTGTAATACATGCCCGCGAACAGCTCCATGTTGCCGTTGTAGGGGATTGGATCGTACTTTGTGCCGTCGTGCTGCTCGTCGATGCGGGTGTAGATGCTCTCTGTGCCCACGCCCGGCACCCACTGTGAGGCAAAGGTGTGGGTGGCAGGGATCGTCTTGTAGAGGTCGCCGCTGTGCAAAAACTTAAAGCCCGCCTTGTCGGTGGTGTACTGCGACGCGACGAGATCCGCCCACTCGGGGTAAAGTGTCTTCATGGTCAGCGCTTCGGCGTCGCTCAATGTCTGCGCGCCCTGCTCGATGATCGCGCGGTATTTCCGCGCCTGCTGCTCTGTCATGTCGCACCTCCTGTGATGATGTTGAGGGCGTCCTCGGCGGGGATGTCGGCGGCTTCAGGGTTTGGTGCATCGCAATCCTTCCAGTTAGTTACATCAGCTGCTTTTACATCCGCACACATTGTGGTGACTATGCCATTGGTGATCCCCCTGCCGTCCTCGGCCACCAGCCGAACGTAAGTGGATACTCTGCGACCGGCTCCGGATTCGGGGGACAAACTTGTATTTCCCCCTGTATAGAGTGTAATTTTTTTCATACTTCGATTACCTCGCCAGTTGTAATGCTCCTGTACACGATTGTCGCATTGGTTGCCCCCCATGGTTGTCCACTGATTGGCAGTGTTGCATCATCTGGTACATAGATCGTAATTGTGAGATCGTTTTGTGTATCGCCCTCGAAAGCATTGTAGATGTTGCTCGCTGTTGGATAGGCAGAGTAGCCAACACTGCCAAATTGCACATTTTTTAGCCCCGTGCAATTGCGGAAAACGCCTGAGTTGTTCCACCCGCCATTCCTAGAGTTGTTTAATTTTGCAAAGATCAGAGTCTCCAGCAACGCATCCTCATAAAATGCAAATGCTCCCGCAACACTTTTTACGTTTGGAATATCCACAATTCTTAGGTTATTGCAACCTCTAAATGCACTTCCTTGCAGCTCTCCATTAAAATTCGGAGCATGAAACTCCTCCAGCTCTGTGCATCCCCACATGCTCGGTACTCCGTTTGCGGTTACATCCATCACTTTTTTGTACATAGCGTAGCTACCAGTTTCGGCCATGTATGTGTTGTCTCCCGCCTGGATCGCGTCCACTGCGTCCCCAAAGCCCTTTGCAGCGTCCCACGTGATAGGGTCGGTGCCGCCGGTCTTCGCGCGGATGCGGTCGGCGGTGTGGATCAGCGCGGCGCTGTCTGCGATATACTCACTCAAAACGATACACCTCCTGCGCTTGCGATCTCAGCTGCCGCCCAAGCGCCGTTTACGACGCGCAGGAATTTGCCGTTGTCGTCGGCGGTGACGGTCGGCAGGCCGGTCGCTCCGTCTGCACCCTTCGGGATGCCGAGATTCAGCAGCGGATTTTCCGCCGTGCCGGATACGCTGGCCGTCGCGTCGCTGCCTGCGGGCAGGGTCTCGACCGTGCCGATCTGGAGGTTGGGGGTGGCGCCGGGGTCGCCTTTTGCGCCGGGGGAGCCATCCTTGCCATTCGTGCCGTCCTTGCCCGGCGCGCCATCCTTGCCGTCCTTGCCGTTTTTGACCTCGGCGGTCGTGGTGCCGGTTTTGTCGGTGATGGTGATGGTCGCGCCGGTGTCAGTTTCGGACACCGAGGCTGAGGGGCTGTAGCCGTCCTGCCCGTTGGTGCCGTCTTTGCCCGGTGCGCCGGGCGTTCCCGGCGCGCCGTCGTCGCCCTTGAGATCGGCGATGGCAATGAGGTTTTTCCACGTCGTGCCGCCGTCGCCCGAGTACTGGATATACCCGTCCGCGACGCGCAGGTCGATGGAGCCTGAGCCGCCGGAGCCGGTCTGCGCGGCCTCGTTGATGGCCGCGACAAGGTTGTCTTTTGCCATGGTCGTCAGGTCGTCCAGGTCGCCGATCAGCGCTTGCAGCTGTGCCCAGACGGGCAGGGACGGATCTGTAGACACGTCGCCCGACGGCTCCGCCCCGGGGCGCACCTTGCCGAGATCCGCCCAGATGGTCGGCAGCGCCACGCCGTCAGCATTGCTGCCGTACACGCCCACGCGGACGTACCGGCCCGCCGTGGTGATGACTTCGGCGGGGATCGTCACTGTGTTGCCCTGCCAGCGGGACTGGAGGACGTCGACGGTGACGGTGCCGTCGGTAAATACCGCCGTTTTCGTCAGGGCGGCCCAATCGGGGCTGAAGATAAATTCGACGGTTTCAGATTTGGCCATGCCCGCCGTCAGCAGCTCCGGCGGCGACGCCAGATGCGCGCACGCGCGGGCGCAGTGGATGATGATCATGTGCTCCCTCCTATCCCTATCCAATGGCTGTACCGTTGACAAGCAATTTCCCGGCGCTGCTGCATGTCAGCGCAGCCCGGATATTTTTGTTGTAGCAAACGTAAAATCCCGCCGCCGACATTCCTCTAAACCATCCGTTTGTCATTCCGACTGATTCGTTCCCGGATAGCGGTGCTACAAATCTCCCGCTCATCCCGATGCCGTACCCGTCTTTTACGATCCTGTCTTGATACTCTCCGCCTCCTCCGCTGCCCGGCGGGCCGACAACGTACTCGACGATATAACTGCCGGAGATCCGCGCGACCTTTACGCGGTCGCCCGCGGCAAATGTGGCGGACGTGTTGCATTTATAGTGCTTTGTTGTGGCTTCAGTCTGCCCCTCTAGGATGAGGGACAGACCATCGTCATAGACCGCGCCGACGGTCGCCAGAAAGTTTTCCGGCAGATTTTCGTCTGGCATGCTGATCGATGATACAAATAAACTGTTGATGCCCTCCATCAGGCGATCACCGTCCTTTTTGCTGAGTGTGTCATAAGGCTGCCGGCCTGCATCGTGATCGACCAGCCGGTCTCAAGGTATATCCCGCCGAGTTCGTCGTGCGTCAGAGCGAGGATATCGCCGACGCCATGCCCCGGCTCGTTGAGCGTGTAAAACGTGATCGCACGCGCGGCCAGCAGGGATTCGTTGCGTCGTTTGTTTGCGTAGGCCTGCAGCTCCTCCTGCGATGCAATGTTGTCCACCCGCTCGACGGAGGTGATGCGCATGCCGCGCTTAAAGGTGGATTTTTTGGACGCCGGATTGTCGTTGACGGCGGTCGCCACCATGGCCGCGTCCAGGTCCGGGTTGTTGCAGGTCACGACAAAGACGTTCGGGGCGTCAAAAATATCCGTCTCGTCCGACCAGTCTTGCCCCAGATGCTTTTCCGGCAAAAACAGATCTGTCGTGCCGTATCGCCAGTCGATGATCGCGGCGGATGGCTCCTGGTATGGCTCCAGGCGGCAGACGCCGTCTGCGTCAAACCACAGGCTCTCATAATTGATTTCGGCCAGCAGGTCGTTGACGATCGTCAGGTAGCTGGTGCCGATGTCCCAATCCTCGCGGTCAGTCTGCAAGGTCGCGTCGTTCGGCGTTGCGATCACCAGCGTGACGCCGCAGGCGGTCAGGAGCTTGCGGATCTCCGTGAGGTAGGACGCTCCGGCGGACAAATGCAGGAGCGTCTCTGTTTTCTGCGTGTACACCCGCCAGCAACGGTCGTATGCTTCGATTTCTACGCGCGTGCTTCCGGCGCTGCCTTTTTTGCTGACGGTCGTGGCCTGATAGATCCCGAGGGAGGTCTCGACGCCGTCAACGCTCATCCACGGACGCAGCTCATCGGATTCCAGCTCCGCGAGGTCGTTCGGCCGGAAACTCCCGCGCAGTGCGCCATGGAGGTTTGCCGCTTGATCCCACATGATCTGCGGCGCGTCGCCGTCGGCCCATTGGAGCTGCGTGATTGGCGCGCCGTTGCGCAGGACGTCGACGCGGTATCGGACGTCACGGGTCAAGAGCGATCGCCTCCTCCTGATTGGTATGGGTGACGGTAAAGGAATACCGCCGCATAAACTCATCGCTGTTGCTCTCCAGCGACGGAAGCGTGCCGATCGCCATGTTGCCGTAGTGATCTTTCAGGCAGACAAGCCGCCCGACAAGGGCCTCGAGCGCGAGCGCGCTGGCGCGCTGGCTGTGCGGCCATGCGCAGGCGACAGCGAGTGACCGGTTGCGCTGCTCGCTGCGCTCCTCCACGGGGTAGGCAAGCCCGGCCAGGTGGATCGTGCTGACGCCGGCTGCAAAGCTGACGCGGTTGGTGCGCAGCTGCGTCTCGGACAGGCGCATGTCGAGCCAGACGCCGGTCGAGAGGTCGCAGATCGTATTGGTCTCCGGCAGGATCTCTACGGTGTTCGAATTTGACACGCCGTAGTTATCGCTGTCATCGTAGCAGCCGCGGACGCGATAGGTGACGGAACCGATGCTCCGCTTGTCGGTGTATTCCTTGGTGCCTGTGCGTGCAATGGCGACGCCGTCCCGCTCGATCATGTAAAAGTCATAGCTGCCAGCCGTCTGCCAGCTGAGCGCCGCCTCGCGCCCGGCAGAGGCGGTCAAGGTGATAGCCTCGCCCTCGGTGTGTGAGATGGGCAGGGTGGCTGCGCTCCACTCGGACCACATGCCGTACTTGTTCTGTACGCGCACGCGGACTGTATAGCTGCCGTCGGTCAGATAGACAGGCGAGCGCCACGCCTTTTCTGCACCGTAGACCGTTCCGGATGTGTAGCCGTTGGAGAGCGTCAGCTGGTAGGCCTCCTGCTCCGATGTCTGCCAGGTGATCCGTGGGCGCGGGCCGGTGGACTGGATGACGATGGACGGGGCGGACGGTGCGTTGATGGCGATAAACTCCGCCGCGTTGCTCCACGCTGAGGCCGTGTTGTCGGTGTTGTATGTACGCACGCGCCAGTATTTTGTCCCGCTCGCAAAGGTGTTCGCGGGGACGTCGTAATACTGATCCGCGCCGGTAACGGTCGCGAGAGTATTCCACGTCGCGCCGTCGGCGGACCATTGCAGATCAGCTTTGCTCTGCGGCGTGCCGGTGGAAATGATGTGCTGCCAGCTAAAGCGGTTGACGATGGTGGCGTCGATGACGATGCCGGCAGGGGAGACAGGCTTTGCCGTCGATGCGGCTTCCGCCGTCGACAACGTGATCCAGTCGCTCGTGACGGTCTCGCCGGTATTCAGCGTCACGGATACGGACCACTGGATATCGTCCGTCGTAAACGTCCCGGCTGGGACGGTCACTTTCTGTGCGGTTCCGCAGGCAATTGTATTGATCGTGCCGGAGCTGCCGGCGCGCCAGCGGAAGGTCGTTGATGTGGCCTTTACCTCCTCCAGGCATTCTCCGGAGATCGCAAGCCCCCACGAAAAGACATTTGTGCTGCCCTTCGGAATATATCCGCTTGCCGGCGACATCCCAGTTGTCGTTACAGTTACGTCGTCGTCCAGATACGACACGACCATATAAGGCTTGTACGAGCTATACGCTGTGTCGATCGATTTGATCGTCCACACCGATATGCCGTATCTATACCAGTTGCTCAAGCCACCCTTTGTGCTGTTTTCTCCCGAGTGCCATATGTGCCCGGTTGTCTCTGCAGCACTCGTCCCTTCAGGGTCCCATCGCCCATTAAACATCCCCTCCGATGGCGCGGTATTGTATGTAACAGTCTCCGCGGTAAACGCTTCTGCGAGTTCATATGCTCTAAATCTATGCCACCAGGAATCCTTGCTCCCGCTATAGCCCTGCTGGTCCCCCACGCCATGCAAAAAAAGCGTACACTTGTCGATCCGCTTAAAGCGTATACTATTTGGAGCCCCGGAAAATCCTACGAGAAATTTGTCTCTATTTACGTCGGATGGAATGATTGTCGCGCTGCTGTGATCGTTTGTATTTGGGTACGCATAGGGCAAGTATGCGGATTTATTTGCGTATATTGTTGCGGTTGGCACTTACTTCGCCCCCATTCGCTGCGTGATTCGCTCGTTGGTAAAGATCGTCACGATATCGTTCAGCTCCCGGATATCGGACGCCGGGATGATGACTTTGTCAATGTAGACGTCTCCGCCGCTTGTGTAGCGGGTCTCGCTGGCCGTCTGGATGCGCGAGCCGGAGGGGAGATAGATCCGCTCAAGGCCGTTCTCGTTGACCCGCGTCCAGCCGCCGGACCAGTTGTCCGTACCGGCGGCGTTGCCGCCCAGATAGCGCCGGACCCATTCGTCCTCCGTGATGCCGATGGTGGACGAGTCGCCGCGGGCAATGGCGTCCTCGTACGCCTTGGAGAGGTCGGACGCGCTGCTGCCCCACGATTTTGCCGCGTAGCTGTCCTGCAGTGTCTGGTACTTGTTGCCGTTTCCGCTTGCATATCCAAAGCCTAGGGCATTGCCCATTTTCTTAAAATCCAACGTAAACAGGCCCGCAAAAAAGTCCGCCGTGTCTGCGATCAGCGCCATGACCTCCGCCAGCGGCCGCAGGGCATTGGTCAGCGCCGGGACGCGGTTGCCGGACAGATCGGACATAGGATTGAGGATGTCGCCGACCGTCTCAAGCAGCATGCCGAAGGCGTCGACGATTCCTGAATCCTTGATTGCCTTCCCGAGATCCTTCACGCTCTGCGTCGCGTCGCCGTAAAATTCCTCGAGGTACGGCGCGAACTCGGCGGCCAGCTGGTTTTTCACGCCCTCCTGTGTCTTCTGCAGGCGCTGATAGGCGTCGTCGACCGCGCCGAGCGCGGAAAGCGCTTCTTCATCCAGTACATAGCCGACGTTGTGCGCCTCGTCTGCGTAGGCCTTGAGGGTGTCCGACCCCTGAATAATCAGCGGATTCAGATCCTGCGCGGAGCGGCCGAAAATGTCCATGGACATGGCGTCCCGCTCTGTTTCGTTTTTTACTTTTCCGAGAGCGTCAATCGTCTCATAAAAAACGTCGTTCGCACTGCGCATACTGCCGTCGGCATTGGTGACGGAGACGCCCAGTGCCTCAAAGGATGCCTTCGCATTTCCCGTGCCGTTCATGGTGTCCTGCATGTTGTTGGTCAGCTTGCGGAGACTGCCCTGCAGGGTATCGACAGAGACGTCAATCAGCTCGGTTGCGTAGGAAAACTCCTGCAGCTGGTCAGTCGTCTGGCCGGTCTGCATGGATAGCGTGATGATGTTGTCGGCAAAAGACGCAGATTCCTTCGTCATGGAGATCATGGCCTTTTCGACCTTGACGATGGCCGCCGCGACGGCAGCAAAACCGCCCGCCAGCGCCAGCGACGAAGCGTCCAGGCTGCCCATGGCGTTCATGGACTGCTTCATACTGTCTGGCAGCTGGATGCCGAGCTTGGACGTCAGGCCGTTCACCACGTCTCCGAGGTTGCCCATCTCCTTGCCGGAGTCGGCGATCTTCTGCTTGTTCTCGTCAAACTGGTTGTTGAGGTTGTTCAGCTCGGCCTCGGCGTTGTTGAGGCTGGCCTGCCACTGCATTGTGCGCTTGTCGGCCTCGCCGTATTTCTCGGCCGACTGCTGGAGCGCAGCCTTGAGATACTCGATCTTCTCCGCCTGCGTGGAAATCTTGCGCTCTAAGACGTCATTCTTGGCGTTTAGGGCCTCTACGCTGTCCGCGTTCTGCGCGTAGGCAGAGGATACCTTGCGCATTTCCGAGTCCAGCACCTTCATGCCGCTGCCGATCTCGGAGATGGCCTGTTTGTATTCTTTTTCGCCCGAAAGCGTAAATCTTGTGTTGATGTTTGGCATATTATGTGCCTCCGTTGATGTAGGCGGACAGGCTCTGCGGCTCTTCCGGCTTTTTGGGCGGCTCCAGTGCGTCAAGCAGGAGCGTTATGCGGCGCGGGGACATGGTTTTCCAGAAATCCCGTTCTGGCAGGTGCAGCCGGAAAAGCCAGATGGCAAGATAGCCGGGGAAATCAAAGCCGTTCGGCTTCGGTTCCCCCGGCTGTGTCAGTTTTTTTCGTCTTCCTGCGGTTTCGTTTCGGCCCCCGCGTTCTTCAGCACTTCGGCCCGAACCAGCGGATAGATCAGCTTTCCGGCCTCCACGGTCTGCGCGAGCGTTAGCTTTCGGCCCAGCTGCTTCCGCGTAAATACCAGCGGCAGTCCGTTCTCATCGGTGATCCCCTGCGAATCCGCTGCGTCCGTCAGCATGCCGGCGAGAAATGCCAGCGTGCTCTTGATCCCGTGGATCCGGTCCAGCGCCTGCACGAGGTTTCCATCGTATTCGTCCTGTACGTATGCGATGGCGTTCATGTTGCAGGTCAGCCGGTACACCCGGCCTTCAAATTCATAATCTACGGTTTCGAGCTTTGTCGTTTCCATTATGTCTCACCCAGCTTCCCTTTGATCCAGGTAACGGCCTCCGCCGCGGTGTCGACGGTCTCTGTCTCGAGCAGCAGCTCGTCGGTGGAGTCGTCCGCGAGAAATTCTCCGGTTGTGGTCGGCGTGTTAAACTGGATATTCTCGCCCTTGGTCTGGTAGGACAGCGAGGGCGGGCCGAACAGCGCTTTCGGCACCCAGACGCAGGTGTATTTGGTCACGCCGTCGATCTTATCCGGCGCGTAGAAGCCGACGCCGACGTAGTTGGCGATGTCTTTGGCCGAGAATTTCAGATTTTCCTTGCTCGTATCGGATGTGCAGCCGTAGAGCATGGCCTGTGCGGCCTTTTTGATGTACTTTACAGCCAGCGAGATCGTGCCGCCGGTGGCAAGCTTGATATACTCGGCAAGCTTGGATTCCGCGTACAGGCGCCCCTCGGCGAACTTGAGTTCCAGCTGCGCGCTCATGGCGTCGCCGACGTCGGTCGGCTCTGTGTAGGTCACGGTGCCAGACGTGTTTTTATACTTTCCCGCCCGGATGCCGCGTAAGTCAAAACTAGGCATTTACAATAGGCCCCTTTCTTTCAGTTTTTGTGTAAGGATTTTTTCGAGCTCCGCGTTTACGCGCTTCTGCGCGTTCCTGACGCCCTTTGTCCAAAAATAAGTTCCTGTGATCTGCCCGTACTCCTTCGCGCGGCCGTAATTCAAAACAAAAAGCACGGTCGCCCTGCGCGTTCCGTGCTCGTTTTTGCCGACTGCGGTGATGGAGATGTACGGGTCTCCGTTTTTGTCGCGTTTGATGGTTTTGCGGTATTTCACGCTGGATGCATATGCCTCGGTCCGAAACCCGCTCGCCTTGACCATTTTTTGCAGTTCCTCAACGATGATGTCACCTGCAGCATATAAAAGCTCCTGCTGCATCTCATCATCAAAGACGTTGGCCTTTTGTAGCGTCGCCATGAGCTCATCCGTGCCTGAAAACGAGATCTTAGCCATATTCCGCGCCCTCCGTCTCGGCGATGAGCGCGATCTGCGTGCGGCCCGTCTCCTTGTCGTAGGTCTCCATGTCGACGGTAGCAATGTAGCCTGCGGCCTCCAGCGCGGCTTTCGTGTGCTGGAGCAGATCGGCGGCAAAGCCCTCGGCAAAGATGGAAACGGCGTACTGCACGCCGGTCTCGGCCTCTCCGCCCTCGGCGTAGAGCTGCCCGGACTGGCCGAGCAGCTGATAGGTGATGTAGGTTTCTTCCGCGCCCTTATAGGGCGGGTGGCAGACCGGAATGCCCAGGCTTGATAGCGCCTCATAGATCATCATGCGCCGTCCCTCCGTTTGCAGGTCAGCTCGATTTCCTCTGTTTCCTGCCCGTAGCTGCGGACGACGTCAAAGACGTCGGAGCCGCAGACGAGCTGCTGCTCGCCGCCGTATTCCGAGCTGTGCATGCGGAAAATTGCGTCCGTGCGCTTGCCGGCTTGCGCGGCCTGATAATACTCGGCGCGGTTTACGGACTTGCGGGCAGCCCAGACGGCGGTTTCGCGTTCGAGTTTTTCCGTCGTCTTGCCCTTTACGATGGGGTAGGAGAGCAGGCGCAGTGTGATCTGCGTGTCAAAGATCACAGCAAGCACCTCCTGCTCCGCCGCTGGCTTGGACTGCCCTGTAATCGTCGGACAGCCCCATAGCGTCGCGGATATCTGCAAAGCAGGTCTTCCATTCCCCGCCCCGGCCGCAGAAATCATGCTGCCAGCGGACGTATGCGCGGACGGCATCTTTGACCAGCGGGTCTTCGTCCGCCCCCTCCGCGCCCGCAAGGTGCAGGCGCAGGAGGCAGGCATCAATCTCGTCGGCGAGCTCGTCGTCAAGGGCGTTTGTGGTCAGCCGCAGGGCGGTTTTTGCAACGTTGATCAAAGCCATTGGTTATCCCTCCCTGTTGGCCGCGCGCCGTCAAGCCTTCTTCTTGGTCAGCGTGACGAGGCTGTTCTTATCGACCACCTTGCCGTCGACAAGTGCCAGCGCGACGGTGACCTCGTCGTCGGTCGCGTTGTCGATGTACTTGCGGAAGGTCATGCCCAGATTTTCGTTCCAGAGATAGTCCTTGAAATTGAAAATGAACGCAAAGATCGTGTCCGCAGTCACGCTCGCCGTGAAGGACGGCAGATAGTCGCCGACGAGGACGACCTCGCGGCCAAAGAGCGAGTAGACCGGCTTGCCGCTGAGTCCATAGTTGACGCGGGCGACGGGCTGCTTCTTGTCGTCGACCATGCCGACGATCTGCTCAAAGAACGTCTTCTTCGTCATGCACCAGACGGCGTCTGCGTCATAGGCCTGCGGCAGGAGTGCTTCGGCCTTGACCAGATCGGTGTACGCCAGCGCGGTCGTTGCGGCAGCGATGTCGATGTTCTGGCCGGTCACTACGGTCTCCTTGGTGATGCCCTTCGGCTGGCCGGAGCCGGAGCCGCTGATGATGGCCTGTTCCTCGGCCTTGACCATGGCCTCGGCCACGTTGGCGACAAACTGCGATTCAAACATCGGGTAGGTCACGATGGATACCTCAAGCGACATGGAGATCGCGCATCGCAGCTTGTGGTAGGCGAACGTGATGGAGCCAAGCGCCTTCTTCTGCTTGTCGGAGCCTACGCCCTCGGCAACCCAGGAGGCCGTCGGCTTGGCCGAGCTGGTCGGGACGGTCACGCCGCCCTTGTAGGACGTGTGCGTCACGCGCGGCAGGATCATGCCGGTCGCTTCGATCTTTTCGTAGATCTTCTGCAGCGTCGTGGTCGGGATGGCCGCGCCAACGTCGGAGGTCTTGGTGTTCGCGTCCGCGTTGGTCAGCTCTGCCGGGATCTTCTTGCCGGTCAGGACGTAGTTCATGAAGGCCCGCTTGTACTCGTCGGTATCGTACCGGTCGAGCACGTCCGGAGTCTTCGCCGTGCCGGACAGGTCGATGGACTGTGCCACCGCAGCCGGAGCCGCGACCTTCTGACCCGCAAGTGCGTTGAGGTTCGCCTGAATCTTGGCTTCCTCCTCAAACTTGGCGTCGAGGGCCTCGACTTCTTTCATCTTGGCCTGCGCCTCTGCGGTCTTGCTTTCGTCCAGCAGCTTCTGGGCGTCGTCCATGAGCTTCTGGCGCTGGATGTTGTAAATTTCCTTCGTCATTTCAATTCTCCTTTGAGTTTTAAAAATTTCAGTTTTGCTTCTGCCTGCGCCCGTTCGGGCATAAAAAAAACAGGCTCTGCGGCCTGACCTTTTAAAAAGTTTTCCGCGCGCCGGAGCGCGTCTTCGCTGAGCATGCCGGAATAAAAATCCGCCGCCAGCGGCTTCTGGCCGGTGTCCGGCTGCATCACGCGGTCAACGAGTCCGAGCTCGACGGCCCGCTCCGCCGTGATCCAGGTCTCGGCGTCCATCATGGCGGCGATCTCCGCCTCCGGCCTGCCAGTCTTGGTGACGTAAGCCGAGATGATGGCGTGGTTGGCGTCGCGCAGGATGCCGGCGGTGTGCTCCATCTGGCGGTAGTCGCCGTCGGCGCTAGACTGGACGTTGTGGATCATCATCATGCCGGTCGGCGTCATCTCCGACTCGCCCGCCATGGCGATGATGGACGCGGCCGAGGCCGCGAGGCCGACGATGCGGATGTGGACGCCGCCCGCGTAGTTGCGCAGGGCGGTATAGATCTCGCTTGCCGCGAAGATCTCGCCGCCGCCGGAATTGATCTCGACTTCCGCCTGCTCGCCGTTTCCCTTGGCAAGCGCGTCGGCTACGGATTTTGGGCTCGTCGCCTCCATTCCGTAAAACTGATAGAAGCGGTGCTGATTGCTGGATACGATGGGCCCGCGAATGCTGATCTTCATGTGGTTTCATCTCCTTTCTGCGTGGTGTTCCGGTCGACCGGCTGCGTATCGAGCCGCCGGATGGGCTTGTCGCCGCCGTCGACCGGCGCAAGGTTAAAGGCGCGACGCCATTCGTTCGGCGTCAGCGCACCGCGGTCGACCAGCTGCAGGAGATTGAGCTTGGTCGAGGTCGACGCGAAGTCCCACGCGGACGCCTCAAAGACGATGCGGTTGCCGCAGCCGCGCTCGCGCCGGGAGAAGAGCTTGCGGGTATATTCCCCGCTCAGCTGCTTCAGAACCGGCTCGATCTCGGCGTCAAAATAGGCGTTCTGTTCGTCCTCTGTCGCGATCGACGTGACGATATGCTGGTTGGTATTGAACAGTGCATAGATGCGCTGCGTGGTCTTATCCATCTGGGCGGCGTTCGGGACGTAGTCCTTGGGGTCGATCTGCTTGGCCTCGGCCTTTGCGTCGACGGCCGCGACGCCCGTGCCGTTGGAGACGCTGAGGAAGCTGTCGGCGAAGTCCTGCGCCCGCTGTTTGATATCCTCGGAGCGCATGGAGGACGCGAACATCAAAAGCCACCGGATGACGGCGCTATTCCGGATGGCCTTGACGATGCCCTGATCCGTCGTGGTGACGATCTCCATCAGCGGCACGATGGCCGGGGCGATGGGGTCTCCGAAGATGTCGTTCTCGTAAAAGTCTCCGCGCAGGTGGATGATATCGTCATAGGCAAACGTCAGCACATTGCCGTTCTGCATGTAAAATTTCAGGTACAGGTTGCCGCCCGCGTCGTAGACGGCGTCAGCCTGCATGGCCGCGACCGGGAAAATGGCGTTCGGCAGGCCGTTTTCATCCCGGAGGATGACCGCGAAGGCGTTGTTGTTGAGCACCAGCTGTGCGGCCAGCTTTTCCTGCATCATCTGGCCGGTCATGTACTGGTTCGGCTCCTCGAGCAGAAAGCGGATGTACGGCTCCGGGTTGACGGCGATCTTCCGCGTCTGGGCGGTGATGGTCTCCCGGATGTGCTTGGCCGTCAGCTTGCCGATGGCCTTGATCTTTGGCCGGATGCAGGCGCGGACGATATCGGACTGATACATTTTGCCGTTGTAGCTATAAAAGCCATTCCCGCGCTCCTGCACCATCTGGACGGTCGAGACGCGCTTCGTCGTCGTGATATTGGTCCAGAGGTTTTTCAAAAATCCCATGTTGTCACTCCTAGAGCATACTGGTGTATTCCGCCTGCTTCTGGTCATAGACCGCGTAGGCGTCGAGCAGGGCCGCCGTGCCGTCGATGCGGCGGGTGGACTTGCTCGTCTTGTGCGGCTGGATATTGCCGTTTTTGTCCTCGTCGTAGGCGGTGTTTGCCAGGCACCACTTGTCGATCGGGTGGTTGTTGTAAATAATGCGCTTGGACTCGAGGTCGTTGCCGCAGCGCTTCATCGGCTCGGACAGCGTCTTGACGCCCTGATGCACGGCGATCATGGCCTCGGAGCCGAAGTAGTCCGCCATGCTGTCGATCCAGTAGGTCGCGGACCATGCATCGTAGCCGATAAAGGGGATAAAAATATCGAGGTCTTCCTGTACCTCGATGAACCATTGCTTGACGTCCTCATAGCGGATCTTGTTGCCCTCGGACAATCGGAGCAGCCCGCGCTCGTGCCACTTGTCGTAGGGGATCTTGTCCTCCGTGACGCGCTTCTCCAAAAGGTCCTGCGGCAGCCAGTACATGGAGAGGACGAACAGGATGTCCGGCAGCTCCGGCACCTGGAAGATCACCTTGCCAGCGGTGAGGTCAGTGGTCTTGGAGAGGTCGGCCCCGCCGATGCCGTAGCGCGGGTAGGAAAGCACGCGTTCCTGTGTCTGCCCGTCCGCCATGTGGTGCTGCCAGATCAGGCGGCGGTTTTCACGGTCGAGCTGGAAGGTGTCGCGGTTGTCCAGCTGCTCGAAGTTGAGCCATGCTTCCGACGAGGTCTCGCGGATGTTGAAATCCTTGCAGACGATGTTGCGGACGAGGGCCGGGTTTTTCTTTGCCCGCTCGACCCGCTCCTTGAGAGCCGTGTAGTTCTTGATCGTCCCGAGGCCGGGGTTTGCTTTCTTCCAGCAGGCCGGGTCTGCCCACTCGCTGCGCTTGTCAAGCTCGTAAATAAACGCGATCCGGCGCGGGTCGTGGTACCCGTCCGGATCTTCGTAGCCGTTGATGATGCGCTCGGCTTCTTCGTATTTCTCGTCGTAGATGTCCTCGCGGATGGTGCCCGCGGTGGAGGTGATAAAGATCAGCGGCTGCTCGCGCGCCGTGACGCCGTCAGCGGTAATGTCGTACAGAGCGCGCCCGTTTTTCCACTGGTGCAGCTCGTCCATCATGGCTCCGTGGATGTTGGGGCCGTCGAGGGTGTCGCTGTCGGATGCCAGCGGCTTGAAAACGCCGTCGTTGTAGTCGCTGTCGATCTCGCCGACCAGGCAGCGCGTCCGTTTTCGCAGCGCCGGTGATTTCTGCACCATCCGCTTCGCTTCCTGCCAGATGATCTTCGCCTGGTCTCGCTTGGTGGCCACGGCGTAGACCTCCGGGCCGGGCTCGCCGTCAGCAAGCTGCAGATACAGGCCGACGCCGGAGGCCAGCAGGGATTTGCCGTTTTTCTTGCCGACGATGAGGATGGCTTCGCGGTACTGGCGGTTGCCCTCGATGTCGATAAACCCAAATACAGTCGCGAGCAGCGCCTTTTCCCAGAGCTCCAACTTGACGAGCTGGCCGCCGGCCTTGCCCTTGGAGTGGTGGCAGTAGTTCTCAAAAAACTCGAGGACGTGGTTGGCCCGGCGCGGGGAATAATAAAACTCGGATTCCGAGTTTTCCAGCTGCTCCACAACGTGCCGGTAGGTCTTCTGCACTTTCAGGCTGACGATCTCGCGGCCGTCCTGGATGGCCTGCCAGTATTCGAGGATCGGGTTGTAGGTCTCCGGGTAGCGTGTGAGCTTCATGCCTCGTCACGCTCCCGGACGAAGCTGCCGAAGCCGTCGTCCTCCTGCTTCGGCGCGGTGTCCGGCTTCGGCAGGAGCGCCGTGAGCTGCTTGATGATTTTCTGGTAGTTTGCGTTCGTCGAGTTGTACGCCTGCCCGATGGGCCTGGCGCGGTCATAGGGCTCCAGTCGCTCCGACTGCTGGAATTTCTCCGTCCAGCCGTTTTCCTGCAGGTCGTCCGCCATGTCCTCGCACTCGATGCGCATAAAGGCCGCCTGATCGATGAGGCCCGCGACAGTCCCGGCCGCTTCCTTCGGCAGAAGCTTGTATATCCTCCGGAGTCTGGCCTTCTCGGCGCGGATACGCTGTTCCTTTGTCTTTTCCTGCCTGTTCGCCACAAAAACCGCCTCCTTTTCGCGTGATTTTTGCCGTCTGTCCGCGCGTGCGCGTAGATTACTTATCGCCGCGCTTTCGTAGGGGGGCCTCGCGAACGGCCTGCGTATTCTTC
>ERZ1034928.385-NODE-385-length-22019-cov-5.494810_pt1 | contig 22019 bp, 17 predicted proteins | sample MGYA00520627_ERZ1034928 | MGnify/ENA primary metagenome ERZ1034928 (study PRJEB33766, sample SAMN09781755) | gut metagenome | biome: gut microbiome | host: Homo sapiens | place: Madagascar | study: EMG produced TPA metagenomics assembly of the PRJNA485056 data set... | reverse complement strand
ATATAAGATTATCCATCATCCTATTTATTCATCACCCCACCTCCAAAATTCCCCTTGTCAAATTCCAGATTTGCGTTATCATAGTAAAAACAAAAGACAGCAAATTCGTTTTGAAAGGAAGTTGAAGATATATGACAAAGACAGGATTGGTTTTAGAAGGCGGTGGCATGCGTGGCATCTATACTGCCGGAGTACTGGATGTATTTTTAGATCATAATATTACAGTGGATGGCGTGATCGGTGTATCGGCGGGAGCTATTCATGGAGCATCCTTTTTGTCCAATCAGCGCGGAAGAAATATTGCATACAGCCTAGAATACCGAAACAATAAGGAATATATGAGCTTGAAGTCATTGCTGAAAACGGGAAATTTATTTGGAGTTGATTTTTGTTATGATCGACTGCCAAATGAATTGTACAAATTCGACTATGATGCATTTGAGGAGAATCCAACGAGATTTTATGTATGCTGTACAAATGTAGAAACCGGACAGCCGGAGTATCTGGAATGTACGGATCTTCGAAAGGATATGGACAAGCTTCGTGCATCAGCATCACTTCCAATCGTGTCACAGATTGTAGAAGTAGATGGCAAGAAGTTATTGGATGGCGGAACTGCAGACAGCATTCCGATCTTCCAGTTCCGGAGAATGGGATATCGAAAAGATATCGTAGTTTTGACCAGACCGGAAGGCTATGTCAAGGAAGAAGACAGCATGTTGAAGCTGGAAGCAATCCGGTATAAGGAATATCCGGAGTATGTGAAACGAATAGCCATGAGGCATTTGTATTATAATAAGACATTGGAGAAGCTGGCTGAACTGGAACAGAAGGGCGAGGTTCTTATTATCCGTCCGAGTGTACAGATTGACATATCAAGAACGGAAAAGGATGATAAGAAGATTCAGGCAATGTACGATCTGGGCGTATATGATGCACAGAATAAGATTGAGGAAGTTGTTGAATTTCTGAAATAATGCATCATATCCGGATAATATAAAAGATTGTTATGATTTTGGTATCAAAGTTTGGATAGATACAGAAAGATTTATTTGTCAGTTTCTTACTATGGCTATAAGGCAGGATGTCTGCATATGAAAAATGATAGTGTTCAATGTAAAACGGACAATACGAAGGATAAGGCACAGGAGAATCATGTGAAAATGACACAGACTCCTGTGCCTTCTCTTATTCTGCGATTATCCTGTTCGACCGTTGTCAGTATGCTTGCCGGAACGACGTACAATATTGTAGATATGTATTTTGTTTCAGATCTTGGAACCAGTGCAGTGGCGGCAGTTGGCATTTTATTTTCAGTGCTTGCCATGATACAGGCAGTAGGGTATACATTTGGCATGGGAGCAGGCAGCAGGATATCCAGGTTCTTAGGGGAGCAGAAAGAGAAGGAGGCGGGCAGAGATGCGTCTGCTGCTGTCCTGATGGCTCTTGTGGCCGGCTTGATACTGATGGTGGCCGGCTTCCTGTGGCAGAAGCCATTGATCGATTTTCTGGGTTCAACGGATACAATCGAGATCTACGCGCTCGATTATGGCTTCTGGATCCTGCTTACAGCTCCGGTCATGTGTGTGTCGTATGTACTCAACAATGTTCTGCGGGCGGAAGGGATGCCCGTCTGGGCATTGGTTGGAATTGGAAGCGGTGCTGTCTTAAATGCAGTTTTAGATCCCATTCTGGTGTCGGGTTTGGAGCTTGGAATTCGCGGAGCTGGAATTGCGACATTTTGTGGGCAGAGCGTAAGCCTTGCTATTATGTTGATCGTAATGTTGAGCGGGAAAAGCGTGATCAGGTTTAATAAAAATACAGACATAATGGATCATTTGTCCCAAAATGCAGATGCCAAATATAAACCAACAGGAATGCGAGTTAAAATTGAGCAGATAAAGAGAGAGGATAGACGGGGTTTAGCGGTGTTTAAGCAGACAGCCATCGATATTACGAGAACAGGTATTCCGTCTTTCTTCCGTCAGGGGCTGGTCTGTGTGGCGACCATCCTGTTGAATCGGGCAGCCAGAGCATATGGGGATGATGTGATAGCTGCGATATCAGTATCAAATAAAGTATTTGCCATATTATTTGCAGTCATGGTCGGATATGGGCAGGGCTTTGCACCGGTGGCCGGTTATAATTATGGAGCAAAGAAGAATGATAGAGTAAGAAAAGCGATCATATTTACGATTCTGAGTCAGGTCATTGCATCGGCTGTTACAGGTATTCTTGTGTGGATATTTGCATCCTCGATTATCTCGTTATTTGGGGAAAATGCGGCACTTGAACTGGGAGTTCTTTCTCTTCGGATGCACGCGGTATCATTGCCATTTATGGCGGTGTGTCTGGTCAGCGGTATGTTATTTCAGGCAATAGGGGAGATCGGAAAAGCCATTCTCATATCCTCCACCAGACAGGGAATCTTTTTCCTGCCATTGATCTGGCTTCTTCCTATGTATTTTCAGGAAAATGGTGTAGCGGTAACGCAGGGAATCTCGGATATCCTGTCTGGGATATTCTCATTGCCGTTTTTACTGGTGGCAATTCGTATATGTAGAAAAAACAAATAATGAGTACGGAGAAATTTAGTCAAGTATAGTTTAGTCAAGTATAGTTGACTAAACTATACTTGACTAAAAGTGAAAAAAGGAGGTATAGTTAAGGAATAGAGATGGAGGCGGAGCTATGTTTATAGGAAGAGAAAAAGAATTAAGTGCATTAGAAGGTCTATATAGATCAGATAAATTTGAGTTTGTTGTTATATATGGTCGTCGACGTGTAGGAAAAACAGCGTTGATCAATCACTTTATTGATGATAAAAAGTTTATTTACTTTATGGGTGTAGAAAGCAACGAAAAGCAGAATCTGGAAAACCTGAGCAGAAGTATCATGGAATATAGCAACGATATGCCGGAAGATACATATTTTGCATCCTATCAGGCGGCACTCGAATATGTATTTAAAATATCAGAGAAAGAGCGCGTGATCTTAACAATAGATGAATATCCTTATGTAGCAAGAGAATCTAAAAGTCTGGCATCCACATTGCAGTTATTGATCGATAAATACAAAGATACATCCAGATTAATGCTTATCCTGTGCGGATCGTCCATGTCATATATGGAAGATCATGTATTGGCATATAAAGCACCGCTTTATGGAAGAAGAACGGCACAGATGAAGATCCTGCCATTTGACTTTGGAGAATGCTGCAGATGTTTTAAGAAATTGTCGGATGAAGATAAGGCGCTTATATATGGTATTGTGGGAGGAACTCCACAGTATCTTTTACAAATGAATGATAATCTGAGCATTGAGGCAAATATTAAGAATACCTTTTTAAATCCAATGTCTTTTCTATATGAAGAACCGATCAATCTGCTGAAGCAGGAGGTAAGAGAACCGGCAATTTATACGGCGATCATTACCGCGATAGCGACGGGACACTCCCGTATGTCTGAGATATCTTCAAAGGTCGGGGAAAATACCAATGTATGCGCGCGGTATCTGAAGAATCTGATCAGCCTTGGAATTATAAAGAGGGAAATGCCTTATGGTGAAACAAATTCAAAGAAAACAATTTATTCGATAGAAGATAATATGTTTAATTTCTGGTACCGGTTTGTGTTGAATAATAACTCAATCATTGTGAGGGGGGCAACGGATTTGGTATATGAGAAAATAGAAGGGCAGCTTAGTGATTATATGGGACGAATATTTGAAGAAATCTGTACACAGTATTTGTGGAAACAGTTCCTTGAAGGAAAATCTCCGGTTGAGTTTGTATCGCTTGGCCGCTGGTGGGGAAATGATGCTGTAAATAAGCGGCAGGTTGAGATTGATATCATGGGGGAACAGGATAAGAATACGGCACTTTTGGCTGAATGTAAATGGAGAAATGAAAATGTTGATCTCGATGTACTTGAAACGCTCGTTGACAGGAGTATGTTATTTCATTATTCCAAAATACGGTATTATCTGTTTTCCAAAACTGGTTTTACAAAGGGATGCATAGGTAAGGCAGAAGAGCTGGGAAATGTAACCTTGGTCAGCTACAGCGATATTATAAAAGCATTAGCATAAGGTTATTCCATCTGATTCCATCTGATTCAAGCAGAAAAAGATAGACTTTTTTGGACGTGAATGGTATGCTGTAAGGTAAGATTGTGACGGTGGAAGCCATGTTCGACAGGCGGCTTTCATCCGGAAGACAGCTGTAGGAAGGTTGTGACACATGGAGTATATATTTGTGGATTTTGAGATGAATCAGATCGATAATTCTCATCCCGATGAATTAAAAATTTGCAAAAATGAAATAATTGAAATAGGAGCTGTTAAGCTGGACGATACATATAAGGAGATTGATTCATTCAAGACCTATGTAAAGCCGGGAATTACGCCTGTGACATCCAGAATAACAAATCTTACCGGGATCACAAATGAGATGGTAGACGATGCACCGGATTTTGCGATTGCGATGGATCGGTTCATTGCATGGGGCTTAAGCGCGGATGTGATCTATGCATGGAGTGAGAATGATCTGCGGCAGTTTAACCGGGAACGCAAGTTAAAATCCTACAATAACCCGGATGCACAGAAGCTTGCATCCAAATGGAAGGATTTCCAGAAGGAATTTGCACGTATGCTTGGAACCAGAAGAAGACTGGCACTGTCGGATGCGGTATTCTATCTGGGAGAAGATTTTCAGGGAAAAGAGCATGATGCATTGTGGGATGCCAGAAATACAGCAGAAGTATTCGTTCTTTCAAAGAACAGGGAGAAGTTTGAGAAGATCATGGCTCCGATTATGAATGCTTATAAACCAAAAGAGAATATGACCTATTCCATAGGAGATGTATTTGGAAACATCAATCTGCCGGAATAAATGGTCTTGGCATGATTGAGCAGACACGTTCTATGTGCCTGCTCAAAAAAATGTAAAAAGAAAGCAGAGGAAATTGAATTTGGAACTGAATAATTCGAATATGAAAAAGCTCATAAAACTGATCATTATAACTGTATTAGTCGTATTTTGCGTATTTCGTTTTGATAAAATCTATGCCTGCGGTACATGGATCATCGGGTTGCTTATGCCGTTCGTGATTGGATTTGCGATTGCGTTCATTCTGAATGTGCCGATGAAGGGATTTGAAAATCTGTTATTCCGAAATGAAAAAAGTAGATGGTATCGGTTCCGGAGACCGGTCTGTATGGTGCTTTCCATTATCTGCGTCGTCCTGGTGATTGCTTTTGTGATCACGATGCTGATACCGGAGGTCAGCCGGACAATTACAGCGATCGGACAGCAGTTCCCGTCTACGATGGAGGCAATTAAGAATTGGGCGGTGAATCTGGCAGCGGGATATCCGGATATCGTTGACCGGATCATGGAGATTGATATTGCATGGGATAAGGTGAGTGAGAGCGCGATCAATCTGATAAAGAATGGAAGCGGAAGCCTGTTGTCATCAACATTTAATTTTGCAACCTCCGTTGTCAGCGGTATAGTCGATTTTGTGGTTGGATTATTTTTTGCAATCTATATTCTGGCACAGAAGGAGAACTTGAAGCGTCAGACAAAGGGTCTGATATATGCGTTATTTAAAGAGAAAACAGCAGATAAGATCATCAAGACCTGCGTTATGGCAGATGAGACATTTGCAAATTTCATAACCGGACAGTGCCTGGAGGCATGTATTCTGGGCTTGATGTTCTTTGTATCCATGAGCGTTCTTAGTATTCCATATGCACTGACGGTCAGTGTTACGATTGTGGTAACGGCATTGATTCCGGTCTTTGGTGCATTTATTGGATGTGGTGTTGGTGCATTTCTCATTCTGGTTGACGATCCGAAAAAGGTACTGGTATTTTTGATCCTGTTTATCATACTGCAGCAGGTCGAGGGAAATCTGATCTATCCGCATGTGGTAGGCGGTTCCGTCGGACTTCCATCTATATGGGTGTTGGTTGCAGTTATCATTGGCGGAGATCTGATGGGAATTCTCGGTATGTTGATATTTGTACCGTTGTCCTCTGTCTTATATGCACTGGTGAAGGAATTCGTACTTATGAGATTGCGGGAAAAGGGAGTCGCCTGGGAAAAGTATGGAGAACCTTACGCTTCGTCGGATGATGGCTGGAGGGAGAAACCCCGGAAGCGGCAGCAGAGACGACAGTCCAGACGCATGAAAGAGAAAAGAAGCAAGGAAAATGCCTGAGAGAAACAAGCTGGATAAAACAGGGCAAATGCCTGTTTATATAGACAAATGAAGAAAGAAGGATAATTTAAGATGTACAGAGATATAGCGAAATTAGTATTATATAGAAATCTGGGGGAGAACAGTATTCTGATGAAGCTGTCCGGGATATTTGAGGATTTTGACCGCGGAGACTGTCCGAATGCGGAGCTGGTTGCAAGGATCTACGACCAGATCAAGCGGTTGCTGGATCTTGCTACCGATTATGGATTTGACACAAATCTGTGGCACAATTATCTGGCATTTATTCTTATCACAAATGAGAATTCATTCTCTATGACGAGTGAAAAAGTGGGTGCCAATGACGGAACCGTTAATTATTTTGCAAAAAATGATTTCAAGATCTTCAAGAAGCTGTTTGATTTTGATTTCTCTGAGATCGAGGAAGCGTTGGATATTGACTGCTTCACGATCGTGAATAATTATAAAGCCATCGGCAAGAAAGAACGTATGTATAATAAGAATGTCAGCACAAAGGTACAGGATATCAGCCGTGCGATCGAAGGGGCAAAGGATGAAAATGATATCTTCAAGATCGTGACGGATTTCTATAAGGCATATGGTGTTGGAATGTTCGGACTGAACAAGGCATTCCGTATCGTTCATCCGACAAATGGAGATATGCAGTTTGTTCCGATCAATAACACAGAGGATGTTCGTCTGGATGATCTGATCGGATATGAGATCCAGAAACAGAAGATCGTGGAGAATACGGAAGCCTTTGTTGCAGGACGTAAGGCAAATAATGCGCTGTTATTTGGTGACAGCGGAACCGGAAAGTCAACAACGATCAAGGCGATCATAAATGAATATTACGATCAGGGACTTCGTATGATCGAGATCTATAAGCATCAGTTTCAGGATCTGTCTCAGGTTATTTCCCAGATCAAGAACCGTAACTATCGATTCATCATTTACATGGATGATCTGTCCTTTGAGGAGTTTGAGACAGAATACAAATATCTGAAGGCAGTCATCGAAGGTGGCCTGGAGATCAAGCCGGATAATGTTTTGATTTATGCAACCTCGAACCGTCGTCATCTGATCCGTGAGACATGGACAGATCGTACCGATCTTGAGAATAATAATGGTATGCACAAGAGTGATACGATGCAGGAGAAGCTGTCACTGGTCAATCGTTTTGGTGTTACGATCAATTACAGCAAGCCATCACAGAAGGAATATTTCCAGATCGTTGTAGGTCTGGCAGAGAAGAATGGCATCCATATGACAGAGGAGGAACTCTGCGCAGAAGCAAACAAATGGGAGCTGTCGCATGGTGGAATCTCCGGTCGTACAGCCCAGCAGTTTATCAACTATCTGGCAGGAAAACAGGAGTAATGCAATATGACAAAAAAAGAAAAGCAGCAGGTCGCGGAGATCTGCCGGATCTTGAATGAGACATATGGAACAGATTACAAGTGTTATCTGAATCATGAAAATGCATGGCAGCTTCTGATCGCAACGATGCTGTCGGCACAATGTACAGATGCCAGAGTAAACATTGTAACAAAAGATCTGTTCGTGAAATATCCTACCTTGCAGGCATTCGCCGATGCAGATATCAAGGAATTGGAAAAGGATATTTACTCGACCGGATTTTATAAGAATAAAGCGAAGAATATAATTGGCTGTGCAAAGAAGCTCATCAGTGAATATGGCGGAGAAGTGCCGAGTGATATCGAGAGCCTGACGAAATTAGACGGTGTTGGAAGAAAAACCGCAAATGTGATCCGTGGCAATATCTACCACGAGCCAAGTATCGTCGTTGATACACATGTAAAACGTATTTCCAGGCTGCTTGGGCTGACAGATAGTGATGATCCGGTGAAGATCGAGCATGAGCTTATGGAAAAGCTTCCAAAGGAACAGTGGATCTTATATAATATTCAGATCATTACACTTGGAAGAACGATCTGTATCGCCAGACGACCAAAATGTGCCGAATGCGCGCTGAACCATGTATGTCCATCGGCAAATGTAACGGAATAAGCAGTTGGCAGAATCTGGCACAAATGCTAAATTGCTATAAAATAATGCTATTATATCTGGACAAAGTGAAAATTCAGCGTTAATCTATACATGATGTCGCTGCATAAGACGGGAAAAGGTCTGATGTGGGGCGGATAATATCAGAAAATTATAAGTTTAAAATATAAAGGAGAAATGGGAAATGATCAATTTAAGCAGTTCAAAGGGTAAAAAGGTAGCATCTGCAATTATAGTTGGAATCCTGGTAGCAGCTATGGTAATCGGTATGCTTGCATATGCATTCTAAAAGGTATCAGGGATGAATAAAGAAAAGTTTCGATTTATACAGCAGAAGCGGTCAATCTTAAGATCGTTGAATAAACAGGAACATTCTGACGTAACACAAGCCGGCATAGGAGATGACTATAGCCGGCTTGTGTTGTTGGATAGTGAGCTTGCAGTAACGGAAGGACTCTGCCTTGCAAATGCACTGGGTACGGTGACTTCGGATGTTATCAAACAATATAATAAATTACGGCTTGGCGGGTATCAGCCATTTGCACTTACAGATACGGTTATGATGCCGGAAAATGATGAGAAGCGTATGAAAAAAATTCTGCGGGAGCTTTCTGATCTTGCGAAGGAGCTTCACATGGATGTTGTGTATGGAGATACCGCGATCAGCGGGATATTCAAGGAGCCTGCGGTAACTGTAACGATGTATGGACGAAAGATATCGCAGGGCGAGAAAAATGCAAAGATCAAGCCGGATATGGATATCGTTATGTGCGGACAGACCGGCATCCTTGGAACCCTGCTTCGGGTAAGGGAAAGAAAAGAAGAGCTTCTGACCAGATATTCTGAGGAATATCTTCGCACAGCAGAGCAATTTGACCGGTTATTACTTATGAAGAATCAGGGAGATATTGCGATGGCATGTGGCAGTATATATGCACGCCACATCTCAACAGAAGGAGTATATGGCGCATTATGGGAACTGGCAGAGGCTGGAAATGTCGGGCTTCGGATCAGCCATGACCATATACCGATCATGCAGGAAACCATTGAGATCTGTGAATTTACCGGGGATGATCCATACCGGATCGATGGATGTGGAGCAGCGTTATTTGTCACAGCAGATGGTGGAATGTTAAGTAATCGTCTGTATGAAGCCGGATTTGAGGCTGCTGTGATCGGCAGAACAACAACCGGACATGACCGCGTGATCATCCATGACGGAGAGGAAAGCTTTTTGACACCATAAGAGCGAAGGGAGAAAAACATGTTAAATATCGTACTTCATGAGCCGGAGATGCCGGCAAATACAGGAAATATAGGACGTACCTGTGTGGCAGCAGGTGCAAGACTTCATTTGATCGAGCCTCTGGGCTTTCAGATCAACGAGAAGCAGTTAAAGCGTGCGGGTTTGGATTATTGGGACAAATTAGATGTAACGATCTATGATGATTTCAATGATTTCCTTGAAAAGAATCCGGGCGCAAAGATCTATATGGCAACGACCAAATCCAAACAGAAATATACAGATGTAAACTATGAGGAAGATGCCTATATCATGTTTGGAAAAGAGAGCGCAGGAATTCCGGAGGAGATTCTGTTAGACTATAAGGAAACAGCAGTCAGGATTCCGATGTTCCCGGAGATCCGTTCCCTGAATCTGGCAAATTCTGTAGCAATCGTGTTATATGAGGCACTCAGACAGCAGGGCTTCCCAGAGCTTGAGACGAAGGGACAGCTTCACCATTATGAGTGGTAAAAAGGAGTATTTATGAGTACATACATGGTAGATGGAAAGAAAATGATGAATATCTGTATCCTTGAGATTCTTCGGAAATATACGGATTCCGAACATACAATGGATCAGAAGGATATCATAAAGAAGCTGGAAACCGAATATGGAATGAAGGTTGACCGGAAATCCGTCAAGAGCAATCTGATGAATCTGGTGGATTTTGGTTATAATCTGGAATGTACGGAGATTGAACGTGAAAATAAAAACGGAGAGGCCGAGATCCTGACAAAGGACTGGTATTACAATCATGAATTTGATGATGCTGAGCTTAGAATGTTGATCGACAGTATTTTATTTTCAAAGACGATACCGAGAAATCAGGCACAGGAGCTGATCGAGAAGATCAAGGGGCTTTCGAATGTGTATTTCAGTGCGAAGGTACAGCATGTGTGCAATCTGCCGGGGTTATCACATACCGATAACCGTCAGACCATGTTAAATGTTGAGATGATCGATGATGCGATCAGTGAGGGCAAGAAGGTTGCATTTCTCTATAACACCTATGGTATCGATAAACAGCTTCATCCAAGAAAGGATACGAAGTATATCGTAAATCCATATCAGATGGTTGCAAATGAGGGCAAATATTATCTGATCTGCAATTATGATAAATATGACAATCTGTCGAATTACCGGATCGATCGTATGACGGAGATTGAGATATTAGATGAAAAGGTCAAGGATAAAAGTCTGGTAAAAGGGATGGAGCATGGACTGAATCTGCCACAGCATATGGCGGAACATCTCTACATGTTCAGTGATCCCGCAGCTACGATTGTATTAAAGGTTCAGAAGGGGAATATGGGTGATATCGTGGACTGGTTTGATAAGAACTTTGAAGTGTTGTCACCAAAATTTGTTCAGAACAATTATCCAGATAACTTTAATCCTGAGGCAGATGCCAATAAGGCGTTTATCCGTGTGACCTGCAGCCAGAATGCCATGTTCCACTGGGCGATGCAGTACGGAACTAGCGTGGAAGTCATAGAGCCTGCAGATCTCCGCGAGCGTATCCGTGATGCTGTAAATGAGATGGCAGAACGATATAAATAACGCCTCCTATTAATGGAGACATTATGAGTAAGACATAAAATAAAGCCCCACCCGCTCTTGCCACTATGATGGGTAGGAATTGAAACATCAGTGAAACTTTCGTTATGAGGTTTGCACTAGCTGTCAGCATCAAGCCCTTGTTTGAGCTTTATAAGGCGAGTTTGGGCGACTGCTGACAAATCAGCGTGCGAACCGAATAGAAAGTGTAGCGAGTTTCAATTTCTACCCATCATAGAGGCAAGAGCGGACGGGCTTTTTGTTAGTTCTTCTTAATACGGAACTTTCCGTTGGAGATATATTGTGTATCTTCTTCCTTCTTCACATGCACGGCTTTGATCGGAACCTGCATTTCCTTCTGCATAGGGAGAGAGAAAATGAATTCACTTCCTTCGCCGACCTTACTGTTGAGGGTGATATTCTCACCATGCGCCTTGATGATCTCTTTTGTGATGGCAAGTCCGAGACCGGTTCCGGTCTTATCCTTTCCGCGGCTTGGATCCGTTTTATAGAAACGGTCAAATACTTTCTTGATCGATTCCGGTGGAATTCCGACACCTTCATCCTTGACACTGACAAAGATCTTATCGGATTTTTCTGTGACCTGAACTGTAATCTGTCTGCCTTCCGGGGTGAATTTGATCGCATTGTCAACCAGATTGTAGATAACCTGCTGGATTCTTGTACGATCTGCGTAGACAATGGTATTGTCGGTATGGAAGATTGCATGCAGATAAATGCCTTTGTCCTGACAACGACCTTCAAAGGTGTTGATCGTAGGAAGGATAATGTTCTTGATATCAAAATTCGACTTATCAAGCTGAAGGTCAAAGGAGTCGAAGTTGTTTAGTTCCAGAAGTCCCTGTGTCAGCTTGGTCAGACGTTTTGTCTCATTTAATACGATCTGTAGATATTTCTCATGCTTATCCGGTGGAATTGTTCCATCGATCATGGCTTCGATATATCCTTTGATCGAGGTCAGAGGAGAACGGAAGTCGTGGGATATATTGGAAATGAAAGACTTTCGGTATTCATTGGAACGACTCAGCTCGTCTGCCATTTCCTCCATATATCGTGCCAGTTCACCAAATTCATTATCGGTATGCACATCAATTCGCGCATTGAAATTTCCGGTGGCATATTGCTTGGAGGTTGCAATGATTTCACGGATTGGTTTTAATGTACTGTTCGTGATCAGCATTAAGGCAATCAGAGACAACACCACAATGACCAGAAATGGCATATAGGTGGATGCAAATGTTTTCTGCGCAATATCCTTGATAAACTGCAGTGACAAGTGAATGGACAGCAGTCCTGCATAGGATTTATCCTGATAAACAGGGGTGCTGAGGCTTAAGGTTTTTGCTGAAAAGCAGCCATTCAGTGTACCGGTTTTTACTGTCTGGGAATATATATCCGTCCGGTCATAAAAATCAGTGATCGTCATATCTTTTGCAGCAGGACTTTCACTGTTTGAACAGTATATGATCTCACCATTTGCAGTAGAAAGCCAGATCTCTGCGTCCATATCAGCCGCATGTTCATCCAGTTTCTGATAAAACGTATCCTTATCGATCAGACCGTTCATATAATCCGTTACGGTGGTGCTGATGATAAGCTTGGATTCTGTTTTCAGATTTTGTTCTGTGTTGCTTAGAAGCTTTGACTGTGTCATATTGACGGTATACAGAGCAAGTACACTGAAGATTACAATGACCAGCAGGACAAAGCCGACAACAATCTTATCAAAAATCGTTTTTTTCATGGTCATTTAACCTCAAATTTGTAACCGATTCCCCATACTGTAAAAATGGACCAGTTATATTTATCGGTCAGTTTTTCGCGCAGACGTTTGATGTGTACATCAACGGTACGGGTGTCACCGACATATTCGTAGCCCCATAATTTGTCCAGAAGTTGTTCTCTAGTAAATACCTGATTTGGACGGCTTGCAAGGAAATACAGCAGTTCCAGTTCTTTTGGCGGCATTTCCAGATTTTTGCCCTCTAAAGTAACGGTATAATTTGAAATATTAACGACCAGATTATCATACTCAACATAGGTGCCGATATGATCGGCGTTTGTCGGATTATAGTTCTGGGAATTATCCGTCCGTGAGTTGCAGCGACGAAGCAATGCACCGACACGGGCAACCAGTTCGTTGGAATCGAAAGGTTTTACGATGTAATCATCGGCGCCGATCTTAAGTCCGAGCACCTTGTCAAATACCTCACCTTTTGCGGATAACATGATGATCGGTACATTTGACTGCTTTCTGATCTCGGTACATACCTGATAGCCGTCCATGCCCGGGAGCATAACATCTAAGAGGATGAGATTTGGCATAAATTCGACAAATGCCTCCAGGGCAGAAGCTCCATCTGTGGCAATCTGTGTTTCATAACATTCTTTATTCAGATAAAGGGAGATCAGTTCGGCGATGTTTTCGTCATCGTCAACGATCAATATTTTTTCTTTGTCCATATAGTTCTCCTTGTTGATGTATATTTTATAACTCTACAATCGTAACGCCGGCTTCGCCTTCGCCGTACTCACCCAGACGGAAGGATTTGACATATGACTGCTTACGCAGATAGTCGTGGATACCCTTTCGGAGTGCTCCGGTGCCCTTGCCGTGGATGATCCTTACCTTGTGCAGGTGTGCCATCATGGCATCATCGAGATAACGGTCAACCAAAGAGGTAGCTTCGGCTACAGTCATACCGAGTACATTGATCTCTGGCTGAATGTTTAAAGCCTTGCCCATTCCACGTTTATTATTAATCGATACCTGAGCGTTGTTCTGCTTTGGTGTCTCGATGATCACAAGATCAGAAGCAGGAAGCAGAGAGCTTAAGATGCCCATCTGAACCTTGATATTTCCCTTTGAATCAGCAGGAGCAGTAACCGTTCCTGTTGTATCCATGCTGATAACATGCACGGTGTCTCCGGTTTTGAAATCCTTTGCCGTATGATGGGAGGTCATGGATTTGCGTTTTTCCGGCGTCATCTTCCGGTAATCGTCCATCTTGGTACGGAGCTTTTTTCGTTCATTCTCCATCGTGCTCGCATCTGCTTTATGAGGATTTGTTGTCCATTTGTTATATTTCTTAATGGCTGAATCTGCCATTTCCTTTGCTTCTTCCAGAATATCCGCCGCTTCCTCTCTTGCATCTGCAAGGATCTGGGCTTTTCTGGCAGATAGTTCGTCATCCTTTGCCTTTGCCCGTTCCTGAAGCTGTCTGGCTTCTTCCTTGAACCGAGCAATCTCCGCTTTGTCGCGTTCAATCTCTTTTCGGCTGTTTTCCAGATCGGACAGCAGTGTTTCGAAATCAACCTTGTTGCTGTCGATATTTGTCTTTGCCCGTTCGATGATATCGTCGGACAGACCTAATTTCTTAGATATTGCAAATGCATTTGATTTGCCGGGAATACCGATAATAAGTCGGTAAGTCGGCATCAGTGTTGCTACATCGAATTCGCAGCTTGCATTCTGAACGCCCGGAGTCGACATGGCAAATAATTTCAGTTCGCTGTAGTGCGTGGTCGCCATGCAGCGGATGCCCTGATCATTTAAGCTGCTTAAGATCGCGATCGCAAGGGCAGCACCTTCGACCGGATCGGTTCCACCGCCAAGCTCATCGAAAAGGCACAGCGTGTTCGGTGTCACATGGTTCATGATATATACGACATTGCTCATATGGGAGGAGAAGGTCGAGAGACTCTGCTCGATGCTCTGTTCGTCTCCGATATCGGCAAATACATCATCAAATACATTCAGTCTGGAACCATCCAGTGCCGGAATATGAAGTCCGGACTGTCCCATCAGAGTAAACAGACCCAGTGTTTTCAAGGATACGGTCTTACCACCGGTATTCGGACCGGTAATGATCAGCAGGTTGTAGTCCTCACCCAGTTTGATGTCGACCGGAACAACGGTATGTTTGTCTAAAAGTGGGTGGCGGCCCTGCTTGATATCCACAATGCCGTCCGTATTGAAGATCGGCTCGGTTCCCTTATAGGATCTTGCAAAATTCGCTCTTGCAAATATAAAGTCCAGATCGGTCAACGTCTCAAAGTCAAATTTTATATTTTCGTATTCAGATGCTGCCTGCGCTGACAGGTTCTCAAGAATCTTTTCGATCTCTGCCAGCTCCTGATTATCCAGCTCTTTTAACTGGTTGTTCAGATTAACTACCGCCAGAGGTTCGATAAATACAGTATTTCCACTGGAAGACTGGTCGTGGATCATACCCGGAAAGCTGTTCTTATATTCCTGTTTTACCGGGATACAGTATCTTCCGTTACGCATTGTGATCAGGTTATCCTGAAACATTGTCTGCTTGCTCTGGTCGGTTACAAGTTTGTTCAACTGGTTATGTAACTTTTCATTTGTCAGTTTTTTGTTCCGTCTGACCGCCTTCAGACCGGACGATGCATCGTCTGCGATCTCGGATTCTGACAGGATACAGCGGTGGATCTCCTGACTTAAATGTTCCAGCGGAACAAGTTCCATGAAGCGGGAGTAGAGGCTGTCATGTGCCTTTTCCTCGTTATCATCGCTGCTGCCATATTGTCTGGCGGATAGTGCCATATCAAGGACACTTCCGATATCTAACAGTTCCTTGATGCCGAGTGCTCCCTGCACCTCCAGTCGCTTGATCGAAGCGCCGATATCACGGAGACCGGCAAATGACAGGTTGCCCTGTGTATTCAGCCGGATCAGCGCATCTCTTGTTTCCTGCTGTAAGGCCTGGATCAGTACCGGATCCTTGCGGGGCTTCAGGCGTTCACATTTTCGTTTTGCCATCGGGGATGCTGCGTAAGAAGTCAGCATTTCTACAATTTTATTATATTCTAAAAGTCTTAAAGTCCTTAAATTCATATCATTTTCTCCATCTTAAATGCACAAATACGCATACACAATCCATTATAAACAGTTTGCCTGTGGCTGTCCAGTGTGGGATACGCACAATAGACGTGTCTTAATTAAGTTTTTGCTGTGTTACCGACACTATGGCTGATAGGGGTACATAATAAGACTTGTAATATTTCTATTCGGTTCGCACATTTATGAACCAGCAGTCGCCCAAACTCGTCCTTGTGTACATTAATAATTGCGTATATTTTTTTATGATGTTTATATAGTTTTTTAGTCCATGTTGGATAGAGCAAATAGGACATAAATATGAAAATTAAGGTGGGTGAGAGTGAAAAAGGACAGGTCAATAGATAAAAAGTAATGATACTGTAGAAATTTGCAAGGAAAGAGGATAAAAGGAAAATGATACAAAAGAAGATAAGAAATCTGATTTGTGCAGGCTTGGGATTGGTTCTGTGTGTGTTGCTGTGTGGAGGAATCGGTATGACATCGCAGGCAGCAGAGACGAAAACATATGGTGATTTTACATATGAAGAAGGTAAGAATGCATTCAAGGACATAAATAAGAATGTAACCATTACAGTGAAAGGTACAAAGAAAGCAAAGACAGCTTTAAAGAAACAGTTGAAAAAGAAATCCATCGGATATGTAAAGACATGGAAGATTAAATAATTATAAACTTGTTTTCCTTTCTGATATCCGTTACAATCAAACTTGGAGAGACGGAGGCAATATACAAAGCTAAAATATGCATGTTATTCTGTTCTATCAGTATTAAGAAAGGAGATAGAACATGGATAACGAAATTGTATATTCCTCCAAGGCTACTGATCAGAAAGCACAGTATGATGCTAGTGCCAAGCGGCTGCTTGGACAGAAGATCATACTGGCGCATATACTGATCAGGGTAGTAGATGAATTTAAAGGTATGGATGCAGATACGGTTGCATCATTGATCGAAGGGGAACCGTATATCAGCCAGATTCCGGTTGAACCCGGATTAACGAACAAAGATACGGTGGATGCCAGAACCGGTGAACGAATTGTCGGGTTGAATACTGAGAATTCAGAGATTGATGAAGGAAAGGTATATTTTGATATTGTCTTCTATGTACGGATGCGGGATGGACTGGCAAAAATGATCATCAATCTGGAAGCCCAGAAAAATGAATCGACAAAATATCATATCTTAAATCGGGCAATCTTTTACACTGCAAGACTGGTGTCATCCCAGAAAGAGCGGGAATTTACGGGTTCTGATTATAACGAGATCAAACAGGTGTATTCCATCTGGATCTGTATGAATATGAAAGAGAACAGTCTGAGTCATATTCATATGGTAAAGGATGATTTACTTGGCGAACAGGACTGGAAAGGCAATCTGGATATCCCTAACATTGTGATGATCGGGCTGGCAAAGGAGATTCCGCCAAAGGAAGAACAATATGAACTGCATCGATTGCTTGGAACGCTATTGTCACAGACAATGAAGGCAGAACAAAAATTAAAGCTTATGAAACAGGAGTATGACATACCGGTAGACAGACGTAGTATAAGGAAAGAGGTGAATATTATGTGTAATCTGAGTGAAGGCGTAGAAGAAATGGGATATGCGAAGGGCGAAGCCGCTGGCAAAGCCGTTGGCAGGGCAGAAGGCGAAAAAATAGGTGAAGCACGAGGCAAGGCCATTGGAAAATCGGAAGAAAGATCTGATATTGTCCTGAAAATGCATGAGAAAGGCTACTCCTTAGAGCAGATCATGGATATAACCGATATGAGTGAAGCGGAAATTAAGGCAATTATAGGATAAGAGCATAAGTAGAACGGATAACATGTATATTTTAGTAGAAGTCCAGATATGGCAGAAATGCTGTATTTGGACTTTTTTCGTTGAAATATAAATTAATAAGAAAAAATGAGAAAAGGCAGGCTAAGAGCTCCGGCAAAATTTCCATGCATAGACTTGCAAAGCAGGACATATAAATAATGGTATAGAGATTGACAAGGGTAAAGATAGAGCCGAAAAATGACATTGTGAAGGGAGCGGTGAGATGAGAGGACAAAGATGGCTGCGTATTCTGGCAGGGGTGTTGACTGTGGTAGTTGGGCTGAGTTTGTTTGCCGGATGCAGTTTTTATAAGGTGAAAGAAGATGGTGAAGCGCTGACTTACGATATCTGTGACGACACCATGCTGCCGGAGGAGTTGTTGAGCGTCATTAACAGCAAAAAAGAAGAACCGTTTAATCTGACATATTCAAACAACACTTACACATATATTGTGATCTGCAGCGGCAGGCAGAATCGGGATGATGTTGGCGTGGTTGTAGATAAGATGTATATGGATGAAAATGCTATTTACATCGAATCGGTTCTTAGGCAGACGGCGACACCATCAGATGCAGTAAGTAAGGATACGGTATCGTATCCATATATAGTTCTTCGGATTGCACGGACAACGACACCGGTTGTATTTAAAAATTAGAAAATAGTATGGGGGTATCATATGGAACTTGTAAAAAATAAACTCAGTACAACGATTTTAAAGACTTCTAAGTATTCGCAGTTTACGATCAATGATGATTTTAATGTACCGGATGCAAAAGACGATATGGAACGGATCATTGCAAGTACAGGAAATGTCCTTTTAGATGATGTAGAGACATTGGAGAATAAGGTGCGGATATCAGGAACAGTTGTATTTAAAGTCCTGTATCAGACAGTTGGTGAAGATGTTCGGTTTGAAACCTATGAGGGTGATGTTCCATTTGAGGAATCCATCAATATGGATGGCATACTTGCCGGTGATAAGGTCGATGTCAGCTGCGTGCTGGAAGATCTGTACATAACCATGATCAATTCAAGAAAATTTGAAGTTCGCGGTCTGGTTGGCATGAAACTGTGGGCTATGGATTCCGTAGAGCTGTCCGGGGCAACCGGATTGTTAAACGGATCGGGAATCGAATGCAGGAATGAGCAGATTCCATTTACAAATAATGTGGCATCTGTAAAAGATATATTGAAGGTAAAAGAAGATTTCGAGATCGCTGCCAATAAACCAAACATCGGTCGGGTGCTTTGGAGCCGGGTGTCCTTCTATGGCATCGAGACAAAGGTTGTAGATGGGGGAATAAATATGAAAGGACAGATGGACCTGTTTGTAATCTATCTGGCGGAGGAGCCCGGCGTACCGATGCAGTATCTGAATGAGAGCCGGGAATTTGAAGGTCTGATCCCTTGCGAAGAAGCAAATGAAGGAATGATCCTGGATGACCGCATCACGATGGGAAAAGGAGAAGTCAGTGTGCGTGCTGACAATGACGGAGAAGACCGTGTGCTTCAGGTTGAATATAATCTCCATACAGATATGAAGATTTACGAAGATATGGAGCTTTCTATCATCGGGGATATGTTCTCTCCGTCGGCAAATGTAGAAACGATCTGTGAACAGTTTCCATTTGAGAATCTTCAGATAAAAAATAATGCCAAGACAAAAGTCGTACATAAAGAGCGAATCAAGAGCAGCTTCCCGAAGATCCTGCAGATCGTATATGCAACCGGAACAGTTGAGATCGATGAGGTAAAAGCAGGAGAGGACAGCATTGATATATCAGGTGCGGTAAAAGCTGAAATACTCTATGTATCAGCAGAGGATAGCAAGCCGTTACAGCAGATTGAAACGGCGATACCATTCAATTATCAAGTGGAATCCGTACCATTTGTCAATCAGGATTCAATCCGTATCAATCCATCCGTTGACCAGATTACAGCCCAGATGTTGAATTCCGATGAGGTGGAGATCAAGGCGGTGATCAATATGAATGTTACGGTATTTGCACCGGGTTCTGTGGACGTCATTACCGATATGAATATTCTGCCGATCGACTGGAATAAGAAGGCAGCCATGCCGGGTATGGTTGGATATGTTGTAAAAGAAGGCGACAGTATCTGGTCTATTGCCAAAGAATATTTCTCCAGTCTGGATTCCATCCGAACCATTAACCATCTGGAAAGCGATGAGGTAACACCGGGTGAGAAATTATTAATTGTAAAATGTTAGCAATATAAAAATCCCCGCCCACCATCGTGCCGGAGACGGACGGGGGTTTTATATATGTAACAGTAGTATTATTTGCCTGTATCCGGATTTACAGAGGATATATACAGGGTATATTGTCCCTTGTTGCTGGTCAGGTAATAGGTCTTGCCAGCTTCACAGTTATAGCTGATACAGAAATCAAATCTGTTTTCTGTTAACTTATGAAGTGTATTATCATTGGATGCGAGCTGGGTCATATTTTCATCATACAGGTATCCGCGAGGATCGTAAGGAAATTCGGAAACAGAGTAGAAATAATAGGTTCCGGTTTTGGTTGGAACGAATTTGTATCGCTGACCAGTGATGGTCTCTACTGCTTTTCCTTCCGTGACAGCAGCGGTCTTACTCTTAATTGTGGCTGTCAGGGTTGTTGTCTTGCTGGTTACAGTTGCATGTATAACTGCAATTTCGTCATATTCATCCGATGATGAAATGAGATCGTAGGTTCCCGATGACAGAAATACATGGTCACGAAGTCCCAGGGAATCGGAATTTTCTGTATCTGTCCATTTACCCATCCGGTTCATATCATAGCCGTTCTTGTCCGGGCGGATCGTTATTTTTCGTGTATCAGATACAAGTGTCTTATCCGTTACACTGTGTGTAAATGTCTGTGAATACAGGTATGTACGATCATCACCGGTGCATAACTCTATATTATATGTTCCGGGCAGAATGGAAACATAATATTTACCATCTTTGTCGTTGTTAGAGTAGGCATCTCCACTTACCATGTACGCATATCCAGTGTCAACATTATAAAAAGTGATAAATGTCAATCCGTCGTAGTAGGTCATAATGGAACCGTCTTTGGATTTGACATAACCGGATACCGATATTTTCCTTACTATATGGATCGGACAAATTATCGTTGTACTGATCTGTGGATTCTTTGCATCTGATACTTTTACACGGATATTGTAAGTTCCTTCTTTGGTCAGATTTCCATAGACAAGTCCATTGTTTTTATCTATAAATAATTCGTATTGGTTATCAACCAGTGCATATGTATATGTACCGGAACCTCCACACATATAATATATATTACATGAAACCTGTGTCTCTGTCGTTGTACTGGAGTTAGGAATAGTATAATAATTTTTCTTTTCGTTGTAGGATGCTATGATCACAGAATCACTGTAGATGTTCCAGGTGATCTTCATGGTAGTTACACAGCCTTTTTCATCTGTTGCGATAACTGTTGATACCGTTGTTCCGGTTTTGGTCGGAGTTCCGGTAAAGTAAATCGTGTTATAATTGGTGGTATCTTTTGTGTAGGTAATACCTGCAGGCAGATCCTTTACAGTATAATTGTAGTAACCATAGCCAAATTTGAATTCCATCTTTTTCCCGATCGGGACATTCTGCTTGCAATTATATGTCTCAGAAAGTGTCACTTTGTAAGCACCAAAAGAGCTGTTGGTTTCAGTTGTTGCTGTTCCGGTTCCATACAGACCGGTGACCGTGATCCGGATATTCATATTGAAATCCAACAGAGGTTTTTTGCTGAATTTAAGGATATATGTTTTGTTGTCAGTCGTTGTTACACTTTCGATCTGAACATTGACCGGAAATGTTCCATTTAAGATAGTTCCTGCTTTCGCAGAGAAATTGGATGCAGACAGCTTCTGTGCAGATGATAATACCACCTTTGCTGTCTGTGGATCAGGCATGGATACAGAAACTATCTTTGTCGGATTTACTACCGTTACCTTGCAGCTTGCCTTTTTGCCGGAGCCATCGGCTGCCGTCGCTGTGATAGTTGCTGTTCCTGCCTTTATTCCGGTGATCTTTCCGGATGAGCTGACCTTTACAACAGTTGGTTTGGAGCTTTTCCAGATCAGTTTTTTATTGCTTGGTTTTGCAGGTGTGATCTTTGCTTTGAGCGTTGAGTTCTTTCCTTTGACCAACAGCAGGCTGGTCTTATTCAGCTTAACCTTTGCCAC
>ERZ1034928.382-NODE-382-length-22158-cov-5.756730_pt1 | contig 22158 bp, 16 predicted proteins | sample MGYA00520627_ERZ1034928 | MGnify/ENA primary metagenome ERZ1034928 (study PRJEB33766, sample SAMN09781755) | gut metagenome | biome: gut microbiome | host: Homo sapiens | place: Madagascar | study: EMG produced TPA metagenomics assembly of the PRJNA485056 data set... | reverse complement strand
TATGAGGTTATAGTTAAGCCGATTTATGGTTATGGGTGCATAGCTCAGTTGGCTAGAGCAACTGACTCTTAATCAGTGGGTCCAGGGTTCGAATCCCTGTGCGCCTACCAATAAAAAAAAGACCTCTTTATGAGGTCTTTTTTTTATGCGCGTAGGGATAAGAACCCTGGAAAAAGGGTTTCAAGATAAAAAAGCTGTTATCTGCTTTTTTATCGCCGAAAGCGTAGTTTTGTTCGCGAGCAAGGAAAGCGACAGCAACCGCAGCGAGCTTACAAAACAAGTGACCGCAGCGAGTTAGCGATTGCCCTTTGGACAGAGCTTACGAGCCAGACAGACTACAAGCGAAAGGCGGACGGAAGTACGCCGGTCGGCGACAGCCGATGAGCGCAGTGAATGAAGCGTAGCGGAATAATCCCTGTGCGCCTACCAAGTTGAAAAGAGGAAGTTTATACTTCCTCTTTTTTCATTTTAAATCACTCCGCTCTGTATCGCCGTGTTCCCCTGACCTTGCGATTAAAACACGTTATTCCGCCGGCAATTTTGTTTCGCTTATTTTTTTTCAAATTTTCGCAATAATATTTTTAAGCAAAGAAAGCTCTTCATCGGAGATATTTTGCAGACGATTTTCAAGAAACTGCTTGATTTTTGGCATATTTATATCAATAACATTTCTTCCTTCTGCGGTAATTGTCAGATAATTTACCAAACGATTATTTTTACGTCCGACAGAGCGTATAAGATATGCTTTCTCTTCCAGAATCTCGACCAATCTTTTAATGTTAGACTTATCTTTCATTAAAATTTTAGCCACATCTTGCTGGCAAATATTATCTTGCCCATAAATTGTATCAAGCACTGCGAATTGTTCTGATGTAATATGCGGTGATAATGACGATATATATTGATTTAACTCCACTTTCAGTTTTTTTAATGTTAAATCAATTGAATAAATCAGCGTTTCAGTATAGTGGTTTGCTTTAATTTTACTCATTTTTGCACCTTTATAATAAATGATTGTTGACATTATAAACATAAAAGAATTATTATGTCAATCAGTTGATATGACAACCATTAGTAAATGAAAGAAAAATGAAAATGAAATATATATTAGCAATTTCTATCGTTATATGTGCAATGGTAGGTGCTTATATTTTTATATTGCCAAATAGCGATGAATTGATATTGCAAGGGGAAATAGATACCACAGAGGTGGATTTATCTTCCAAAATTACCGGTCGTGTAAAGCATATTTTGGTTAAAGAAGGCGATATTGTTACCAAAGGGCAAAAATTGCTTGTGTTTGATATTCCTGATATAGAAGCGCAAAAACAATCATCTGAAGCCGCTTATACTTTAGCATTGCAAACTTTTAATCGTATCAAACCTTTAAAAGAAAAAGGATTTGCTTCCATACAATCCTATGACAATGCCTTTGCGGCACTAAAACAAGCAGAAAATAAACTCAAAGAAGTGCAATCTTATACAGATGAAAATACTATCACGGCACCTATCACCGGACAAGTCAGAGACATCAGCGTTGAAGAAGGTGAATTGGTCAGTGCCGGATATACGATTATTACGTTGATTGACACTACAGATAACTGGGCGGTTTTCAACTTGCGTGAAGATTTGCTTGCAAAAATCAAGTTAGGTAATGTTTTCAAAGTTGATATTCCTGCTGTTGGGCAGAAAAATATTCCATTTAAAGTGGATTACATTAGTGCAATGGGCAACTATACGACTTGGCGAGCAACTAAAATCCGTGGTGATTTTGACCTGAAAACTTTTGAAGTACACGCCCGTCCGCTAGAGTCTGTCAGCGGTTTAATTGCAGGAATGTCCGTCATTGTAGATTGGAATAAAGTGGGACAATAAAATATGACCGCTCTCTTAAAAGTATTTAAAAGAGAAATTTATGCTTTAAAAAATAACAATTTTATGCTGTTTTCTGTTTTTGTTCTGCCATTTTTATTTATCACATTGGTAACGGCGACATTTATATCCGGAGTAGCTAGAGATTTGCCGATAGCCGTGTTGGATGAAGATTCGTCTTCTCTTTCACGCAGCTTTGTTCGTTCAATCAATGCCGCTCCGGCAGTCGCTGTAAAATATAAAATTGCAACCCCAAACGAGGGAGAACATTTATTAAAAAGTGCCAAAGTTTATGCTCTGATTATTATACCCAAAAACTTTCAAAAAGACATTTATCTGCAAAAACAGCCTAAACTACTATATTATTATAATAACCAAATGATTGCTGTCGGTGGCTTGATAACGCGTGATATAAAAACTACCATACAAACACTCTTAATAGGCTTGACTGCCAGTATATATGCTAAAAAAGGCAAGCCGCTTAAAATTGTTACCGATAAAACGAGCTTAATTCGTATTGATGAACGCATTAAATCCAATCCGTATTTTAACTATTCTTACTTTTTAATGTATTCATTGATAGCGCATATTTTTCAAGTGCTTATTACATTAACTGCGATTTGGACAGTTGGTTCGGAATTTAAGTACGGCACAACCGAAAATTGGCAGAAAACCGCAAACAATTGTATTATAACAGCCGTATTCGGTAAATTATTGCCTTACTTTCTGTTATTTTACATATTTATTATCGGAACTTACGGAGCATATATCAAGTTTTATAATGCGCCATTTGCCGGAAATATCGGTTTTACAGCTATAGGCATAGCTTTATTTATTTTAGCCTATCAACTTATGGGAACACTATTTGTTACAATACTTCACAACTGCCGCACAGCGATGAGTTTGGGAGGTGTTTATACTTCTCTGGGATTTTCGCTTGCCGGTATGACTTTTCCGTCATTTGCAATGCCAGCCTTTGTGCAAGTATACAGCGCAATATTACCAATCAGACCATTTGTAGCTTTAATTGTCGACCAAGCTTTAAAAGGCATACCCTTTGTTTATGATATGCCGTATATTTATTGGCTGTTCGCTTTTGTTGTTGTAGGATTGTGCGCTTTACCGCTTTTAAAAAAACACGTTGGAGATAAAACGTTATGCTTTGGAATTTAAATAAAATTAAACAAGTTTTTATCTGCGAGTGGCACAATATGTTAAACGACCGTGGAGCGGCTTTAATTATGATTGGTGCGGTGTTTTTATACAGTATTTTTTATCTTGCGCCGTTTCATAATCATATTGCGCGCGAAATTCCGATTGGCGTTATCAATCAAGACAACAGTGCACTTTCAAGGAATGTTATCCGCGCCTTAAATGCCAATGAAATGATAAAAGTTCCTGAATTTTACGATAATCTGGAGCAAGCAAAAACCGCATTTTATCAAAATAAAATCCGCGCATTTATTGTCATACCCAAAAATTTTGCTCACGATATCAGACGCGGCAAAGTTACTATAGTTGCTGCTTATTTGGACAGTGCATATTTAATCATCTATAAACAGTTGACAGGCGGAATTAACGAGGTATTTTCTGCTATTGGTGCAAAAACGGAAATTCAATCTTTGACAAAACAAGGATTTAAAAAGCAACAAGCACATGCAATTAAAAATCCGATAGACTTTATTCAAATACCGTTATTTAATCCGGTTGGCAGTTATCAAAACTATATTTACCCTATGGTTCTTATTTTGGTCTTGCAGCAAACAATGCTCATTGGTATTGGCATTTTATTCGGCACACGCGAAGAACGCAAGCAAAAAGACAATGAAAACGCGGCTATATTAGTTTTGGGCCGTGGTTTAGCTTATGCCAGTCTTTATTTAATCTATGCTTTGATATTTTTTTTGTTATTTCCATTGATAGCCGCCTATCCGGCAAGCAGTAATATTTTCGAACTGCTTTTATTTTTAATTCCATTTTTGCTGTCTACTGCATTTTTAGGGCAAACATTATCCGCTGTTTGCAAAACAAGAGAATGCTGTTTTTTTATTTTGATACCGTCATCTGTGCCTTTTATTTTTCTCTCCGGCTTTGTTTGGCCGCTTGAGGCCATGCCGGCTGCTGTCAATTTATTTGCCAAGCTTATACCATCAACATCGGCAATGCACGGATTGGTGCGCCTAAATCAAATGAACGCAAGTTTTTATATGACGCTTAGCGACTGCCTGATTTTGTGGATATTATGTTTATTTTATTATTCTTTCGAATCTGTTATTTACTTATCTTACGGAAATTCTTCTTACCACGTCTTACAACGATTCCGTCTCCATCAAACTTCTCTTCCGGAATTGTAACTGAGATATCAGGTATCTTATCACCATCAACTGCAACTCCGCCCTGCTCTACCGCACGTCTTCCTTCATTTCTGGAGGATACCAGACCGGACTTTACAAGTACGGATACGATATCAATCGCACCATCCTTGAAATCATCGTCTGATAATGTAACAGATGGCATATCAGCAGCAACACCCTTGGAGAATAATGCTCTTGCACTCTCCTGTGCCTTTACTGCTTCTTCTTCGCCATGAACCAGCTTTGTAAGTTCAAATGCAAGGATCTCTTTTGCTGTATTTAACTGGCTTCCTTCCCAGCTGTCCATCTTGTCGATCTCTTCCAGTGGAAGGAAGGTCAGCATACGGATACATTTTAATACATCGGCATCTGCAACATTTCTCCAGTACTGGTAGAACTCAAATGGTGATGTCTTGTTTGGATCCAGCCATACAGCACCCTTCTGCGTCTTACCCATCTTCTTGCCCTCTGAGTTCAGAAGCAGGGTGATCGTCATGGCATATGCATCCTTGCCAAGCTTTCTACGGATCAGTTCTGTACCACCAAGCATGTTGCTCCACTGGTCATCACCACCGAACTGCATATTACAGCCGTATTTCTGGAATAACTCATAGAAATCGTAGCTCTGCATGATCATGTAGTTGAACTCTAAGAAGCTTAAGCCCTTCTCCATTCTCTGCTTGTAGCACTCTGCACGAAGCATATTGTTGACTGAGAAATGAGGACCAACCTCACGAAGAACATCTATATAGTTCAGATCCAGTAACCAGTCTGCATTATTTACAAGCAATGCCTTGCCTTCTGAGAAATCGATAAAACGGCTCATCTGCTTCTTGAAGCATTCTACATTATGAGCGATCGTTTCTGTTGTCATCATCTGTCTCATATCGGTACGTCCGGACGGATCACCGATCATAGCTGTACCGCCACCAATCAGGGCGATCGGCTTATTACCTGCCATCTGTAAACGCTTCATCAGACAAAGTGCCATGAAATGACCGACATGAAGACTGTCTGCAGTTGGGTCAAATCCTATATAAAAAACAGCTTTTCCATTATTTACCAGCTCTTTGATCTCTTCTTCATCTGTTGTCTGGGCAATTAATCCTCTTGCCACTAACTCGTCATAAACCTTCATTTTTTTCCTCCTGTAGCAGCATCCATTTAGATGCTGACCTTTTATATCATAATTATTATCTACTTATTTATTCTGTATCCAGATGGCATACCAGCCGAATATTATATCAGTCAGATGTCATACGCTAAAATTAAAATATCTCCGATCAATTTCCAGCCATTGCTTCATCTACACACACTTTGTGATTATACAACGAAACTATCTGCTTTGACAAGTCCGGACTTTTATAATCCCACCATCCACTATTTCTTTGTTCTGCTCCCGTCTTTTTTCAGACTGTTTCTGCGGATTCCTGCTGCTATCGCCACAAATAAAAACAGGAACGGTGTCGTGATCGGCTGCTCTACATTGACGAACGCCTGTGTGATATAAGAAACGATAAGCATCAGAATCGCAAGCATCACCGGTTCATCCTTCCAGGTTTTCACACAGTTACGGATCGAAGTAATGATCAGCCCTACATAAGTGATCAGGCCAAAAGCTCCCATCGTGACCAGATACTGCAGATATTCATTATGCGCACTGTCATAAACCGTTCCGGTTACTGTCAGCATCTCATCATAATACCGGGCAGACATCAGCGCATAGATGCTTTCATTTCCATTTCCAAATACCTGATCAACAAATGGCAGATCCTGATAGATCCGGCATAATCTCGACCAGATAAAGCCTCTGTAATCTCCCCAGAAATCATCAAATACGAAGATCTCCCAGTGGTTGATACAGCCGATAACTGTCACGGTGATCCCTGCTATGAGCAATATCCCTGCTATGAGCAAACGGGATAATGCGGATCTTCCTGTATTATATTTCTTCTTTGATAACCATATCGCACACAAGATACCGATCACACAACAGACAGTCAATATGTCTCTTGCATCCACCAGCTTCGCCAGACCGGACAGCTTCTCATATCCCCTTCCGGTTCCTGTCGTGATCCACGCCATGATCGTATAACCGGAAAGAAAGGTGGTACAAACAGTTACAAATTCTGCAAACAGGCTTCGTTTTAATGCGAAAAAGAGTAATATCACCCATGCTGCAGCAAGTCCCATATATGCACTGTCACTATTTGCCGCGATCAAGGCGGCTCCGCCCAACAAAAGGGCTGCCATATAGCAGATCCGGTATGCCCGCTTTTCTTCGATCAGATACATACCGGAAAAGAACGCAGCACTGATGCAGACAAAGCCAGCAAATATATTAATATTTCCAAAGGTGGACAGAAACATCGCCTGCTGATCCTCTCTGATATGTGACAACAGATGAAACACATCAATATCCAGGTGTTGTAAGCTTCCCGTCAAAAATGCAAGTCCACTGATAACAGAAAACACCGGTGCCAGGATCTGCTGCCATTTATATCCGCTTCCAATGCCAATATAAAGCACAAGCACAAGCACCAGAAATTCCAGTCCGCAGCGTCTTCCCATGGATCCGGTGTAGGCTGCCATTTTATCATCTGCCATGATCCATGCAAGTGTGCCTGACAGCACAAAGGCTCCCATCCAGATATCCGACGCCAGAAAATTTCTGCCTCTTCCCGTTTTTTTTGCAGCATCCGTATGCTCTTCCATATGATCCGTAAATCCGAGTATAAATGTCAGACACATCAATATCCCATAGATCAATACTCCATTTTTAAAGAAATTGTATTTTGTGATCGTAATATCCATATATCCATCATGAAGAACCAATGGAAAAACAACAAACATGTACAGCAGGAATGCCGTTGTAATGCTTTCTTTAAAAATATGAAATGCCGCTTCTTTTTTAAAATCGTTCATTTTTGAAAAAGCCGGCTTTTGATCTCCGGCTTTTTGTTTCTTATTTGTTTTTGTCATTTTCTCTCTTTACCTTTATTCCTATAGCAATGGTGACAGGAGTCTGAGGAAGGCATCCACCAGTGTAATTCTGGACATATGCTCCTTACACCAGTCCAGCGTGATCTCCTCTGATTCCTTCATCGTTGAAAGCATATCATACTTCACTTCTGCAATGATACTGGAATCATATACCAATACACCGCATTCAAAATGATGATAAAAACTTCGGTTATCCATATTGATCGAACCGATCGAGGTCAGATTATCATCCGTCAGGATACATTTGGAATGGATAAATCCCGGTGTGTACTGATAGATCTTCACGCCGGCACGAAGCAGCTCTTTGTAGCTCGACTGTGTCATACGAAAGATCATCTTCTTATCCGGGATAGCCGGTGTTACGATTCGGATATCGATGCCTCTCTTTGCCGCAAGCTTTAATGCTGTCATCATCTCATTGCATACGATCAGATATGGTGTAAAAATATATACATACTCTCTTGCGTCATTGATCATCTGCATATATATGTTCTCGCCAATCGGCTCTTTCTTGAGCGGATTTGTCGTATATGGTTGAAGATATCCATCATTCAAATGCTTCTTCTGCTCTGTTGGACGATAGCTTAAGATATGCTTATCTTCATTTCGGATACTGTTCCACAGCTGTAAAAACAGGATTGTAAAACGCCATGCAGCATCACCTTCCATACGGATACCATTATCCTTCCATTTGCCATAAGGTGCTTTCTTATTTATATACTCATCGGATAGATTAAAGCCGCCGGTATAGGCAACCTTACCATCCATAACCGCGATTTTCCGATGATCCCTGTTATTAAAGATCGTTGCCAGAAATGGTACCACCTGATTAAATGCCATACATTTGATCCCATGGCTCTCCAGCTCACGCCAGTAATACTTTGGCACATAAAAGACTGAGCCGATATCATCATAGATCAGGCGGACTTCCACGCCCTCTTTTACTTTCTCTTTTAAGATCTCAAGCACCGTATTCCACATTTCGCCCGGATTGATGATGAAATATTCAAGGAAAATATACTTTTTTGCCGATTTCAGGTCATCGACAAAATCCGGCCAGACATCTTCCCCCATCGGATAATACCGGACATCCGTATTCTGATATACAAGCGAACCTGCATAATCTTCTGTATATTTGAACAACCGATATGGCGGCTGCCCCTTTATCACATCACTGAAATATGCCATATTTGCATACAGATCCGTCTCGTAGTCCCATTCTGCCGCATGCTTCATATATTTCTCTAACTTCTTCGGCATAATGATATGTCCATAGAGCAGATAAAGCAGACCACCGAGGACCGGAAACATCAAGATCGGAACGATCCATGCCAGTTTAATTGACGGATTCACATCCTTTAATAACAGATGCATCACAGCTATAAAACTTAACAAATGCAGAATAGCCGCCACCAATACATAGTATTGCTGCAGCTTTAATACTTCTACCATAAAGAAGATCAACTGTGCCGCTACCAGCAGACATGTAATTACCATTCGACTAAATAACCTGTTCAATAGTTTCTTCATAGACAATTTCCTTCTTATTAATTTATGACAGGACACAGTAAACCGTGCCCTGCCATTTTATCTTTTATCCCGTATTTCTATTTTACTTGATCGAAGTTACCTTATATCCGGCTTCCTTCACTGTATTCTTAATCTCTTTATCGGATAACTCGCCACTTAAAGTAAGCACCGCCTGCTTCTTCTCATGGCTTACCTCCGCTTCTGTTACCTGTGGAAGTGCCTCAAATGCTTTCTTCACTCTTGCCTCGCAGTGTCCACACATCATTCCTTCTATATACACCGTCTTATTCATCGTACCAGTCTCCTTTTCTATCTTATTATTTCCCTCAACATTTTTTGATACCATTTTTTGGTGTATTCTGTATTTACTATTATTAACATATATCTTCACGAAATTCAACCGTAATGCATTCATTACTACACAAAAACTGGAAAGGCTCATGGCAAATGCACCAAACATCGGGTTTAATTTCCAGCCAAACATCGGATACCAGGCACCTGCGGCAAGCGGTATTCCGATAATGTTATAAATAAATGCCCAGAACAGGTTCTCTTTGATATTTCGTATCGTTGCCATACTTAACCGGATTGCTGCAGGAACGGTTCGAAGACCTTCCCGCATCAGTACCACATCTGCCGCATCGATTGCAACATCGGTTCCGGCTCCGATCGCCATACCGATATCCGCACGGGTTAATGCAGGGGCATCATTAATGCCGTCACCAACCATAATCACACGGTGCTCCTTCATCAGTTCTCTTACTACCGCTTCTTTTCCATCCGGCAGTACATCAGCAATCACGCGGTCAACCCCTGCCTGTTTACCGATTGCTTCTGCTGTCTTTGCATTATCTCCGGTTAACATAACAACTGAATAATTCATCTCTTTTAATTCTTTGATCGCAAGGATTCCATCCTCTTTGATCGTATCTGCAACTGCAAGGATACCGATCAGTTTATTCTCATCGATTGCCAGATAGATGGGGGTCTTGCCCTGTGAAGCTAATTCTTCTGCCAGTGTCTTATCCGCCTCGGATAAGGTTACATACTGGCTGATAAATTTTCCATTTCCACCAAGCAAAATATGATCTGATATCTGAGAATGGTTCTGTCCTGCACAAAATCCTCTTTCATTCTGTGAAACCGCCTCACTGCTTAATCTACAGCGGAGTCCATTTCCCGGAAGCACCTGAAAATCTTCAATCTTCTGTGGCTTGATCCCTTTCTGTCCGACATATTCCATAATGGCTTTGCCTATCGGGTGCTCACTGTATTGTTCCAGACTTGCTGCAAAGGTAAGCAGGTCTGTCTCACTGTATCCATTTCCCGGAACTACATCTACCACTTCCGGCGTTCCATTTGTGATCGTTCCTGTCTTATCCAGTACAACCACATCTGTTTTTCCTGTCATCTCAAGTGCTGCCGCATTCTTAAATAGGATACCTTGCTTTGCTCCGACACCGTTACCTACCATAACGGCAACCGGTGTTGCAAGTCCAAGTGCACATGGACAACTGATCACAAGCACCGATATACCTCTGGCAAGTACAAAGCCTGTGCTCTCTCCTGCAATGATCCATACAATAATAGTGATCAAGGAACAGATCAGGACAGCCGGAACAAAGATACCGGATACCTTATCTGCAATCTTTGCGATCGGTGCTTTTGTTGCTGCTGCATCACTGACCATCTCTATGATCTGGGATAAAGTCGTATCTGTACCGACTCTGGTTGCCCGACATTTCAGATAACCGGATTTATTGATCGTTGCGGCAGATACCTTATCTCCTTCTGCTTTATCGACCGGAAGACTCTCACCGGATAAAGCAGACTCATCAACTGCACTGTTTCCTTCTATAACCACACCATCTACCGGAACACTGGATCCCGGACGGACGATAAATACCTCTCCAACTACCACATCCTCAGCAGCAACTTCCTGTTCTTCTCCATCACGAAGAACAAGGGCTGTTTTGGGTGCAAGCTTCATTAATCCCTTTAAGGCATCTGTCGTACGACCTTTGGAATATTCCTCGAGTGTCTTACCAACCGTTATAAGTGCAAGAATCATCGCTGCCGATTCAAAATAAAAATCATGCATCAAGGTCATAACACGGTCATTATCCTGCCGCATCACGGCATCTGTCATTGCAAATAATACATATGTGCTGTAAATAAAGGATGCGCCTGAGCCAAGTGCTACTAATGTATCCATACCCGGTGCTCCATGGATCACACCCTTAAATCCATTAATAAAAAACTTCTGGTTTACAACCATGATCGCAATTGCAAATAACATCTGGATCAGTCCCATAGCGACATGGTTATCACTGATAATCGCCGGCAGTGGCCATCCCCACATCATATGTCCCATGGAAATGTACATCAGCGGAATTAACAGAACGATAGATGCGATCAGCCGGACCTTCATCTTGTGCAGGGCTGCATGATTATCCAATTCATCTGCATCCGCTGCCTGCTTCTTCCCGACATTCTTCCGGTCTTCTCCTGTCATCAGACTGGCTCCATATCCTGCCTTTTCTACTGCTTCAATAACTGTCTTAGGATCAGCATGTCCTTCTACTGTCATCGAATTTGTAAGCAGGCTGACGGTACAACTGTCAATCCCTTTTACTTTCTTCACTGCCTTTTCTACGCTTGCGCTGCAGGCACTGCAGCTCATTCCTGTTACGTTATATTTATCCAATTCATTCACCCTCTTATCAAGCTTTTATCATGTGCTTCGCACATTCTATGCCTTCATTATATCTTAAACACATTTTTATTATGTTTCATATCCAAAGCAATCATACGAACATATTCTCATACGATCTTCCAGACAGAAAATTTCTATGTGTTTATTTCATTAATTTCTTAATGGTATCTACCAGATCATCCACCGTATCTTCTTTTCCTGCTTTGATATCCTCGATCACACAGGTTCGGATATGCTCTGCAAGAAGTTCCTTATTAAAGCTGTTCAATGCAGAATTGACAGCGGCAACCTGTACTAATATGTCCGTACAATATGCATTCTTTTCCAGCATTCCCTTGATTCCCCGGATCTGTCCCTCGATCCGGTTCAGCCGGTTCATCAGCTTCTTATATTCACCTTCTGTTCTCTGTTTTGTTTTATGACAATGGCAACATGGTTCTTCCATTCTTGTCCGCTCCCTTCTGTCTGTTTCCTGAATTTTTTCATCCATCTGTATCTGTACATTTATTTTTTGTATCCAATTTTAATGATCCCGGATACGATATTATATATACCCCATAGGGGTATTTTTGTCAATACCAAAACCAATAAAAAACGCAGGGCAAATGATAAAAAATATCACTCGTCCTGCATCTTTATAGTCTGGCGTCGTATGACACCTTATTTTCCTGTAGGATTGTATTATTCTACAACATCATCCTCTAACAGACCTTCGTCGTCAATGATCCCCTCATCGGATCCATCCTCTATCTCATCTGATGAATCATCGGATCCGTCATCACTGCCATCTGATGAATCACCGGATCCGTCATCACTGCCATCTGAATCTATACTTTCCATATCACTGTCATCATATTCGTATCCATCGATCATATCACCCTGATCATCGTAATAATCACTGTATGAGATCGAACCGGCCTCCAGAACATCTTTCAGATTGTAGATTGTTCCATCGGTCGCATTTACCATAAGTGCCTGTACCGGATAGTCAAAATCATATGTTCCATCATTTTCGTCTGCCTGTGCAAATATCCATACAGGAACATAATTATATACATCATCCTGAGAATCATCCTTAATACAGTAATATGTCAATCTGACATCGTTAAATTCAATATCGCTGTAGGAAGTCTTATTATCTGTATAATACTGTGCAACATTCTTATCCAGTTCCTTTAAAAGCTCCTTCCAGCTCAAAAGATCTACATTTTTTTGATCCTCACCGGTTGAAACTAACAATGGATAACAGCTTGCGTTGATCACGCCATTGGAGTCGATCTGAATGGAGAACGTCTCTGTTGGAGCATCATACCAGGCATCATCCTCATCGCTTGAAAGAGTGTCAACCATAGACAGATCCGCACTGTATGGAGCAGTTCCATTGACAGAACGTCCAAAGTTTACGATATAGCCTTCATACTCTGTTGCAATCACATTATAAGAGCTGTCATAATACTCCCATAATAACGGAGATTTATCTGTAACGATCACATCATCAATTCCACATCCGGCAAGAAATTCCTGTGCCAGTGATACGGCTTCATCTTCAGAAAATGTACAAGTATTTACAATGCTGTCATCAATCCCCTCTTCTCCATACTTTGCGTCATAAGCATATACAAAGGATGCACCCTCATATGGTCTGTAATTGATCATGCCTTCGGATGGATAATAAGAAAGATCAAAGCTTGCATTTAACCCTTCTGTTCCCTCTGAAAATGAGAGCATGAACTGATTATCGCCAATCTGTCCGATATAATCCGATGCACTGTAATCACCGGCTCCTTCTCTCTCATCCGTTGCCGTTGCCATTTCATTTTCCAGATAGGATATGTATTCCTTACAATAATCCTCTGTATCTGTATCTCCAGCTTCCTTCGCATCGTCTAACATCGTCTGATATGAATCAATCTGAGTCTGCAGATCACTCTTGGTCTGGTGCTCAAAGTCATATACATAGATACCCTTTGACTTATCAAAGATTGCCTCACAGACCTTCTGCCTGTATGCATTATCAAAGGAATTCTTCTTATAAGACACAATAGACATACTGTCGGAATCTGGTGTTATGATATCATCATCTTTAATGGTAATCTCTTTGATACCGGAATCACCGACATCCAGCTTACCCTCATAAGACTCCGGAACACCGAGACGGGACGATAATTCGCCGCCTTCTCCTGCACTTCCTTCTTTCTGCGTTCCATCACCCATATCGTAATCAACCTTCTTATTACATCCTGAAAAAACAGTTGCTGCAGACAATGCTGTTGCCAGTAACACTGCCGACATTTTTGTTAATTTTCTCTTCTTCATGGTTTCCTCCTCGAAATTCCAAATCAGCTAAACAAAGTTATTATAATCGAACCAACGCACGATAGCAAGAAAAAGCAAGAAAGAAAATGTGAAAATATTGCGAACGGCGCTGAATGCATATGCATCCAGCGCCGTTTTCTGAACTGATATTTATTCTTTTGAAATAACAACCTTGCCATCCACTACCTGAATCTTTACCTTGTTTGTATCAATTCCGGCAGCCTCCAGAATATCATCACTGATCTGTACACGGTGTGCCTTATCCATAATGGAATATTCTTCATGGGAATCGGTTCCATTAAAGCTCTCGCTTTCCATGTCATTGATCCGTTTTCTGTAATCCTCTTTCATGATCTTTTCTGTACTGATCTTACCATCTGCGATCATAACCACACGTCCAACCTTATTTGCAAGACTGATATCATGCGTTACGATGATAACTGTAATACCCATTTCCTCATTCAGTTTCCGGAACAGATCCTGGATCATATCTGAGGTTTTGGAATCGACTGCACCGGTCGGCTCATCTGCCAGCAGGATTTTTGGATTGTTGGCAAGTGCGATCGCAATTGCAACTCTCTGCTGCTCACCACCGGACATCTGTGCCGGATAGGAATTTACCTTTTCCTTTAAACCAACCTTGCACAAAAGATCATAGGCTCTGGCTTCCCGGTCTTCCTTATTGTCTTTATCAAAATACATCGGCACCTGGACATTTTCCAGAGCTGTCATATACGGAAGCAGGTTTCTGGAATTCTTCTGCCATACAAAGCCAACGGTATGTTTCCGATATTCTACCAGTTCTTTGTCTGTCATTGCAAAAAGGTCTTTTCCATCTACATATAATTTTCCTGCTGTCGGACGTTCCAGTCCACCGATCATATTCAAAAGCGTTGACTTACCACTACCGGATTTACCGATAACTGCCATCAGCTCACCCTTTTTGATCGTAAGCTCCAGCCCCTGAAGTGCCATTACTTCAACTTCATCTGTTTTATAGATCTTAACCAGACTGTCGCAGTCAATGATATTGCCGGTTTCTTCATATTCTTCCGCAGCCTGACTGTTTCTGTCTGTATCGTCCAAATCTTCTGATGTTTCTGTATCGTCATCTGCTATATCTGCTTCATCAACAGCGTTCCCAGCATCCACTGCAGTCTCCTGCGCACCGATATCGTTCATGTCTGTATCTGCGATATCGGCGTCTTCCTGAACAGGATCCTGATCTATTGGTTCTTCCATCATCTGTGCAACATTTTCCTGCATATCAGTTTCCAGAATCGTATTTTTATCTTTTTTCTTAAAAAATCCACTATGCTTTGCCAATGATCTCACCATCCTCTATCTCAAATACTACGTCTCCGAGTTCCATCAGGTTTGGATCATGTGTCGTCATAACGATCGTGATTCCTTCTTTTGCCACCAGATCCTTGAACAGCTTCATAACATTCAGTCCGGATGCTGTATCCAAAGCTCCTGTCGGCTCATCTGCAAAGATTACCCTTGGCTTATGGGCAACCGCTCTTGCGATCGCTACCCTCTGCTGCTCACCACCGGACATCTGGTTCGGCATATGGAACATTCTGGAACTAAGTCCAACCATCTCCAGAACCTCGCGGATACGGGAATCCCGGTTTCCTTCATATTCCGCAAGTCTTAAACCAAAATCTACATTCTCATATGCATTCATGATCGGAATCAACGCTACCGACTGGAATACAAATCCGATATCGTACCGTCTGAGTTTTTCTCTTTCCGGTACAGCCATCTCCGACAGGTCGTGATCCTCTATGATCACCTGCCCCTCCGTTGCTTCATCCAGCGCACTTAAAATATTTAAAAGGGTTGTTTTACCGGAACCGGATCTTCCCTTCAGGATCGCAAGCTTTCCTTCCGGGATATCCAGATCTATTCCTTTAAGAGCATAAAATGGTTCGCCATTTCCAACTGTAAAACACCGCTTTATTCCTCTTGCAGTAATCATATTCATTGTTTAGTCCTCCCCCAGTTTTAATGCCTGTGTGATGTTCATCTTCTTTAAGATTGTCCGGAGAACAATGAAGCAGATAATAAACATTACCACAACTACGATCGTCAGTTTCAATATATCAAATGGGTTGACCGCTATGCTGATCGCTATGTTATGCGACTCCGGCAGATATACGATCGCTACCAGCTTTACAAACAACGCAGTAGCCGCCGCTCCAACTCCATATCCTGCCAGACTGGCAAGAACGGAACTGAACATCTGCTCGTTGATCAGCATCTTGTTAATCTCCTTCATGCTCATACCCATCGCACGGTAGATACCAAACAGAAGCTCCCGTTGCTTGATCGATGTGATCCAGTAGATGAGGAATCCTACTGTACAGAGGATAACTGCTACCAGGAAGCTCAGTGAGAATAACCCATTTGTGATCAGTACAAGCGGAGATTCCAGCATGTTCTGTACTTCCTGATCTACACTCTGATAACTCTTTAATAAAATACCCTGCTTTTCAACCGTATCCAGGACCTCCTGATAATCATGTCCATCTGCAAGCTGTCCCCATATCTGATATGGAGTAAGACCAAATGCACTGACAACATATGCGTAATTAGCAACAACCAGATAACGTTCCTTCTCAACAACCTTTCCACTGTTGTCCTTCTCATATGTGTACTGGTTAAATCCAGGCCATGCATCTACAATTGCACAGATTGTTCCGGACGGTGATGCGATCTCAACCGGCTCCTTTGTCTTCATCGGGCTGTATCTTGCATATGTAATGCTGTCACCAACAGACAGATCATATTTCTTTGCCAGATTTGATGAAATGATAACACCATTGGAAACAGTTGCAATACTGTTCAGGTAATTATACCAGTGTTCATCATTCAAACCTGACTTTAATTCGGCTGTCTCACCAAATTCCTTTGTATTAATTCCCATCAGAACAGAGTCCGGAAGTTCAGAACCTCCAACCTTGATCGTTGTATTGTCATCATAGATCACACGGGTCAGATGTTTGCATGAATTGGAAAGATTCTCTGTATACCGTTCAAAATCCGGTTCTTCATAGTACCAGTGACTCTTCTTATCTTTATCCAGATACGCACCCATCTTCCACTGTTCACTCAGAACGATATCTGTTCCAAGATTATATTCGATACGCTCCTGATTGTTCTCATTGATCGTTCTTGCCATATTGGAATTAAACATACCCATGGCGATCGTCATAACCAGAAATACAGAGATAAAGCCCTGCTTCTTCACTGTTCTGGTGATCTGAAGGAAGGAAGCATATACCGCAGGTGACCATCTCTTCTTACCAATGAAATAAATGAACTTGATCAGATATTTGATCAGTCGCAGGATCAGCAGCCCAACTGCAAATATAAACAGGGAGGAATTCAAAAAGATCAATGGATCCGGTTTGTTTCCAGCCAGAATGCTTAATGCAATATCACTCTTCTGTTTATTGTAGTTGTACAGAAGGTAAATGGAAACTGCCACCAGGATCACATCCAGAAATGCCTTCTCCCAGATTGGCTTTGTATTCACCTTTCCAAGTTTACTCTTCTGCTCTACTATCGAATTCTTCGCGTATTTCAATACCGGAAGTGTTATAAACAGGATTGCGATAACTGCAGCAATTAGACTGTATAATAACATTCCCCATGTCAGTTTATAAAAGTGTGTATCACCAAAGCTGAATTTCAGGAAGGAGGTTGCACTTGCACATAATTTACACAACAGATATCCGACCGGAATACCAATAACGATCGCGATCAAAGAAAGGATCGCAGATTCTCCAAAATAGATGCCAAGAATCTGTTTCGTACTGGTACCACGACTCTTTAGCATCGCAATCTCACCGTCCTCCATTTCCAGGATCTGACTGGATACCATATAGATAAATGCCAGAAGCAATACCAGGATTGGAAGCTCCAGTACCCAGATAATGATCATGATCGATGTTGCATCGTCCTGATAATCAGCAAGTATGCTGCTGAAATTCTGAATAAAGTTACCATCTGCTTTTGAAAATGCACTCAGATAATAACGGATATCTGATGCATTTGTATGATCGATATATGCATAATCCAGCATATTATATGTTGCATAATATATTGTCAAAACACCATAATTTGCAACGGTTTCATCAAAGGATGCCTGATCTGTAAATATCATCTTATCAAAATCTACCGGTGTCTCTTTCCAGTAAATATCAGTGGTATCCTTTGGTTCAAAGATTCCGACAACCGTAAATGTAACCGGCTTTCCATCCTTGTCTACCAATTTATCAATTGATACGGTTTCACCTACAACCAGATCATATGTATCCGCATTCTGCTGATTGATAATCACCGGATAAGTACCTTCAACCGGTTTCCCGGTATCAAGTCCCTCTCCAAACGTAATATTGATATGTTCGCTCATATCCTGCATATAGTTTACACTGAAAAATCTCCTGGAACCGAGCCCGGTCATTGCATAAGTACCTTCTATAAACAATCTGTTCTGTCTGCTTAATACCGGTACGTCAATGTAACTCATCCACTTCTTTTCATATGCATTGATACGGTCAAGTACGGATGCAGAATCCGGGAAATTGTCTGTTGAGCAGGAGCCCTGTCTTCCGACCACGGCTGAATATGTGTTGTTATCTTCTATTGCTGAATCAAACTTGGATGCCAGCGTCATATCCATTGCACCGTTTTTGAACATCGGATTACAGGATGCTACAGCAACCAGAAGCACAATACCAAGAAGAAGGCAGGCATTCAGCCACTTTTTATTCAGTAATTTATTTCTTAAGAATTTAAACATTCCTCTTCTCCCTTCTATTCTTCTGAGCTGCTATCGGCTTTTTTCTTTGTATTGTCACCACTGCCGGAAGAACCGGATTCTTTCAGAATCACATCTCCTTCTGACAATCCGGTAAGTACACATGCATTTGACGACTTTGTATCTGTGCTTGTTGTTACATACTGTTTTACAATCTCATCCTTTGAAAGCTTCCACACATATTCATAGGATTTACCGGATGTCTTATCCGTCTCTGTATAAATAATATTCATTGGAACTGTTACTACATTTTCCAGTGACATTTTTGCAAAGCTTACAAAATATCCCTTTGGTGAATCATAGAAGCTCTTATCATCCACCTGTATATAATATCTGGTATCTTCGGATCCGGCGCTGCTTGTTATATATACCTGACCATCGATCGTTGTTACATAAGCCTTCTTGGAATCCGCTGTTGCTCCGATACATCTTCCGGTCAGCTTCTTGCTGTCATCCTTCTGATCAATTAAAGTAACCTCCTGATTGACCAGAAGTGTTGCATTGCTGTTATCACTTCCGGTATCGTCACTTCCGCTATATCCGTTACGTCTGGAGCTTCCACCGTTATCTGTCAGGGATAAGGACATCATCTTGGATTCATTGCTTCCTATGCTGACAACCTTGTCACCCTCTTTGATCTGTTTTCCCTGACTGGCATATACACTCTGTACAACGCCGTCGCTTTCTGCATATACGCTGATATTACCTTTTCCATCATTATTTTTGTTCAGCTTATCACGCTTTGCGATCAATGGATTCACAGTCGTATTATAATTGATCTTTGCCAGCTCTTCATTGTATTTTGCAATCTCAATCTGGCAGGTAAGCTGCTCAACCATGTATAATGTATTGCCATTATTATCATCTGGATCCGGGATATCGTAATCACCGTCTTCTTCATCCCCGTCATCTGTTGTAGTATCCGTTGTATCATCTGCCGGATCAGCATCTCCCGGTGTTGCCACCTGCTGTTTCTTCCTGCCGGAACGGTAATCTTCAATCTCGGCTCTCAGATCCTTGATCTGCTCTTCATAGCCCGCTACTGTCGAATCATAATCACTCTTTGCATCTGATATCTGGGAGTTTAACTCCAGCAGCTCTGCGCTACCACCACCACTGTCAACAATATACAACAGATCGCCTTTTTTCACTTCCTGACCTTCCGCCAGATCAAGCTGTGTAAAATAGCCTTCTACAGGAGCTTTATAGGTTATCTGATTGGTATCTACCATCTTATAGGATTTGCTGGTTCCTGTTGTCTTAAAAGTTCCCAGCTTAATCTCATATGTTGTATAATCACTTGGGATCGTTGAATCAGAATCATAATAAACCAGATCTCCCTCTGAAAGACCGCTCTTTACTTCCGTGTAGTTATCATCCTGTGCACCGATCTTGATCTCACGCTTTTCCTTATCACTGCTGTCTGTCTTCACATATACAAAATACTTATCTCCTTCTTCGTATAAGGAATCATTTCCGACTACAAGAACATTTGCAGCAGTTGATGTACTGAAATACAACGGTGTCAGTGTTCCTGTCTTTAAGATCTTGCTGTTATCCACATCTTTCAGTTTAAAACGGACATATGGCAGCTTGGATGCACTCTGTGCTGCTGCGATCTCCTGATTGGAATATTTGTATTCTTCCAGCTCATACCGTTTGCCATCGATCATCGTGTACATGGTATTAAAATTTGCATATCCATCTCTTGTGATCTGCTCACCGGTGATCTCAATATACGGTGTGTTGTAATCAGATATAATAACAACATTCTCACCACTGGAGATTGATCCGCCGCCTTCATCTGATGAATCTGTATCCGTCAGGCTCTTGGCATATGTAACATAGCCGTCCTGTTCTGCTACGAGCTTGTTATCGGTTTCCAGAGATTCCTTCTCGTCAATCTGCTGCTGGAGCTTCTTGACCTTATAATTGTACAACATGTTATCATACCGGTTATTCTCGGCATTGACTGCTTTTGTGCTCTGGTTTTCTTTCGCACCGGCAGAATCTCCAGCCTCATTACATGCTTTAATCTTATAATCCAGTTCCTTCTGTTTCTGTTCGTATATCTTTTCGTTTACATTATGGGTCTGCTGCTCACTGGAAAGAGAGGCTTTCAGGTCTTCAATTCCTGAAGTCGTATCATCGCTATCTGCCTCTGCAAGAACCGTGCCCTTTTTAACATAATCACCTACATTGACATAAACCTTTGAGAGTGTCGCTGAGGTTTTAAAGAAATAACAATAATCCGTTGGTACAATCGCACCATTCTTGATAATCTTCTTACCAACATCGCTCTTTTCGACCGGACGGTACGCCTCATTCGTTGTAACCGGTTCTAACAGCTCCGGTGCTTTTTCTTCTTTTTTTCCACAGCCTGTTAAACCAAGCATCATTGCCACAGCGATTGCTGTCATTCTGACTGCATACGATTTTTTATTGATCATTATTCTCTTCTTTATCAATTTACCGTCACCTGCTCTCCAGCCTTCAATCCAGACTTAATAATCGTATATCCGTCTACCGTTTCACCAATTGTTACATCAACTGCTGTCCGGAAGCCATCATCATTGATCGTGAATACATAATAATTATCTTCTGACTTCTCATTGATCGCTTTTTCATCGACATAGACAACATTGCTGATCACCGGCTTATGGATCGTCATGGTCAGCACATCTTCTTCTGAAATTCCTGCCATACTGTCTACCGGCTCAAATAAAATTTTCTGCATCTGCTTACCGGTTGCCTTATCTTCATACTGACTGACATCAATAACCTTCATATCGTAGGATGCCACTTCATAATCTGCCTGATAGACATCCCCTTTTTTAAATTCATAATCATCATCTGTCGTTGCTGTATAATTTGAGGATCCGGATGCTACGGTCACCAGATTATCGGATGAACTTGCATATCCATATCCCAACCACTCATTGACATAGGTTACAGTTCCATCCTTTTCTGCAATCAGACAATACTCCTTCATCTTCTCGTTCTGTTCTTTAATATATGTATCTGCGATCTGGATATCCTCTTTCAGACTTGCAATATCATCAGAATAATCCTCTGATCCATCAATCTGCATCAGTTTCTGATAATGTTCAATCAGCAGTTCATTCTCTGCCTTCTGCTCTGTATATTCCTTGATCGTATCCTGAATATCATCTGCCTTAAACTGAACCATGATATCTCCAGCTTTCACCCGATCTCCCTTTGATACATTAACCTTTTCTACTTCGTAATCGTCCTGTGAAACTTTATAATTTTTCGTTTCAAATTCATCCGGGGAAAGTTTTAAATTCAAGATTGGTGAAATATCTCCTGACTGAACGGTCACCGTATCATATCCCACCTTTGTATATGATTCAATATGAATAGAAGGTTTGCTGCTTTCTGCATTTTTGCTGCTGCATCCACCCAGAAGGGCAGCTACCATGCTGGCACATAACACACATGCCACACCCTTTTTGATTCGTTTCCGCATTGTTGCCTCCTTGCTTGCGCTGTTTTGTTTTTATGTATATCTGAAA
>ERZ1034928.381-NODE-381-length-22159-cov-15.683044_pt1 | contig 22159 bp, 32 predicted proteins | sample MGYA00520627_ERZ1034928 | MGnify/ENA primary metagenome ERZ1034928 (study PRJEB33766, sample SAMN09781755) | gut metagenome | biome: gut microbiome | host: Homo sapiens | place: Madagascar | study: EMG produced TPA metagenomics assembly of the PRJNA485056 data... | reverse complement strand
GTTTGGAGGTGAGGAAAATGGCTGAACAATGGGCAAGAGCTGAACAAATAGCAAAGATATTTAAGTTAAGTGTGCGGCGAATACAGCAGTTGACACAAGAGGGAATCATACATAGTGAAAAGGTGAGTGGCCAAAAGGGCAGAATGTATGACCTTGTTCCAACGATTCAGGAATATGTGGGCTACCTTCAAGACAAAGCAAACGGCAAGGCAAGAAGTGACAAAGAATTGGACTTGAAAGAACAGAAATTAAAAGCAGAAATTGCTTTAAAAGAGAGTCAGGGAGAATTGCACCGTTTAAAAACGGAAATTGCAACGGGCAAATACATATCACTGGAAGAGGCAAGTCTGGATTATCAGAAATTTTTCGTTATTCTTAAAAAATTTGTTCTTGCTGTTCCGAACCGTATAGGTGGACTGCTGACGGGATACGTTGACCCTGTGGTAATACGCTCACTGGAAAAGGACATGACAAAAGAATGTACAGAAATGCTGAAAACTTTTGTCCTGGCAGCTAAAACCGAAACAAAAGACGGTGAGGTGGATTGAAGAAAAGAAAGTACAGTCTCAGAAAATACATCGTTCCCGAATATATAAAAAAATCGTTGGAGTTGCTGAAACCGCCGGAAGAATTGACGGTTTCGGAATGGGCCGGAAAATATAGATTTCTGGATGAACGAAGCAGCAGCATGCCGGGCAAGTGGAAAAATGAAATGACACCCTATTTAGTCGGCATAATGGACGAATTTAACAATTATCAAACGGAAAAAATTGTATTTTGTAAGTGTACACAGTTAGGTGGTACAGAGGCATTAAACAACATGATCTGTTTCAGCGTAGCACAAGACCCAGCTCCAATGATGATTGTTTATCCAACAAGTGAACTTGCAGACTCGGTTGTGGAACAGAGAATAAAACCGATGCTAAAGGCAAGCAAAGAGACAAAAAAACACTTCAAAGAAAGAAACAGCAATAAAAAAGAATTGCAGTTCGACAATATGTATATTAGTATTGTCGGCTCAAACTCACCGAGCGAATTGGCTTCAAGACCTATTCGATATTTGTTCCTTGACGAAGTGGACAAATATCCTAATGAAAGCAAAAAAGAGGCTGACCCTATTAGTTTAGCTGTGGAGCGAACAAAGACCTTTAATAACAGAAAAATATACATGTGTTCAACACCGACGACACGAACAGGGCATATTTGGGAAGAAAAAGAAAAGGCAGATATAGAAAAACACTATTTTGTGCCATGCCCTCATTGTGGCAAATTTATAGAGTTAAAATTCTCGCAAATACGTTGGCCAGACGATAACGAAAAATTAAGTGCGGCTGATAAAGCGGAATTTGCACAGTACATATGTCAAGAATGTGGGAATGTAATAAATGACTCAGATAAAATGGAAATGCTGCAAAAGGGCAAATGGGAAACAGTCAAAGAAAATACAAAATTCACAAAGACAGTAGCATTTTGGATAAATACATTATACTCACCGTTTACAAGGTTTTCACAGATTGCGAAAGCCTATTTAATTGCGAAAGACGATACAGAGGCGTTACACAACTTTACGAATTCATGGCTTGCCGAACCATGGGAAGATACCAAATTAAAGACAAATGCCGAGACAGTAATGGAAAGACAAACGGATTTACCGGAGTTTGTGGTACCGGAATGGACACGCTTATTAACAGCCGGTGTTGACGTTCAGGAAACAAGTTTATACTATGTAATCAGGGCGTGGGGCGAATATTTGACCAGTCAGCTTGTTACAAGAGGGCAGGTGACAAGCTTTAGGGATATAGAAAGAGTCATGAATTTGGAATACATGAAGCCTGACGGCACGGTAAAACTGGTTGACTTATGCCTGATTGACTCGGGAGACCAGACAGACGAAGTTTATGATTTCGCGGCCATGAACTCAGAGTGGTGTTTACCGTCAAAGGGAACAAGCGCTATGATAAATTATTTCAAATTAAGTTCTGTAAACAAAACAAGCTCAAAGGCCTATGGTATGACATTGGCACTTGTAGACGGCGGTAAGTACAAAGACATGATTGCCGGACGAATGAAACGTGAAAACGGTACAGGCTCATGGATGGTGTTTGACGGAATAGATTTAGAGTATTGCACACAGGTAACAGCTGAGCACAAGATAACCGAAAAAGGCGGAGGTGGCAAGCTACGGACACGGTGGGTACAAAAGACAAGCCATGCCGACAACCATTACTTAGATTGTGAGGTGTATGGAATGGCGGCGGCTGACATTCTGGGGGTAAGAAGCTTATTCTTGCAAGACAATAATTCTGCTCCGATTGCAAGAGACCCTGTTGTAAACAGCCCTCCGCAAAGACAGGAAGAAGAACAATGGATAACACAAGATAATTCGTGGATTTAGAAAAGAGTGAAAAAATGGCAGATGATACAAAGGATTTGTCTTCATACAGTGCCGCGGAAATGCTGGCAGAGGTAAACAAGGCAATAATAGCAATAACGGCAGGTGGACAAAGTTATAAAATCGGTTCAAGGTCTTTGACACGAGCCAATATAACGGAACTTAAAAATTTAAGAGATACACTGACGGCGGAGATAGCGGCAACAACGGAGTCAAACGGATTATTTTCAGATACCTATGTGGCCGAATTTATTGGAGTGAGGTGATCGATAAAATGAGTTGGTTGGATAATATAATCGGGTTCATTTCACCATATCAGGGCATAAAAAGAGCGGCGTTCAAACAAGAACTGGATTATATCAAGAAACACGGATATGATGCAGGCGGTTTTGACAGACTCAACAAACAATGGCATCCGCTTATTGAGTCGGCAGAAATGACAGACCGAACCGACAGAGATATTGTTAGGGCAAGGGCAAGAGATATTGAGCGTAATTCCGATATGGGCAACGCTGTTATAAAAGCCTTCACAAGAAATATCATCGGCAGCGGTTACACATTGCAGGCAAAGACCGACAGCGAAGAACTAAACACAAAAATAGAAACACTGTGGAACGAATGGACAAAGGCAAAAAACTGTGATGTAACTGGGACACAGTCATTCAGTCAAATTTTGCGAATGGCGGTAAAGAGAAAAAAAGTTGACGGCGGTATAATTTTTAAAAAGTGCTATACAAACCAGGGCATAGTTCCATTTCAGTTACAGGCGTTAGAAGTAGACGAATTAAGTATCTCGTGGAGCAATCCAAAAGATAAAAGTCACAAGGTCGCAGGTGGAATTGAATATAATTCGTACAATAGACCAGTAGGATATTGGATAGCACAATATTCTATAGACGGGTTAGAGGTTGCAACACCGAAATACTATCGTGCAGAGGATATTATTTATATTTACACCAAAAGCAGACCGTCACAGGTTAGGGAAATATCGGACTTAACGCCTACGTTGACGAGAATAAGAGACGTAAACGAATTTATCACGGCGGTAAGCGTAAAGGAAAGAATAGCCGCATGTTTGGCCGTTTTTATAAAAAAAGCCTTACCTGTATCTATAGGGCGGCAGATTGTAAACAATGCAAATAATGCAATAACGTATGAAGGTAAAAGCCTTACCCCAGGAATGATTAAAGAAATGAATGCCGGAGACGAAATTCAGGTAGTCGACCCGAAAAGTTCGGGAGACGATGCGTCAACATTCTTAAAATTACAGCAAAGGTTAATTGCGAGTGGACAGGGTCTCAGCTATGAAAGCACAACAAGGGATATGAGCGAGACCAATTACAGTTCCGCAAGGCAAAGTTCAATAGAAGATGAGTTAACGTATATAGAAGACAAAGAATTGTTTCAGAGTTTTATGTCCGAGGTGTATGAAGAATTTTTAAAAAGTGCGGTTTTGGCGGGTATGATTACAATACCCGATTTTTTTGACAAAAAAACGGACTATTCAAAGCACACGTGGATAGCGGGGCAGAAAAGGTGGATTGACCCGGTAAAAGAAGCAAATGCAAACAGAATAGCACTTGAGAATGGAATGAAAACATTCCAACAGATAGCGGCAGAAAACGGAAAAGACTGGAAGGAACAGATTGACGATATGGCGGCCGCTAAAGAATATGCAGAAAAGGCAGGAGTTAGCATTGTAGGAGGTGGCATAAATGCCGGATAAAAATTTACAGCGAGATATATTTGATATGCAGGTAAAAGCCGATGCAGAAAACAGCAATGTGTTTGAGTTAAGTTTTTCATCGGAAGAACCGTATACGAGATATTTCGGGAGTGAGATTTTAGACCATGGAGAGGGGGCGTGTGATTTAAGCAGATTAAACGAGATTGGTGTTGTACTTTTCAACCATGCCAGAGATAAAGTTGTAGGAAAAATCGAAAGTGCATGGATAGAGGCCAACAGAGGAAAAGCCAAAATCAAATTTGACTCAGATGATGACGCAAAGGTGATAATGGAAAAAGTAGCAAATGGCACGTTAAAGGGTGCTTCAGTTGGGTACGTAGTTGACAACTGGGAAATTGTGGAAAAGGGAAAAACGTCAACAGACGGACGTTTTGAAGGACCATGTTACATTGCCCGAAAATGGACACCTTTGGAGATTTCAATAGTGAGTATCCCTGCTGATTCCACGGTGGGCGTGGGACGGTCATTTGAAAAAGAAACAAAAAATAATAGTGATATGAGTCTGTATGAAAAACAGATTTGTATAAATAAGAACTTTATATAAAAGAAGGAGGAATGGAAATGGATTTAAAAGAATTAATCGCAAAACAGCAGGCTATTGTAAATAAGGTAAAAGCCGAGGGCAGAGCAATGTCGGAGGAAGAAGAAAGAACTTTCAATGAATTACAGGCCGACATTGACAAAATCAAAACCGAAGGTGCAGAGGGGGCAGCAACAAAAAGAGGGGCAGAGGCAGAAAGAAAAAGAATACTTTCTATCACATCAATGTGCCGTGATTTCGGTATTGATGAAGAAAACTTCATTAAAGACGCAACAATGACAGAGGACAAATGCAGGGCTGCAATTCTTGAAGAACTCAAGAAAAATAAAGGACCGGCAAGCGTTAAGGTGACAAAAGACGAAGGGGACAAATTCAGAGCGGCGGCAACAGACGCTTTACAGCTCCGTTGTGGACAGAAAGTAGAAAAGCCTGCCGAGGGTGCAACGGAATTAAGAAACATGAGTTTAAAAGACCTTGCTATTGAAGCAATGGCAAGGGAGGGAAAAAGCGAAAGCGAATTACGACGTATGAGCGGTGACGAACTTTATACCGAACTTGGTCGTCAGTATTTTAACCCGACATCAGCATTTCCGGCAATTCTTGACTCAACGATAAGAAAGAATATTGTATCTATCTATACAGCAACACCGACAACATTCCAGTATTGGTGCAGCAAGGGCAGTGTATCAGACTTTAAGGTTACACCGGACCATAACTATATTATCGGCGGTGGTGCTTTTGAAAGGGTTGGTGAAAACGGCGAACTGAAAGCGTCAATACCTGAAACAAGCCTTTTACCACAGAGAAAGATAGATACATATGGAACACAGTTCAGCATGGGAAGACAGGCGTTTATTAATGACGATATAGGCTTTTTATCAAATGTGCCGGGTGTATATGCGGCTGCGGCTAAGAGAAAAATCAATACACAGGTATATGAACTTTTATTTAACAACAACGCAACAATTTATGATGGAAAAGTGCTTTTCAATGCAGACCATGGCAACCTTGAAGGCACAGGGGCAAAGCCGTCACTTGAAACAATTAATAAATTGATGCTCAAAATGCAGACTCAAAAAGACCCATTTGGTGAGGCAATTAACATAACACCGAGAATGTTAGTTCTTCCTGTGGGATATGGTCTCAATGTTGATACTATCTTACACTCAACATCCATTAAAACAAGTGATAATGACTATACGGGCTATAACCCACTTGCAAATAAGGGACTTACATATGTTGAAGACGCGACATTAAACGGTCTTGCAGGGTCAAACGCTTGCCCTTGGTTCTTGGTAGCTGACCCGATTTCAGCAAAATCAATACAGATTGATTATTTGAACGGAAACGAAACACCAACATTAAGAAGAATGGAAACACCGGGAATGTTGGGCTTTGTATGGGATATTTACATGGATTGGGGCATAACAGTGATTGACTGGCGTGGCATTGCAAGAAATAACGGTGTTGCAATTACAATTTAAAGAAAGGCGTGAAAGAATATGAGAGCAGACTTTTACCAGAAAGGAAACAGTATAGATTACAAAAACACAAGTGGTGCAGCAATAGCGGCTAATACTGTTGTTGCACTTGGAACAACACGCTGCGGAGTTGCCGGAACTGACATTCCGAACAACAGCGTAGGGGCTGTATTTGTTGAAGGCGTGTGGATTGTGCCGTCAACGGGGACTATTGCTTTAGGTGCAGCTGTTTATTATGATGCATCGGCAGAAAAGGCAACGGCAACAGCAACGAGCAATGTACCGTTAGGCTGGGCTGTAGCGGCAGCAGAAAACGATACAGTAAAAATCAAGTTGTTAGGTTAAAAGGCGGTGGCATAGATGGCACGTTTTGACGATGACGAAAAAAAGAACAACACAGCAGAGGAGATAAAAGAGACAACAATAGACGAAACAAAGGGTATTAAGCTGATTGCAAATGGTACATATGTAGATGTTTCCGGCGAGAAGTACTATGCAGGTGAGGAAATGCTTGTAACGGAGGAAGAAGCGAAAGAGCTTTTAAAAATAGGTCTTGCATATGCACCCGAACAGCCGGAGAAAAAAGGAAGAGGAAGAAAATGAGTCCGACTTTTAAAGAAATGGCGGCGAAAGATGTAGGGACTGTGTTTTTTAATAATGACGAATTTTCTGATATGCACTTAATTGATGGCAAGAAAATGCACGTTATTGTTGATACAAACGAACTGCTTGACAGAACACAGGGCGGCAGTACAACACACTTGGACGGAATATATAAGGCACATATTTTAATATATGTGCCTGTCGCCGAATATGGGGCAAAACCCAAGATAGGGAAACTACTGATTCTTGACGGAAAAAAGACGTATGTGATAACAAACGTCATTGACGAAGACGGTATTTATTCGCTTGAGTTGGAGGCTAACCGGGCATGAAAAGAACAAAAACAGGTCTGAAAATTTCAAACGGTGTTATAAAATTGTCATTTAGGAATGATGATGTTACCGTAAAGGCAATAGAAAAACGTCTGGGCGATATGTGGCCGGCAGCAAAAAAAATAACAAGATGGGTATTAAATGACACGGCAAAGAAAGCAAGGTCTTTGTTATTCCAAAATGCAAAAAAATCATACACAATAAAAACGGCAACTTTTAATCGTACAACCAAATTAAAAAAAGCAACTAAAAACAGGCTTGTGGCGATAATAAGTGTTACAGGAAAATCAAACCAGTTAAAAGGGTTTACGGTCACACCTGCAACTTTAAAAGAAGGAACAGCAAGACCTAAAGTTTACAAAGCTAAAGTTGTACGTGCAAACAGCCCAAAGCAGCTTATAGGGAAAGGCTCAAAAGCATTTTTGGTAAGGTTTCCGAGAACAGGCGGTGTAGGACTTGTTGAAAGAACGGGTAAGGAAAGATACCCTATTAAATCGTTATATAGTTTGTCTGACCCACAAATGATAGGTTCAAAGATAAGAGTGTACAAGATAGTAAAGCCGGAGATACATAATATTCTTGAGAGAGAACTGGAAAGGCAGATAGGCAGGGTGTTAAGGGGTGAGGTACATTGACAGCGGATATTTTGCAGGAAAAATTGATAAAAAGAGTTGGAAAAGTGCTTGCAAACCTCGAATTGCCTACGGTTTCGGGCGAACGGCGAAAAATAAAGATATATTCACAGGATTTAAATATTCCCGATGATGAAGATGAAGATATAGACATTGAAACGGCAACAGCCCCATACGTGATTGTAAGAATTACGGACGGTTTTCAGGAAACATGGGACAGTGCGTTGCAGGTCAATGTTGTTTTTATCATATGTATCTATGCCAAAGATACGAACAAAGAGGGAACAAAGGACGTAATAACCATTATAAACAAATTGTATCAATCTTTTGCCGAAAGACCGAATATAGATGAATTTGAAGCCGAACCGCCACTGGAATGGACGTTGCAAACAGATGTTGATACGTATCCGTATTTTTTCGGGGCGGTGTCTATAGGTTTTAACTGTCCGGCAGCACGTAGAATTGATGAATTTGCATAATAAAAGAGTGTTCTTATGAACGCTCTTTTTATATTTTAAAGGAGTGAGGAAAAAATGGCATACAAACACGGTGTTTATGTAAGCGAAGCACCTACAAGTCTGACAGTCCCAACAGAGGGCAGTGCGGGCTTGCAGGTCATTTTCGGCACTGCGGCAATCCATAGAGCTGAAAAACTTGAAAATGCAACAGAGCCGAAATTAATTTACAGTTACGATGAGGCTGTAAACCAGTTGGGATATTCAGATGATTTTGAAAAATTCACTTTGTGTGAGAGCATGAAAGCATGTTTTGACATGTTTGCGGTAGCACCGATTATCTTGGTGAATGTACTTGACCCGAACAGCAGCACACACGCTACAAAGGTATCAAGTGAAAGCTATACAGCTGTTGACGATGTATTTACTGTAGAAAACGCATACCCAATAAAAAGCAGCATTGAAATAAGCGGACTGATAAGAGATACGGATTATACAGTTGAGTTTGACAGTGAAGAAAAAGCAAAGATTACGCTTGTGTCTGCAACGGCAAAGGGAAAAACAACAGGAACGGTGTCATATAAGTATTTAAATATTTCGGGTGAAAGAACAGCCGTAACAGAGACAGAAATAATAAATGCAATAAATAAAGTAAAAGAAGTATACCCACGCTTTAACATGACCGCAGGGCTTTTACTTGCTCCGGGTTGGAGTCATAAGGCGGAAGTGGCAGCAAAATTACAGGCGGCTTGTACAGGTATAAACGGAGTATATACAGCCGAGTGCATTCTTGATATTTCCACTAATACATCTGATGATGTAAACGCAACGGCATACACAGCAGTAAAAACAGCCAAAGAAAACCTTGGAGCGTCAAGCGAACACGCTATTGCTTGTTGGCCGATGGTAAAGAGCGGCAGCAACAAACTGCATATGTCAGCGGTAATGGGTGCATTGATTGCATACACTGACGCAGACAATGGAGATGTTCCGAATTTAAGCCCTTCAAACAAAAGTTTCAAAATTACAGGAACATGTCTGGCAGACGGCACAGATGTAATAATAGACCAGAACGAAGGCAATGTAATTAACAGTTTTGGTGTATGTACAGCCATAAATATAAATGGGTATAAAGCATGGGGTAATAATACATGTGCATATCCGAGCAGTACAGACCCGAAGGACCGTTGGATTATGGTAAGAAGATTTTTCACATGGCGTTCGAATAGTTTAATTTTGACGTATTTTCAGCGTGTAGATGATCCGGCAAATTACAGGCTTATTGAGTCTATTGTGGATTCAGAAAACATAAACGGAAACAGTTATGTTGCAAGAGGAATTTGTGCAGGATATAACGTAACATTTTTATCAAGTGAAAATCCAATAACACAGATTTTAAATGGTCAGATTGTATTCCACATTGATTTTGCACCATTTACACCGGCTGAAAACATTGAATTTATATTAGAATTCGACCCAACAGCAATAGAAACAGCTTTAACAGGAGGCGAATAAGAATGGCAGTGAGCAATATTCCCGAAAAAATCAATAATTTTAATGTCTACAATTCGGGTAATATCCTTGTAGGCATTACAGACGAGGTTACACTTCCGTCATTTGAAGCAATGACGGAAACAATCAGCGGTCCCGGTATACTTGGCGAGATTGAAAGCCCGAACATCGGGCATTTCGGAAGTATGACTATAGAAATACCGTTTAGAGTCTTGTATGGTGACATATTCAAGGTAATGAAAGCCGATGAAGGCGTTGATATTACGCTGAGGGGTGCGGTGCAGGTGCAGAGCCTTAACAGCGGCAAGGCGTATAAGGGCATGAGAATAGTTATGAGGGGAATGTTAAAGACCCTTACAACAGGAAGTGCAAAGGCAGGCTCACCAATGAGTTCAAGCGTAACACTGGAACTTGTATACATAATGATTGAGGTTGACGGGGCAAAGAAAGTGGAATTGGATAAGTTAAACAACGTGTATAACATAAACGGCACGGATTATTTAGCAAAAATAAAATCATTATGTTAAGGGGAGAGATACAAATGGACTATAAAGTTAAATTAAGAAAACCTTTTCAGTTTGAGGGGGAAACATACACAGAAATAGACTTATCGGCTCTTGAAGATTTAAACACAAGTCAGCTTGTAGAGGCTGATAAAAGATTTACAAGAGGTGGGGGCATAAGTGCAATAAAAGAATTTGATACAGATTACGCTTGCATTATATGTTCTATTGCAACAGGGAAACCTGTTGAATTTTTCCTTGCTTTACCTGCAAGAGACGGCGTGGCATTAAAAAACAAGGTGGGAAGTTTTTTTTACGGCGACACATTGACGTCGGAACAGGAAAAGAGTTAAGAACTCTTTGCATAAAACTGGCAATGAACACATTCGGCGGACTTGAGTATTATTTGAGTCTGCCGATTTTAGATTTATACGATGTGGTGAAGGAGGTGTCGAAAATAAATGGCAAATAGACAAAGGTTCGACATCGAGATAGGGGCTCAGGTTGACCCATCGGTCAGAAAAGCGGCAAGCAATGCACAAAGCATATTGGGGTCAATAGTAGGCGGTAATCTTATTTCAAGCGGAATAATGAAAGCGGCGAGTGCAGTACAAGATTTTGCGGTTGGAGCGGTAGATACATATAAAAATTTTGAGCAAAGCATGGCAAACACGGCAGGTATAGCCGGAGCAACGGGAGCAGAGTTTGAAAAATTATCGAATGCGGCCAAAAGTGCGGGAAAAGCCACATCGTTTACAGCGAGTGAAGCGGCTGATGCTCTCGGTTATATGGCTTTAGCAGGTTGGGACGTTAATACAAGCACTGCCGCATTAACACCAGTTTTAAAATTAGCAGAAGCAACACAAGGAGACCTTGCGACAACGTCAGATTTAGTAACAGACTCAATGTCAGCTATGGGAGTAGGAATTGAGTCTTTACAGCCGTATCTTGATACAGTTGTGAAAACGAACAACAAAGCAAATACAAACGCAGCTCAATTAATGGAAGCATTTATAGGTGTAGGCGGTGCGGCAAAGGCAGCAGGACTTGACTATAAAGCTACAGCTACAGCATTAGGAATTATGGCGAATAATGGTTTAAAAGGAGCAGAAGCCGGAACGGCACTCAATTCTATCCTTGTAAGAATGACATCGAAAGACACCGCTTTAAATGCTTACAAAAAATTAGGTGTAAGTATATATGATACAGCAGGAAATACAAGAGATTTCGGAGACATTCTGAAAGATACAAACAAGGCAATGGCAAACATGACAGAGGAAGAAAAAAACAGCTATATGGCTGCCATTGCAGGCTCAAACTACTATTCTGTATACAAAAATTTACTTGAAGGCGTAACGGACAGTGTAGACGGCGGTGCATCGGCGTGGGATAATTTGGCGGCAGAAATAGAAAACAGCAACGGTGCCCTTGATACAATGAATGAAACAGTAAACGGAACTATGAACATGGCTTTAAGCCGTTTAGATTCAGCGTTACAAGATGCACAAATAAATTTTATGGAGGCATTTGGGCCAGAAATATCCTCAGCACTTGACTATATTTCTCAAAATGTATTGCCGGCTGTTTCACAGGCAGCACAGGATTTAGGGAACTTCATTCAAGACCCTGTGATTGTAAAGTTTAAAGAATTTAAAGACTGGGTTGGAAATGTAGGAGATAAAATAAGTGAATTTAACAGTTTTTTGTCGGAACATCAAGAGATACTTGTTGCGGCGGCGTGGGCTGTGGGCGGATTGACAACGGCATTGTTAATTTACAACGGTGCGGCAATATTGGCAAGTATACAGAGCGGTATCGAGACAGGAATGATTATAGCTATGTATACAGCGGAGTTTGTAGCTGCGGTGGCAACAACTGCACTGGGGGCGGCTTTTAACTTTTTGACGAGTCCGATTACAATATTAATTTTATTATTTGCCGGACTAATGGCAGCAACGTACCTTGTGTATAAAAACTGGGACAAAATCAAGGTAAAAGCAGATGAATTATGGCAAAAAATACTGGAATTTGGAGCAGGTTTAAGAGAATGTTGGAACGGAATAATTGAAGATGTAAATATAAATCTTGTTCAGCCATGGAATAATTTCTGGGACTCTATTGGAGGGAAAGTTTCGGCGGTTTGGCAAGGGATAAAAAGTGCTGTAAAAAGCGGAATAAATTCGGTAATCAACTTTATAAATTCCGGTATAGGACAGCTGAATAAATTTCAGGTCAATGTTCCAAAGGGTGTGCCGTTTATCGGCGGTAAGCACGTAGGGCTTAATATTCCTAAAATTCCGACACTTGCAACAGGCGGTATTGCAACAGGCCCGACATTAGCGGAAATAGGCGAAGGCGGTGAGCCGGAGGCAGTAGTACCACTTACCAAACTTAGCAATATGCTTAACGGCGGTGTCGGCGGCGGTATTACGTACTCACCGAATATTGTTATAAACGGCAATGCGGATAAGTCGGAAATATCGGAGGCAATGCGTAGCTCGTATGAAGAATTTAAGGAATTTATGGACAGGTATACAAGCGAACGGCGTAGACTTGCATTTTAGTAGGAGGACGTAAGAAATGACGGATACATATACAACAGAAAACGGTGATAAATGGGACAGCATAGCATTGAAAGTGTACGGAGACGAAACAAAAGCAGACTGGCTTATGGATAACAATCTGTTTTATGTATCCGTTTTTGAGTTTTCGGCAGGAACAGTATTGAGAACTCCGGCACTGACAGAGGGAAAAAGCGGAAATTTACCGCCGTGGAGGTCTTAAAGATGAAAGGAAGAAAGGCAAACGTATATATAACATATAACGGAAAAACAATAAAGACAGCTTTAGACAATTTTCAAAACAGCTTTAGCTATACAGACCCGGACGGCGGAGACAGTGACAGTATAAAAATAAATCTGGCTGACCCCGAGAATCAGTGGATTGCGGCTTGGATACCGTCAGCAGGTGACGAAATAAAGGCAGAAATACGGACGGAAAACTGGAACGGCGAAGGTGACGAAGGAAAACTTGACTGCGGTGTATTCATAATAGACAGCATGAGTTATTCACGAGGCAGCAACGGTTCTTCATTTTCCATAGGGGCGGTATCAAGTCCGGCCGGAGACGCATTTAAGGAAACAGAGAGAAGTCAAACCTGGGAGAAAGCGACCCTGAAAAAGATTGCACAGACAATAGCGGAAAGGTACAAGTTAAAATTGTATTTTGATGGTGAGGATATAACAATAAAGTCTAAGGAACAGTCAAAAGCAACCGACTCATCATTTTTAAAAAACTTATGTGATGATTACGGCAGAAAGCTGAAGGTATACAAAAACCAGATTGTTATATTTGACAGAGAGAAGTACAAAAAGAAAGAAGTCAAGATAACAATAAAGAAAGAAGAATTAAGTAGTGTGAGGTGGAACAGTAACCTTGTAGGCACATATACAGGCGGCGAAATAACTTACACAAACGGCAAAAGCGGAAAAGACATTAAATATAAGACGGGAACAGGCCCAAGAATTTATAAATCAAATGAAAAGGCCGACAGTCTTGCCGAGGCAAAGCTGAAACTGGAAAACGCAATAGCCGAACAAAACCACAGTGCCATAACACTTGATATTACGGTACCGGGGCGAACGGATATAACAGCGGCTATGGTAATAAATGTGGTAGGCATAGGAAAGGCAAGCGGAAAATACTATATTGACGAAAAAACGGACAATGTAAGTAATTCAGGCTATACAACAAACTTAAAGCTAAGTAAGGTGTCCGACAGTGACGCAACGGTACTTGATGCAATAGACAGACTTGCAAAATTAAAAATATCTGTCAGCCCTGAATACTGGGTAGCAAACTACAAAAATGTAAAATATCTTGATGACCTGCTTATAAATATGGCGGTAAGGATACGCATAAACAACAATTCAAATATTTACACAGCGGCCGATGAAGCAATCGACAAATTAGCAAGTGAAGGTGTAATAAATACGGCGGCATACTGGAAAGCGAACAAAGAGGCTTTACCATGGCTGCCGTTGTTGCTTATAAATGCGGCAAATGCTTTTTAATAGGCTGTATGAACAAATAGAAATTTGTTTTTAATAGAAAAGGTCAAAAAGATGTTTTCTATTCGCTGAGAGAGCAGTGCAAAAATATATTTATAGAAATATATTTTTTATAGAAAAGTATAAATATAGAAATATAGAAAAAATAGATTTCTATAAAAGTAGGTGGGAAATGGATACCATAAGAATAGGGAGAATATCAAGTGTTAATTATGCAGAGGGAACGGCAAGGGTAGTATACACCGACAGAGACAATTCGGTCACTATGGAACTGCCGTTATTATCGTATGAATATAGTATGCCAAAGGTTGACGATTTAGTTCTGGTTCTTCATTTACCAACAGGCGGCGAGGCAGGTGTTATTCTCGGAAAGTTTTGGAACGATAACAACAAGCCGAAAGAAAGCGGAGAAAAGATTTACCGGAAGGACTTAGGCGAAGGCTGCTATATAAAGTACGATGAAGAAACAAAAAAGTTACGTATAGACTGCCCGAAAGGAATACAGATAAGAGGCAACATTGAACATCTTCCGATAGCTGAGGAAGAAAGTACATCTTAAAGAGGTGTAAAACATGATAGGAAGTTACGGCAATATAATATTTGAGGTATCAAGCGAAAAAATATTAAATTTGACGGATTTAAGTACAACATACGGCGGCAACTGGGCAAGTCAGGATTTAATCTCGGGAAAGCCACGAAAACAGTTTATAGGGGCAACAACCGAGACGGCAACATTTAATATGCTGTTAAAAGCCGACCTGGGAGTTAAGCCATCTGAAATGCTTGAAAACTTACGAAAAAAAGCGGAGGAAGGCACAGCGGATTATTTAATAATCGGCGGTAAATTAATGTGTGAGAATAAAATGGTAATAACATCATTGTCGGGTAAATTCAACACGATTTACAGCGGTGGCGAGATAGCAAGTATATCGGTATCAATATCTCTTGAAGAATATGTTTGAGAGAGGTGCGGAAAAAAATGATAGAAATAAAAATGAACGGAAACGGGACAACGGAAGAAAACGTAAGGAAATGCTTAACGGTGCTGTTGGGCACAAGAGAAGGTGAGCAGGCTCTTGATAGAAATTTCGGTTTAAACTGGGATTTTTTGGACATGACAACTGCGGCGGCAAAGGCAAGGCTGACAGCGGAAATTATAGAAAAAATAAAAAAATACGAGCCAAGGGCAAAAATAAAAAGTGTAAAGTTTAAGTCTGACGTAAACGGGTTATTAAGTCCGGTGTTGGAGGTGAGCGTAGTCGATGAGTAACATAAATGCTTTAAAAAATATTCCCGAAATTTCTTTTATTGACAATATAACATTAGAAGACATACGAAACGAAATGCTTGACGATTACCAAGAGGCATACAGAGCCGAAACAGGGAAAGAACCGGATATGCACGCAGGAACACCGGAGAGATTAATGTTATATGCCTTTGCAAATAATTTTTATCAGGCATTGAAGTACATCGACCGAGCAGGTAAAATGGGACTGCTTAAATACAGCGAAGCAGATTATTTAGACAATCTGGCGGTTTTAAAAGGCATAACAAGAAATGAGGCAACGGCGGCAAAGGTTACTTTAAAATTCACGCTGTCGGACATACGAACATCTGTTACGGCAATTCCGGGCGGTACAAGGGTAGCGGCAGGAGATATATATTTTGCAACGGACGAATATCTTGAAATTGCGGCAGGGAAAGAAAGCGGAACGGTAACGGCAACGGCAATAACGGCAGGAACAGGGGCTAACGGTTTAGCAGTAAAAGAAATAGATACACTTGTTGACCCTGTGCCGTATGTGGCAAATGTAACAAATATTGACGTTTCCGCAGGCGGCACAGATAAAGAAGATGACGAAAGCCTCACGTACCGAGTTTACAATGCACCAAATGCATATTCAGTTGCCGGTCCGAAAGAGGCATATGAGTATCATGCACGGCGAATACGTTCCGATATTGACGATATTGTAGTATACAGCCCAGAACCGGACAAGGTTAATGTTGTATTCACAATAAACGAGGGTGAAATACCTGACAGTAAGGTAATAGCCGAGGTTGAGGAAGGTTTAAGTGCCGATGATATAAGACCGTTGACGGACATTGTAACGGCAAAAGGCCCGACAAAAAGCAATTATGACATTAAACTGACTTATTATATAAACAAAAGTGACAGCAATCAGGCGGTAGCAATACAGACGGCTGTAAATGAGGCTATAGAAGAATATAAAAAATGGCAGCAAAAAATAGGCAGAGACATAAATCCGTCCAAATTAATACAGCTTATAATCGGGGCAGGTGCAAAAAGAACGGCAGTAACAAAACCGCTTTATACTGCCGTAAATGATTATGATATAGCAATAGCGGCAAATACAGAGGTTACATATGGAGGCTTGGAAGATGATTAAGTTATACGATGTCAAACTCATAGACTCAATACCCCGAATAATTGCCGCACAACCATGGTCAAGAGCCATAAGCAAGGCTGTAGAAAAACAGCACAAAAGAATTATTGATTTTGCGGATAGAGTTATGCTATATGCCAACATAGACAATTTATCAAGCGAGCTTTTGGACATTATAGCGGTAGAAATGAAGGTACAGGCGTATTCCGAAAGCTATAATATAAGTCTGAAAAGAACTTTGATAAAAGGTGCTATTACATATTGGAGTAAGGCGGGAACAAAGAAAGCTGTTGCAGCTATATGCACAGATATATTCGGAGATGCCGAAGTACAGGAATGGTTTGACTATGGCGGTACAGCAGGATATTTTAAAGTTTCGACGGCGAACCCATCAATAACAGAGGATAATGTAAATGATTTTAAGGCAGCCATTGATTCGGTGAAGCGGTGCAGTGCATGGCTCGAGACTGTGGAACTTGTATTATCGACAAAAGCGTGGACAAGCTACACGGGTTTTGCAGTACACACAGCGGATACGATAATTTTGATGCAAAAATAAAGGACGGTGGTAAAAATGAGCTTTACAGCCCCGAGATTTACGGATGAAGGGAAAGCACTACAGGCAAAGGCACAGGCAGGAACGGCATTAAAGTTTACAAAAATGCAGTTAGGTGACGGCGAACTTGGAAGTCAGGCAATAGCGGCAATGACAAAACTTGTAAATCCGCTTATTACGGTAGGGATAAGCGGTGTGAAAGCAGGGAATAACTATGCGACAGTAAAAAGTAATTTCAGCAATAGCGAACTTACGACAGGATTTTATTGGCGGGAGATTGGAGTTTTTGCGGAAAACCCGGAAAAACCGAATGACCGGAACAGTGATATTTTGTATTGTTACGCTAACGCCGGAAGTCTTGCGGAATACATACCGGCAGCCGGAAGTGAAATAGTTGAGAAAATCATATCAATACCTTGTATAATAGGCGATGCCGAAAACGTCAGTGCCGAGGTAGAATCGGGAATATATGCGACAAAAGAGGAACTAAAAGAGCATATAGACAACAGGAATAACCCACATGGGGTTACAGCCGAACAGATAGGGGCTTTGACAAATGCCAGTCTGACAAAAGAAACGATTGTAAATAAAATCGATGTGCTTGATATTGCACATGGTGGAACAGGTGCAGGAACAGCAAGCGAAGCACTTGAAAATTTAGGTGGACTGCCGAAATCTGATTACACAGCTGCGGATATATTGGCAAAATTAAAAACAGTTGATGGTTCGGGCAGTGGTCTTGATGCCGATTTATTCAAAGGTAAATCGACAATTCCTATTGCAAACGGTGGAACAGGTGCAAGTACGGCAGATAAGGCATTAAGATATTTGGGCGGTGACTATATATTCATACAAAGAACAGCGACAAATGACAGCGGAATAACGGAAACTGATGCCAACACAATGACAAAAACAGGTGCAGTATTAACACCGACTTCAGGAACAAAGAATTTCCCTGATTTTTTCAGCAAGAATAAAGGCGCAGATAACGGAAGAAAAACACTCATCTGCTTTAATATTGGGAATCCGACCGATTACAATGGATATATAGCATTCGACTATTATTCGGAAGAATTTGCAGTGAGAATGGGAACAAAAAAAGCATGGAAACGAGTATTAACAGACAAAAATAAACCGACTGGAACATATTCGGGCAATGGAAATTTAACAAGCAGGGCAATTAATGCAAGTGGCTTTGGTAATGTGATTGTAGTGTATAGTAAGTTGGGAATAGCTATTATAACGCCTAACGGAGCGATTGTTGCAGAAAACGGCGGAACATCAACATATTTATCATCAACAGAGGCAATGTATTTAAACGGTGCAATGACATTAGCCACAACGAACAAGACTTTAAATGCGGCAGGATATACATATAATTACGAATGTAAATAAGGAGGTTGCGGCATGGAACAGGAAAGCAAAGAGACGGAAAAAAGAAAACACCCTTTCACTGTTATTTCAATAATCACATACAATGGTATGCATGACATACAGCAAAATACAGCGTGGTCGAGCAATCCGTATGAAAATTTATATGCAATAGTTCCGAATACAATGGTAGAAGATATTATAAAAACTAAAGGATATTGCGATATTAAGTTAAATGCTGACGGCACAGAGGTAGAAAGCTTTACGCCAAGAGAAATACCAAAGATTGAAGTAACTGAGGAAATATCCGACACGGAGCTTATTCAAGCGGAAATGCTTTTAAATCAGGAAAGCATTATAGCAAAGCAGAAGGAACATGACGAGATTTTAGCGGAACTTTTACTTGGACAGCAGAAAGGGGCATAAATAATGTTTAGGATAATAAAAAGATTTTACGACAGAGGAATTTATTCAAGTGAAGATGTAGGTGTTTTTGTTGCAAGCGGTAAAATTACAGCGGAACAGTATGAAGAAATAACAGGTAGTAAGTTTGAAGGATAATTTACCCGGACTTACTTAGGAACTTACTACATACAATTTTGTTGACATCAACAAAATGACAGTTATAGAAATATATAAAAATATAAATCTATAAAAAATAGATTTATACTAAAAATGTTTTTAAGACTTTCGGCCGAAGTCTTTTTTTATTACAATTTTTTTATTTACAAGGAGGAAAAAGAATATGAAAAAGTATGCTTACGTGGACAAAATTGGTGTTATGCACATTGTAGACACAAGAGAGGTAGCAGAGGATTTTAAACAGAGGGGAAAAGTTGTTGAGACAGAAATAAAAGCAAAAAACGGATTCCCGATTGACGAAACAGGCGAAGGTGTAATTGTATACGGCGAGGATAAAATGAAATACGAGGCGAAAGGTGCGGACATTGTGCCTATTCCGGCATTTGCGGCACTTTACAGAAAGTGCATAGAATAACTTTTGATATAAAAATAAGGGCGGAGCAATCCGCCCGTTTTTTTGGAGGTTGAAAAAAATGACAAAAAACATCTTAATTTCAATCATAGGGGTTATCGGAAGTGCTATAGCATCAGCTTTCGGAGGTTGGACAACAGGACTGACAACATTAGTAATTTTTATGGCAATCGACTATGTAACAGGTCTTATTGTAGCAGGTGTGTTTCATAAAAGTACGAAAACAGAAACGGGAACACTGGAAAGCCGTGCAGGATTTAAAGGACTGTGCCGGAAAGGTGCAATGTTGCTTGTTGTTTTAGTGGCCTACAGGCTTGATTTAGCAGTAGGCACAGCATACATAAAAGACGCTGTGATAATAGCGTTTATAGCAAATGAAGCGATTTCCATAATAGAAAATGCAGGGCTTATGGGTGTTCCGATGAACGACACACTGAAAAATGCAATAGACGTGCTGCAGAAAAAAGGAAGCGGTAGCAAATGAGAAACATAAATAAATGTCACCCAAGACTGATAGACCTTAGCAAAAAACTGGTTTCAGCCTGTAGAGGACAGGGACTTATAATCGGCATCGGAGAAAGTTTCCGAACTAAAGAGGAACAAGACGCACTTTATGCGAAAGGAAGAACTGCACCGGGGAATATTGTGACAAATGCAAAGGGCAGCTCATACAGTTCACATCACCAATGGGGTACGGCATTTGACATATACCGCAATGACGGAAAGGGTGTTTATACAGACGGTGACGGTTTTTTTGAAAAGGTAGGAAAGATAGGCAAAAGTATAGGTCTTGAATGGGGCGGCGACTGGAAAAGCCCTGTTGATAAGCCACACTTTCAGTTGCCTGACTGGGGCAGTACAACAGTAAGGCTTAAAAGAATGTACGGAACACCAGAAAAGTTTATGGATACGTGGAAAGGTGATGTTGAGATGGTAGAGGAAAGCAAAATAATAATAAACGGAAAAGAAAAGAAGGTAAAAAGAATATTAAAAGACGGGACGAACTATATAGCTATAAGGGATATAGCGGAAAATCTCGGATATGATATAAGCAACAAAGGAAATATAGCAGTATTGAACAAGAAATAAAAATGTCTGTGGTGGGGCATTAGTAAATAATAATGGACACGGTGACAGAGGTGTTTGCTATGATAGCTTTTTGGACAAGAAGAATAAAAGAAATATTCATACAGGAGGCCATGCTTGATGAAAAAGAGATAATGTTGCTTGAAAGCTGCATAAAAGGCGAGAAAAGGACGGCACAAGCGGCAAAATTCAATATAAGCCCCGAAACGCTGCAAAGAAGAATAAAAAAATTACAACAAAAATATGATTGGGTACAAAAAGGGCATTCTGATATTATGCCGGAACGGTTGACGGAAAAATGGCAGAAAACTGATAAAAAATACTATTTAGCGTGGAAACTACACGAGGATTAAAAGGCAGTCACTTGACAGGTGACTGTCTTTTTTTTGTGCGAGAATATAAGTATAAAAAATATTGTATAAATTTTTAAGGAGGGGTTAGTTATGGCAGAACTTAGGATGACTGATTACGCAGGAAAAGGAACAACAGGACTTGCAATCGGCGGTCTTACAACAGGTATTATAGGAACTGTGGGAGCGTTGGGCGGTCTTGGAGCTTTGGCAAACAGAGGAATTGCCGGATGTCCGAACGGCGGCGAGTTTGTAACAAAAGATGAACTTAAAATGATGTATGATTTAAGTGCGAAAGACAGCGAGATTGCTCTTTTAAAGAGTCAGAATGATTCGGAAAAGAAAATGGTTGAGGTTTATACAACCATAGACAGAAAAGCAAATGATATAAGAGCAGAATTTCAGGCTTATAAAGATACACAGAATATAATAAACGCAAATCAGGGCGTTACAAATGCCAATATGGCTGCTGCCGTAGCGGCAAACAACACAAGCATTACAGAGGTCAACAACATTCTGAAACAGGTCATTAAACCGGTTATACCTAATTCATCTGTATGTCCGGGTTGGGGCGGTGTAACAATTACACCGACTGCGACAACAGTCAACGGTACAACAATAGCATAAAATAAAAAAAGACGGGGCGAAAGGCTCAAAGGCGGCACGCTCAAAAGGGCGTGCCATATTTTTAAAATGGAGGGAAAACACATGTATAAAGGCACAATTACAACAAGCACAGCGGTAACGGCAAATCAGAATATACCTTTTAACACAATTTTAAATACAAATTCAAACACGGACCCGAGCGAAAACGGAGTTATAAAGATACGAAAAAGCGGATTTTATAATGTTGAAGCCAGTGTTGTTATGACAGGATACACAGCAAGCACAGAAATAAGTTTGCAGCTTTTTGCAAATGGCAAGGCAATAGATGAGTCGATTGTTTCAACAGTGGCAGGGGCAACCAACACAGACCCGCTCACACTCACAACGGCAATGATACCTGTAAATGTACAGCCGTATAATGCAAATATTGCTGATATTTCCGTGAAATTATCGGGACCGGCTACGATTACAAGCGGTGTGTTTACAATTCAGCAGCTTAAGTAATTCTATAAATCTATAAATA